>Ga0082212_10010824_pt1 | contig 11626 bp, 8 predicted proteins | sample TergutNt197P3_FD_71548 | JGI IMG/M metagenome (GOLD analysis project Ga0082212, IMG submission 71548) | Neocapritermes taracua P3 segment gut microbial communities from Petit-Saut dam, French Guiana - Nt197 P3 | ecosystem: Host-associated > Arthropoda: Insects > Digestive system > Gut ... | reverse complement strand
AGCCGGATATGCTGATGCTGCCGGTTTCCAGCACATAGGCCCGGTCAGCCACAGACAGAGCCATGCGGGCGTTTTGTTCCACTAATAGTATGGTTGCACCCTCTTTGTGCAGGTCGGCGATGATTTCAAAAATTTGTTCCACTAGAATAGGGGCCAGGCCCATGGAAGGTTCGTCCAGCATCAGCAGCTTGGGTTCGCTCATCAGGGCCCGACCCATAGCCAGCATTTGCTGCTCACCGCCTGAGAGGGTGCCGGCAATTTGTTTTCTCCGTTCCAGTAAACGGGGAAAATGTTTATATACCCGTTCCAGGGACGCGCTGATATTATTGGGGCTCAAATAGGCGCCCATCTCTAAATTTTCCTGTACGGACATTTGAAAAAACATGCGGCGGCCTTCCGGGACATGGGCCAAGCCGCGCCGGACAATTTTGTGAGCGGCTATATTGTTGAGGCGTTCATTCCTGAAGATTATATCGCCTGTTTTAGAGCGCAAAAGACCGGAGATGGTTTTGAGTATAGTACTCTTGCCGGCGCCGTTAGCCCCGATCAGGGTAACGATTTCCCCTTCGCCGACCTCCAAAGACACGTTCTTGATAGCATGGATAGCATCATAATAGACATTGATGCCGTCAACTTTTAACATGCCAAGCCCTCCTCCTTTTGCTTGCCCAGATAGGCTTCAATAACTTTTGGGTTATTTTGGATATGGGAGGGAGTGCCTTTGGCAATTATTTTACCGAAATTAAGTACGCAGAGACCTTCGCAAATGCCCATCACCAGATTCATATCATGTTCGATCAAAAGAACCGCGATCCGGAAAGTATCGCGTACTTTGACAATGTTCTCCATCAACTCCGTAGTCTCGGAAGGATTCATCCCGGCTGCCGGTTCGTCCAGCAGCAGTATTGATGGACCTGTAGCCAGGGCCCGCACTATTTCCAGACGCCGCTGCGCCCCATAGGGAAGGCTGCCTGCCTGACTATTTGCCATATTTGCCATCCCAAAGATGGAAAGCAGCTCCATGGCCCTCTCATGAGCCTGCCGTTCGTATTTCCAATAGCCAGGCAAACGGAAAATCCCTGTCCAGATCCCATAGGGGATCTGATTGTGCAAGCCGATCTTGACATTATCCTCTACGCTCAGATCGGAAAAAAGACGGATATTCTGGAAAGTGCGGGCTATACCGGCCTTGCAAACCTGAACAGTATTCAAAGCGCAGGTATCCCGGCTATTTAAAAGAATGGCGCCCCGGCTTGGCTGATAGACCTTGGTCAGCAAGTTAAAAACGGTGGTTTTGCCGGCGCCGTTGGGGCCGATCAGCCCGGAGATCTCCGTCGGGCCAACGGCTAAGTTGAAATCTTCCAGCGCCGTCAAACCCCCAAAATCGATCCCTAAATGTCTAGTTTCCAGCACAGTCATTTTGCCCAAATCCCGCTCCGGAATAATACTGTCTGAGGGCAAGGGTACCATCTCTGTTTTTTGCTTCGCTCCCCTATCATCACTCATTGCCCCTCACCACCATTCCGTTGCTTTTTATACTAAAAAAATCCGTGCCAATCTGTCTAAATCTGCGTAAATCCGTGTCTAATTTTTTTATTGCTTTTCCAGTTTATCCGGGGTAGGAAAAAGGGATCTGAAAAAGTTGAGGAGCTTGTGAATGATATTGCTGTAGGTGCCGTGCATGACCAAAACAAGCAGTATGCCATAAATCAATAAACGGTATTCATCTAAAAAGCGCAAAGACTCCGGCAGCACTGTCAGTAATACTGCAGCGATGATAGCGCCCCAAAAGTTTTTCAGCCCGCCCAGCACCACAAAGACCAAAACCTGAATAGAGGCCAGGTAATTAAACTGCGATGCTACCACAGTAGAGAAATTCATGGCAAATAAGGTCCCGGCAGCTCCGGCCAGGGCAGCGGATACGGCAAAAGCTATCAGCTTATATTTGGTGACCGGAATGCCCACGCTTTCGGCAGCGATCCGATTATCCCGCAAAGCCATAATGGCCCGCCCCGCCCGGCTGTTCACCAGGTTCAGGATAATAAAAAGCGCTGCGAGGATCAGGATGAAACCCATACTGAAGGTAACGATTTTATTGGGAATATTAAGCAGGCCCTGAGGCCCATCCACAATAGCCCTGGCCCCCTCCCCCAGGTTTAATTCGGATATGCCTGAGGAAAGGAGAAAGCCAAAATGGAGCCCGGCATTATCCATACCTACATATATACAGGTGAAGATATTCTTGATGATCTCGCCAAAGGCCAGGGTCACAATAGCGATATAGTCCCCCCTCAGACGCAAAACGGGAATTCCCACCAAAACACCGACAAACCCAGCACACAGGGCGCCTGTCAACATAGCAATGATAACCCGCAACCCAACCAGAGGAATCACAGCTTCCAAACTGATCAGGGCAATAATTCCGCTAAAAGCCCCCACACTCATAAAACCGGCATGACCCAAGCTTAAATCGCCCATGATCCCCACAGTCAGAGTAAGAGAAATTGCCATAATTATCCAAGCACAAACGGGAATCAGCAACCCCTGCAAGGAATAGGTAAGTCCGCCGGTAAGAGAAAGTATTTGAATAACTATATAGCCGCCAACAATAAGCGCATAAGTAAAAAAGTTACTTTTAGCAGTTGAGCTTAAATTTTTCAGGAGGTTCATGACACATCCCCGATCCCAGATAAATTGGAAAAGCATTTATAAACAAATTAGACACAGATTTTCACGGATAAAAAACGGATTACCACGGATTTTTTTATTAAAAATATTGAATTATTTTTTATTTTTCCTCATACAAGAGCACCTAAGTTCCTCATATCCTAGAGCTAACAGCGAAAATCCGTTAAAATCTGCGAAAATCAGTGTCTAATTATTTCATGCATCATTTTGAATCTACATCCTTGCAGGTCACTCAATATATGACGTATATTTTGCGACTTTTTTTGTTCGAATTTGAGAGCTTAGTTCCTACCCTCTACTCCCTAGCAGCAAAGCCGCTTCAAACCTTCTCCTGAACCTGCTTACCCAAAAGGCCGCTGGGTTTTACCAGCAAGATGATTATCAGCACCATAAATACGATAGCGTCCGAAAGCTCGGTGGAGATATAGGCTTTGCCCAATATCTCGATTATTCCCAAAAGGATCCCGCCCAGCATAGCCCCGGGAATGGAGCCGATGCCGCCGAATACTGCCGCCGTAAAGGCTTTGATGCCGGGCATTGCTCCGGTGGTGGGCATTATCAGGGTATAGGTAGAGCAAAACAGACAACCGGCCACTCCTGCCAAAGCTGCGCCGATCAGAAAGGTGACAGAAATGGTGCCGTCCACACTGATACCCATCAATTGGGCAGCGCCTTTATCTTCAGATACCGCCCGCATACCCTTACCGGTCCTGGTGCGGCTGATGAACCAGGTCAGGGCTGCCATAATGATGATACAGGCAGATATCGTCACAATGGCTATCAAAGAAACATTCACTTTGCCGCCTAGAAGCGAAAAGGTATGATTTGGCACTAAAGATGTATAGACCTTGGGATTGGAACCCCACAGCAGCAGGGCTATTTGCTGCAAAATTGTGCTGACGCCAATAGCCGTGATCAATACTGCCAAAGAGGGCGCCTGGCGTAATGGCTTATAGGCCAGTTTTTCAATAGAAACACCCAGGGCAGTACAAACCAGCATGGCTAAAAGGATGGCAATAAGAGGGTGGTATCCGCCGGCCATAGCAAAAAAGCTGATATAAGCGCCCACCATAATGACATCGCCATGGGCAAAGTTTAGCATTTTGGCAATGCCATAAACCATGGTGTAACCCAAGGCTATAATAGCATAAACACTGCCCAGGCTCAGCCCGTTGATAAGGTGAGACAATAGGTTCACTGGCTACACCTCCTGCGGTCGTATATATGCTTTGCGGACAGAGTGTTGATCTCTGCCCGCTAAGCAGCATTTCCTCCGGCTAAGTTATACCCTACATTCCAACATATTCTCCGTTTTTGATGACGACAGCCTTGGGGTCTTTGCTGACTTGACCGTTGCTATCCCAAGACACACCGGTACCGGTCACGCCGTCAAAAACGAAGTTGCCGTTGAAGATGGCGATCAGTTTTTCGCAGATCTCCGCATGCCCCATAGTTGGGGCTATATCTCCGTCTGAGGCCAGTATGGCTTTGTAAATAGCATAAACACTATCATAACCGCCCGCCGCAAACTGATTGGGGATCTCGCCGTATTTCTCATTATATTTGGTAACAAAGTTTTTGGTCAGCGGATCCGTAGCGTCGGCGCTGAAGGGGGTCAGCAGCATAACACCCTCGGCCAAGCCGATATCAAAGCCTTCCAAGGTAAGTATCCCGTCCATACCGTCCACACCGAAGAATTTTGGCCTATAGCCTATAGTATCGCACTGTTTGAAGATAAGGGAAGCCGGAGTGTAATACATAGGTAAAAAGATAAAATCGGCGCCCTTGCTTTGGGCATCGGTGATTTGCACGGAAAAGTCGGTCTGGCTGTCTTCGGTAAAGGTGGTGATGGAAACGATCTCCAGAGCCAGCTCTTTTGCTGTTATTTCAAAGGTCTCATAGATGCCTTTGGAATAAGCATCATCATTCTTATAGATAACGGCAATTTTTGTGGCCAGGTTATTATTACTGATGTATTGGGCGGAGGCTGAGCCCTGGTTGGGGTCGGCAAAGCACATCTGAAAGATATTGTCCTTGCCTTCCGTAACCGCGGTAGATGAAGCCGAAGGGGTCAACCCGAACATCCGGTCGTCAAAAGATTCCTTGCTGGTGGCAATACCCGGGGTGGTGGTAACGGAGCTTAAGGAGATCTGCATCTTCCAGTCTTTTAAAGCATTATAGGCATTGACAGCTTTTTCTGCGTTATGTTCATCATCCTGATACCGAAGCTGCAACTGGATACCTTCCAAGGCATTGATTTCTGCCACAGCCAGTTCCGCACCCTGCTTAACAGAGTTACCATAGATGGCCGCTCCGCCGGTAAGGGGGCCTGTACCACCGATCTTAAAGGCTCCGCCGCCGGCTTTGGGCTCAGCGCCGGTACAGGCGACCAGCGTCACTGCCAAAAGTAGTACAAGCGCCATGATGATTACTTTTTTCATACTTATCTCTCCTTCGCTAATTATTTTATAAATCCGGAAATTACACTCCGTGTTACTAATAATAACTTATGTGAAATCATTATAATTATATCATGTTAAATAAAACTTTTGCAATGGCAATATTTCATTTTTTTAACATTTTTGTCAGTTTTTGCGATTTCTTATATAATAAAACCGAAAATAGGGAGCATCGCAAACTTGAGATTGACAAAATAGCGCCGTTATGCTATGATAATGGAGCTGAATAAATTGACTAAAGGAGCTGTTATTATGCAAATAGCTTTATCAAAACTTAAAATCAATGTGGGCAAGTATGTTGACCTTGCTGAAAAAGAGGATATTTATATCACGCGTAACGGCAAACAGGTAGCAAAAATTGTCGGCACAAACCGCGACAGAGTAGCGGAGATGAGATCGCTGTTTGGGATTGCCAAACTTCCGCAGGAATATAACGACCCCAATTATGACCCATTCTACGAAAAACTGCGCGATGAGAGGTTCAAAGCATGAAAATCGTCATTGACAACAATATTGCGCTTGATGCTTTTTTGGGGCGACAACCATTTAATGAAGCAGCTGAGCAGATATTAGCTGCTTGCGCTGATCCGCATCAAGGATGCCTTTCAGTGAACAGCCTGACTGATATTTTTTATGTTTTGCGAAAATCGGTAGGCATAGCGGCGGCAAAAACAACGGTTAAAAAGCTAATGGAGTTATTTGAAATCATTTCTGTAAACAGCGAGGACTGCTTAAACGCTTTATCCCTCCCGATCGACGACTTTGCGGATGCGATTATCGTGATCTGCGGCAAAAAATCAGAGGCAGATTGTATCGTTACTCGCGACGAAAAGTTTTTGCAGGCCAAGTCGCCTGTTCCAGTGATTACGCCGGGTGAGCTTTTGGGAAAACTATATTAGCTTTCTAAGGGATAGGGGAGGCTCTTTTGAAGGAGTTATGTTATAATTATGCAGGTCTTGCGTTGCGTTTATTGAGGTTTGTGTGTATAATATAGTCAGAATTCCGATAACGGGATAGGAGGTATTCGCTATGACCACCTTAAAGGCAGTTAAAGCATATTATGATGGCAAAGCGTTTGTGCCAATTGAACCATTGGATATGCCAAAGGGGAGGGTCTTTCATTTATCAATATTACAAGAAGAAACAACTAACCCCAAAGCAGCTGAAAAGCTGGCATCTTTTCGGCAGCTTACTCATGAGATCCATGAGCTGAACAAAAAAGAACCGCTTCCACCGGAATTTGATGAAATTCTGGAGTAACAAATAATGTGAAGCACTTTGACAGTATTTCTGATTTATCTGTAGTTAATTGGGCAGTTGGTTAAGACCATAACGTCGTTATTAACCATGACTGCTCCTCTTGCATGGTAATTTTAGGCAGTTAGGCTTGGAAAACATTTGAGATTTTGCCTATGGCAGTATTCAAAGGCGCCATATTACACCCAAGAACGAAAACATTTTCCATCACTCTTCCGATCTTTTTGCCTCCAGGTGGCGCGGTAAAACCTTGAAAGACAACAAGCAAGGCTTTTCCTTACCCTGTTTGATATCTGCCTAAATACAACAGAAAGCCACCCTTGCCCATAGACAAGAGCGGCTTTCTTTGTTAATTGGCTTCATTAGAAGCTTCAAATGCATCAAAAAGAAACAAGATTATTAGCCACCGACCACCATGCGGAGAATTATAGAAGCATCAACTGAATCAACTACACCGTCCCCATTAACATCCCCTAAGAGAAGTGCTCTGGTAGTCCAAGGTCTTAGGCCGACATACATTTGCAGTAGCTCCATGGCGTCTTCCGGTGTTAAAAAGCCGTCTCCATTAATGTCACCCAGGATGCCAATAACCAGAAGCCCAGGTTCAACCTTCCAATCAATGTCAATGAAATCCCCTGAAGAGTCACCTATCCGGGCTTTGATCACGTCGACATCCAGGGGTACATCCAAGGATAGAGCGTCCTCATTAACCTTATATTTAACGGTAAAGAGTGAACCATCGCCATCAATCTTTGTGCTGCTGGCAAAATTGACCCTGATAACATCAGTATTATTATAAGATAGATTTGATGTAAAGATATTGCCGTTGGGCGGGTCGTTTATTTTGCCAGCAGGTGTGATAGTGACAGGCGTATAAATGCTACTATTATAGCCAATAGCCAGTTCAAAAGTAGTGAATCCAGTAGTATTACCTTTGATGCTGTAGGTAACATCTAAAGTTCCACCTGGCTTTGCTGCTACAGACGACACCAATAGCACTGGATCGTCGATTATCGGATTTTTCTTCAGTCCTTTGGCATAGCTGATATCATAGTTGTTATAAGCATACTTAAATGGGTGGTTGTCCGCGGGTGAGGAAGAAAACCGGGTTGTCCCTGTGATTTTTTCGTTATGCAAGGCAATATCTGCAAGGTCGGTCATCCAATAGGCTTGTGAAGCTGTGTTGCCGTTAAATGTAACACCCGATGCAGTGACTTTAGTTAAGTTATCAACCCAAATCCCGCCGCCGGAGGCAGCCGAGTTGCCGCAGATTTCCTCGCAGCTGATGATGAGTGTACCACCGCTGCTATAAATACCGCCACCAAAATGGCTGGCTGTGTTGCCGTTGATTTCCCCATCGCTAATGTCTAGTGTCCCAGTGTTACTAATACCGCCACCGTTGCCAAAGCTGGAGCCGGAGGAAGTATTACCGCTGATTTCTCCACCGATGATTGTGAGTGTTCCGCCGTTATGAATCCCACCACCGATGAATTTGGCTGTATTACCGCTGATTTTGCCACCATTGATATTAAGCTCACCACGGTTATAGACCCCACCGCCGAATCCGAAGTCCCCGGTGGCTGAGTTGTCGCTGATTTCTCCGCCATTTATGGTGAGGACGCCGTTGTTATAAACCCCGCCACCATTGCTGGCATAGCAATTTGATATTACTGCGCCGGTACCAAGCGTGAGATCACCGCTGTTTTCAATACCACCACGGGTGTAGCCACCGCTGCTACTCCCTTTGCCGCCATCCAGGGTTATGTTCTCCAGGGTCAGGGCAGCGTTTCTGCTGGAATTGAAGTGGCGCCAATTACCTGCCACGGTTAGACTGAAATCATTGTCCTTGGAGGATTTGATAATAATATTCTTGCCATTAGGAATGGTAATTGCTCCAGTGATAGCAATATTATCCTTGACAATGATATTTGTTACATAGGATACATCGTTTACTGCGGCTTGCAGCTGCGCAAAGTTGCTTACCTCCACATAACCAGGCTCCGCTGATAGTCGAATAATTATTATAGTGTAGACCATTTTTTGATCCCCATCCTTGAACAGGTACACAGTAAACTCGTTTTCGCCTTCATTAAGCTCAGTTTCTTCTCCAATATTTCCCCGATTTAAGAAAATAATAGCCTCCGGATCATTGGCCTCTGCTGTGATAATTATATTGCTGATATCATTGGGAACAAATGCTGTATAACTTAGCACATTAGGATTAAACTCTGGGGTCAATTCTCCCTGACTAAGCTCAAGTCTTTTTAATTTTGAAGCATCTTCATCAAACAGACGAGTAACCGTTATTGTATACTCTTTAAGAACCTCTTTGAAAATAAATACAGTAAATTCGTTCTCACCATCTTCAAGGGTGATGGTTTCTCCAATATTACCCCGGCTTAAGGCAACTATTGCCTCTGGATCATTGGCTTCAGCGGTGATAATTATACTGCTGACTTCATTTGAAACCTCTACCGTATAACTGATCACATTGGGATTGAATCTTGGGTTCAACATACCAGAGCTAAGACTGAGACTTTTTAATTTCAATTCATCTTCATTTGGTTGGCGTGTAACTTTAACGGTATAGATTTTATGATCCTCACCTCGGAGCACATTAACCTTAATTATATTCTCTCCTTCATTCAATTCAAGGACTTCGCCAATTTCACCCCTATCTAAATAAACTTTCGCATCCGGGTCATTAGCATCTGCTGTGATGATTATACTTCCAACTTCAAATGGAACTTCTGCCGTGAAATCAAACACATCCTCATCAGGATCAAAGGGCGGGTCAATCGAGACTAGACCTTTATCCGAGTTTATACTAAGGTCAATCAATCTCAATTTTACTGGTGGTTCATTACGGGTAATCTCTATTTTGTAGATTCTTTTTGTTATTTCATCCTGGGCAATCACCTCAATGGTGACAGTGTTTAGTCCCGTTTCAAGTGGTTGAACAAAGTTACCAACAAATTTTTCTCCTGCATGAATAGTTGTTGCCTCCAGATGGCGGGTTGTCACCGAAACGGTTATCTCGTCTACCTCGAATGGCACAAAAACCGTATAGCTGGTAATATCACTATTAAATACCTGATCTAGTCCAACTGGTGTAACACTGAGGCTAGCCAAATAGGCATCATCTGATAGAATGTCATTTGTCGTTGCATTTCTAACTGCCGAATAGTCCGACCAGGTGCCATTAGAAGCTCTGACCCGGTAATAATAGGTAGTTCCAGCAGATAGTCCAGAATCAGTAAAGCTCGCTACCGAGCCGGTGTTAATTACAGTATAGCTTCCAGAAGCACTGGTGGAACGAGATAGCTCATAGGAGGTAGCGCTGCTTACACTTCCCCAACTTGCAGTTATAGAGCTTGAATTATTTACCGTTAAGGAAAGGGTAGGCGTTGCTGGGCTTGTAGTTGCGTTTCTCACTGTCGAATAGTCCGACCAGGTACCATTGTAAGCCCTGACTCGGTAATAATAGGTTGTTCCGGCAAATAATCCGGAGTTGTTGGCATAGCTTGTTGATGAGCCAGTATATACTACGGTGTAGCTTCCGGAGGAACTGGTGGAACGAGATAGCTCATAGGAAGTGGCACCACTTACGCTTCCCCAGCTTCCAGTAATGGAATTGGAACTATTTACTGTCAATGAAAGATTAGGGGCTGATGGGCTTGTCGTTATGCTATTAACAGATGAATAGCCTGAATAAGTTCCATTGTAAGCTCTGAGCCGATAGTAATAAGTAGTACCGGTAGATAATCCGCTGTCTGTATAACTTGTTGATGAGCTGGAGTACACTACTGTATAGCTTCCAGAGGAGCTAGTAGAACGGGATAATTCATATCTAGTAGCACCTGTTACACTATTCCAGCTAGCTGTAATAGAGCTGCTGCTATTTACTGTTAAGCCAGGTGTACTGGGGGTTGATGGAGTCGTTGCTTCGCTCCAAACCACGGAATAATCTGAATAGTTGCCGTCATAAGCTCTGAGTCGATAATAATAAGTTGTGCCGGCAGATAACCCGGTGTCATTGAAACTTCTTGACGAGCCGGTATATCTAGTGACATAGCTTCCTGAATAACTGGTTGAGCGAGATAATTCGTAGCTGCTAGCCCCATCTACTCTATCCCAAGTAGCGGAAATGGAACTGCTGCTAGTTGCCCATAAGTCAGAGAAGGTCGGAGTCGTTAGCTTTTTTGTTAAGAACAATTCCGTTCTCCCATAGTTGGTACCGTAAGTGTTTGAGGCAAAAGCCCTATATGAGTATAATGTATTTGAGATCAAACTTATCGTCCTAGAAAATTGGCCATAACCGGGATCGGCTCTTCTGCCAAACATATAAAAACTGGCATATCTCTCGTCACTAATGTCTCCAGGATATGGTACCCAATAGAAGCCATAATTAGTAATACTTGCCCCGCCGTTTAATGTGATATCACCGTAAATTGTGGCACTGTTTGATGTTATATTCATTACAGTCCCAGTTGAAACTGTCGGTGGTGGTGGAGCGGGATTATCCGCAGCTGTAGTTGCTGTTAAGGCGTTAGTTGAAATGAAAAGGCATAAAGTCAAGGCGATAAAAACTGTCAATAATGCATGCATGTGTTTTCTTGTTTTCATGGTAAATTCTCCTTTTCGTATTTTATATTATTTAGTACGCTTTTTGTGCAGCAGGGAGGTAAGGTTCCCCCCTGCTGCAATCAATCCTTACCTAACCAAAGCTAGCTGGCCTAAAAAGTAGCAGTTTTCTTTTGTTGACTCACCATAATGCTGCTGGTTTTGTCACCACTGCCATAGGTCGTTTTTACAGTTATCAGCCCACTTCTGGTATTGCTATTATTATTGGGCTCAACTATTATGGTGAAAGCACCATCGGAATCAACACTTATCGCAACCCAATCCGGCTTGGCAGTTACCGCCCAGGTAGTATTGCTGACAACAATAATAGGGAAGCTTTCTCCAGAATCAGCAACATTAGTGATAGATATATGAGATAAGGTCAAGATAGGAATTAGAGGGGCACCGCCCTTATCCTGGCCGACAAGAATACTCCTGGTCTCATCACCACTGCCGGAGGTTGTCTTAACGGTTACTATGCCGGTTCTTGAACTGGTTGTTGTATTGGGGGCAATCTCAATTGAAAAGCTACCGTTACCGTTACCAGAGCCGGTATCCGGGCTAAGTATTATCCATGATGCCGTGGTAGAGGACGACCA
>Ga0082212_10010823_pt1 | contig 11627 bp, 14 predicted proteins | sample TergutNt197P3_FD_71548 | JGI IMG/M metagenome (GOLD analysis project Ga0082212, IMG submission 71548) | Neocapritermes taracua P3 segment gut microbial communities from Petit-Saut dam, French Guiana - Nt197 P3 | ecosystem: Host-associated > Arthropoda: Insects > Digestive system > Gut ... | reverse complement strand
GCAGTATATCAGGAACTTTCCACATCTCTGAAAGAGTACAATTATGCAGTTGAGGAACGCAAACGCATAGAGGTAGAATGCGAAGAAGCAGTGAGATTGATTTGCCAGTACCGTGCTGAAATGTCTGCTGCAGTTGAGAAGTATATGACAGAGAACCTTGAAATATTTGATGATGGATTCAAGGCAATGGATAATGCCATTTTGCAAAACGATGTAAACAGTTTTATATCCGGCAACGCCATAATACAAGAAAAACTTGGGCATGAGATACAGTTCAGGACACAGGAAGAGTTTGACGATCTTATGTCGTCTGATAACACATTAATGTTTTAGGGAGATTGCATATGAGGATCATTGAAAAAAAGAACGCTATGAAAGTGTTCTACTACCTGATGGCTGTAGATGGCGACGTCAGCTCTGCCAAAATGGAAAAGTTCGATGAAATTGGCCACGAAATCGACGGTGACGCCTTCGCTGACTATAGAGATGCCATTTCCGATGAGTGCAGTATGCAAATAAACACCGCTTCCGGAGATGATGACTTCTATGACGTCATTCAGGAGGGGATGGATGAAGCCTTGAACGATGAGACTGCTGATGAGTCCTCAAGTATACCCGCACGGCTGCTTGTGTGGAACATGCTTGCGATAGCGTTCAGCAACGATGAGTATTCAGAAGCGGAGAGAAGAATCATCAGTCATGTTGTCCGTGTTACAAAGGTGGATAAAAGCGTGTTCCTTGAAATGGAGCAGCTTATAAAGACCGAAGCTTCTGTTGAACGTGAAAATAAGTGGATTCAAGCCTCAGAAAAGCCATATGCAGAGGTTCGGCCGATTGTTGAGGAGCTTGAGAAACGGCAAAAAATCATCGTCGAAAGCGCAAGAGCGTTGATTGAAGATGAAATCGTGTCCGACAGTCCATATATTGAAGAGGAAAAACGCAGAGTATTTGACGATGCAATGACAAAGATTAGTGAAAAGATAAATCCGATTGCATATGAAATAGGAAGTAAGACGGCAGTAGTTGCCGATGAAACGAAAAGAAAAATCGGAGAAACAGTTAATCCTGCGGTAGCTGATATTAAGGCCGGAGCAAGCAAGCTGTTAGGAAAAATAAAAGCTCAGACACAGAAGAAAAGCGATCCCGGTAATGATACAACGGAAGATACCGAAGAGTCCGAAGAAGTGGAAAAGGAGTAGGGGGGATTACTATGCCGATACCGCTATTATTTATTGGCGCAATAGCCGTCATGGGAGCAACCGGAGTCGGAATGTCCGTAAAAGCTGGTTTTGATCAGACGCAAGCAAAATCCCTGAATGACATTACTGATGAACGTGTGGAAAACGCTGCGACAAGACTTGACTCCTTAAGAAAGCAGTGTGGCGCAGCATTACAGCATTTGGGTGAAGAGAAGATGTTTGTGTTGAATGGCAGCATCAAGTCTTTCCTTGATTCATTCAGGCAACTGAAGAATGTGGATTTCAAGGATACAGCCGGCATAATGGAATTGAGTAAGCTGCATATCGACCGGGAGTTCTTTGACGAGATAGAGGAAATGAGCAGGTTCTCATTTTCCTTGGCAAAAGGAGCCATGACCGGAGCGGCTGGCGGAGCGCTGGCAGCATTTGGAGCATACAGCGCCGCCACAACTTTTGCGACAGCATCGACAGGTACAGCCATTGCTTCGCTGAGCGGTGCAGCAGCTTCAAATGCTACTCTGGCTTTTTTTGGCGGAGGTTCTCTTGCAACAGGTGGACTTGGTATTGCCGGGGGCACTGCCGTACTCGGCGGGTTGGTTGCGGGGCCGGCATTGCTTGTGATGGGTATCATCATAGGCGCAAAAGCCGGGAAGAATCTGGAAGACGCAAAAGCTAACGCCGCAAAGGCTAATGAATACTGTGAGCAACTGGAGAATGGCGCAATACAATGTATTGCGATTCGAAGAAGAACCTATATGTTTTACAGTCTGCTTGCCCGGTTGGATGCATATCTGATGCCTTTGATCTTTTCAATGGAACGCATTATTAATGACGAAGGGATAGATTATTCTCAGTATTCCGACGATAGTAAGAGAATCATTGCATGCGCTGCATCCGCCGCAATCACGGTCAAAGCAGTACTGGATACGCCCATTCTTACTGAGGACGGAAGTCTTACCGAGAAATCCGGAACGACTGCAACTGCGTTACTCGCTGATGTGGATGCAAAAGAGTCCTCTCAAACCGTGTTGGAGGATTTGTAATAATGCCAAAAATATTTGTGACTCTTATAGAAAAAGTGAACTCTTTATTCAGGCGGCAAGGCGCAGCGAGGTGGCTTACTGCACGAAATGTACGGCTATCATCAGCGAACAACCGGGATTTGACATAAGCGATGGAACTTGGACATGTATGGAGTGCGGTCAATTCCTGTATGGTAGCGAGATAAGAAACGCAGGAAGAAAGTTCAAGAATGTGATTTGGTATCGCGATAGCTGCAATGCGATTTTGAATAATCAGAAGGGTTTCGATGACAGACTTGGTATTTGGGAATGTGCAGAGTGCGGTAATAGCAACAATATCTCGGGTGACGAGATAATCGAGATTGAAATTGATGATAAAGCGCTTAAAAAGATTAGAGATCATGATCGCACATGAATACGCAGCGGCTCAAATCAGCCAGCATATAGACGGTATTTTCAAGAACGGAGAATTGGACACGGAAGCTACTCACAAGAAATTCTTGTTTGTTCAAGCAGGGGATAAGGTGTGATAAATAGAGATGAAAAGCTGGAAAAATGTAACAGGGGCATTTTCAGATAAGCAAAGGCATTATAAAGACATGTATTTAGAAACATGTGAGGTCTATGATGATGTACTTGAGGTGAGTCTTTTTTCATCGGCAGTAGATTCATATGAAATATATTTTTCGTATGGGAAATTCTACGGTATCATATATGTCGAAGAAGAGAATGCGTTCAAAAAGTACGAAACAGTAAAAGATGAAATTGAACTGGAATATCGTCAGCACAAGGATCCAACAGCGACATTCATTAATGAGTTTGCTGAGAAGCACAAAGTCAGTTTACCAAACGATATTTTCTTTGATTTTGAGTTATAACCGCACGGAGTATAACGCTTTTCTGACCGTTTACTGTGAAGTAAAGGAAGCGAGAGTAAAATGCCGATAAGATCCGGGAAGTACGTCCACTTCAAAGAAAAAGAATATGAAGTCATAGGCATCGCGACCCATAGCGAAACGTCTGAGGAAACTCTGTAACTAAAGAAGGTGAGTTGTGATGAAGGTTTTTATCGCCGGTCCGAGAGCTATATCAGTATTAGACGCGGCTGTGCAGGTGAGGCTGAACAATATTTATAAGAGCAACTATACCGTCTTGGTCGGTGACGCAAACGGTGTTGATAAGGCTGTTCAGACATACTACTCAAATCTCGGTTTCGGAAATGTAATTGTTTATGCGTGCGAAGGGAAAGCTAGAAATAATATAGGCAGTTGGACCATTCAAAGAATAGACGTTCCTGCGCATGTAAAAGGTTTTGATTATTACGCATTAAAGGACAAAGCGATGTCAGATGACGCTGATTACGGTTTCATGATATGGAACGGTGAAAGCAAGGGAACACTGAATAATATAATAAATCTTACCAAAGCTGATAAAAAAACTGTCGTGTATCTCACAACGACAAAAGCATTTTACAATATTGAGAATTTTGAGAATCTCAAAGAGCTTGTAACTATATGCGGGAAGGAAGCACATGCTCTTTTCGAGAAATTATGCAAACCCTCTGCTTCCCCGATATTTCAACAGATCGTGTTGATTTGATTTGGAGATGTGTGTTTCGGATTATAGAACATGAGCGAATACTAAACGATTATGGTCCGATGCGCATTTAATTTGGCAACAAGCTGTTGCCAATTTAAAGTGGAAGCTCCTGACGGTAAATAATGTGGAAGATGGTGGCGACAATGAGTGACGCTAAGAACTCTATGGAAATGAACGATTTTTTGCAGCACAATGATCATGATTCCCCGAACATAGTACTTATCAGAGAACTCTATGACGCATTGAACGGTGGGGCAAGCACCGGTGAAGCGTTATTCAGGATACTCAGCGATAGTCCTACATGGCATGTTTGCCCGGGATTTCCTGAGGGCGGTACTTATCATGGCCTATACGATATCTTCTTATCTGAGGACTCATTTTACAGGAGATTAGCTACAGTATTAATTGATTTGCAGGGGAAACCCGAAGTATTCATTGATGGTGGCGACGTTGTCGTAGCACTGGGGCATTATTGCTTCAGAGACAAAATAGATGGACCGACAAGGAAGGTCAGGTTTTCACACACATGGAAGATTACTCCGGAAAAACGCATTGCCGGCGTATGGCAAGTATGTGATTCTTACGAAATGCGTAATATTCCCGGGAGTGATACAGGAAGATAGATATGCAATTGGAGAAAAGTGAGAATGGCGGCGCTGACCCTGTAAGTGACCCTGTAAATGACCCTGTAAGTGACCCTGTAAGTGACCCTGTAAGTGACCCGAAATGGCCGAATGTGACCGAATGTGACCGAATGTGGCCGAATATGACAGAATAGTGAGCGAATAGTGAGCGAATGTGACCCAATCATGATCCGATACGTATGAGAAACGATGCTAAGTTGTCACCAGTTAAAAAATGGAATCCCATGATGGCAAAATAAGAGTGACGGTATAAATTAGGGGTTAGGTGGCTGATTAAGCGAAAGTACAAAAAATGGATCGTGAGAACACAGCAGAAACTTCGCTTAATTGTTTTATCATTCAACCTGCAGAATAACCATGTGTGGCAGATTTCATGTTATATAATGCCAGTGAATATTACCCTATACCGGATGTTTAGCAGTAAACAGCAGTAATGCACCGCTCGGCGCCTACTGCACCAAAGAATCCACAGCCGCACGGTTGTTGCGACTCAGCGACTCAGAATACCTGACTTCCTGCCGGGGGGGCTGCCCGGCAATGCTTCACACGCAGGAGGTCGTTGGTTCGAGTATACCATTCTCCTCAATGTCGCCAGAAACCGCTGCATGAATGCCCGCCGCATAGTGTCGACTTTCTGGCAAAGCCACACAGGATTACTTTATGGAGTTTACTGCTATGACAGTGATTACTGGCGATACACACAGGGACTTCCGTCGTGTCAGCGCTCTTTGCGATAAGTTTAAAACCACAAAAGACGATACGCTTATAGTTCTCGGCGATGCAGGGATAAACTATTTCGGCGGCGAGAAAGATTTGCTGTTGAAGAGTGAGCTCGTGGAGTTACCAATATCGATGTTCTGTATTCACGGTAACCATGAGCGCCGTCCGGAGTCGTTAGGGTCATATACAGAAACTGAATGGAACGGCGGAGTTGTGTACACAGAACAGGCATTCCCAAGTCTCTTGTTTGCAAAAGATGGTGAGATCTACGCGATTGAGAGCAAAAGATGCATGGCGATTGGTGGCGCATATAGTGTTGACAAAGCGTTGCGGTTGAAGAACCATTGGGGTTGGTGGGATGATGAGCAACCAACAAACGAGGTCAAACGCCGGGTCGAGGACAAACTCGATATTGAAAACTGGCGCATCGACGTTGTCCTCTCGCACACATCGCCTTTAAGGTATGAGCCGCGGGAGGCGTTCCTGAGTTTTGTTGATGACAGCGAAGTCGACAAAAGCACCGAGATTTGGCTTGACTCGATAGAACATAAACTATATTATGACCAGTGGTATTGCGGGCATTACCACACGGATAAAGTAATAGACAAGATGAGGTTTCTTTTTGAAGATTTTCTGCAGTTCAAATGAGTAAGATTGTTTTTACTTAAGCGGTTATGAAGATAGTGCTGACGCGCACCTACAGTTGCCCGGAGGAAACAACTATGACTGAATTATCAAAAAGAGAACAGCGAGTAGCAGTTTTCGAAGACACAATGAAACTTATCAGCTCGGACGGCGGGCTTACCGCGTTGACAGAGAAAGCAAAGCAGAATACGAAGCTGTATATGGAAGGATTTCATTCAGAAACCCGGCCTGTCTTCAAAGAATCAACAATATCTGTCGTCCGGAACCGCAGCTTTCAGGCTGCGGAGAAGCTCACAACCGAATATGATCGTGTCGCAGTGTTAAATTTCGCCAGCGCGACCAATCCGGGAGGAGGCGTTAAAAACGGAGCATCGGCTCAGGAAGAGTGCCTCTGCAGGATCAGTAATCTTTATCCATGTCTGAAACAGCCTCGTCTATGGGAGTCTTTCTACGGCTTTCACAGAGGTCTTCCGCATAATAACTATAGTGACCGGATCATCTATTCAAAGGATGTCAGCGTTTTTAAGACAGATGAAGAGCAACCGCGCAATATGGACAAATGGTATAGCGTTGACGTTATAACATCACCGGCGCCAAACATTAGTGGCGTTGAAAACCCGGATTTGAACGTGCTGAGAGAAATATTTGCAAAGCGGATCCGAAATATACTGGAAGCAGCGATGGAAAACAGCGTAAAGGCCCTCGTTCTGGGCGCTTTCGGCTGCGGGGCTTTTCGAAACTCGCCAGCATTGGTTTCGCAGGTGTTCCGTGATGTACTGATTGATGGCGGATATAAAGAGCATTTTGCGAAAATAGTGTTTGCGATTATAAGCGCAAATAACAGTAACCAGAGTAATCTGGCTGTGTTTGAGCGTACGTTCAGGTAATTGGTTGGGGATGAATAGGAGATTTTATGTGAAAGTGCCCTAAATGCGGGAGAGAATTTAAGCACTTCCCTTCATACCGTCAATACAAATTCAAGTTTTACAGAAATTGTTTCCTTTTGCATAATTCTATATTATTCAAATAAAGTATCAAACTTGAATCACATACCCCGGTTTTACTACAAATTGTGCAATGGCTGACTGGAAAACAACGCAAAGGAAGACGCGAATTGAATGACCTGACCCATCAAGTCGAAACAGAACTGTTGAGGATCGGCGCTGACGCCGTTGGCTTCGGAGACTTGTCCGAACTGCCGGAAGATATGCGCGAAAGGTTCCCTGTCGGTATCAGCGTCGCTGTTGCTTACCCGAAGTTTGTAATCCGCAGTATAGCGGAACTGCCCACGCAGGAATACCGCGAGTGGTACGATAAGCTCAATGAACGGCTTGACGCTATCGTTACCCGCGGCGCCGATATGCTGAGAGAAATGGGATATACTGCGGTTGCGCAGACCCGCGAATATGTCGGAAACGGCGAAAGGAATGACAACACGACACTCCCCCACAAAACAGTCGCCACGCGCGCCGGGATTGGCTGGGTCGGGAAGAGTGCGTTGCTTGTGACCGATGAATATGGCTCCGCGATTCGCCTTTCGTCAATACTGACAGACGCTCCGCTCAGCACTGCTTCACCAGTTGACGAATCGCGCTGCGGTGATTGCATGGCTTGTGCCGACGCCTGCCCGGCAGGCGCTGTTTCAGGTAAGCTCTGGGCGGTCTGGATGCACCGCGACGAGTTTTTCGACCCGGTCAAGTGCCGAAAGACAGCGCGGGAGCGCGCCAAACAAGGGTTCGGCGGAGATATCACTATCTGCGGCAAGTGCATAGAAGTCTGCCCACATACACGACGGTGGTATAAGGATCCGGATGGATATAACGTGCAGTTTGTTGTTGAGTGACGCGAGGTGTGCAAATACTCTGCCTGCGCTTTCACGCTCCGGCTAAATAGATAGCGTCAATCTTTTCGCTGGCAAATTCTGTTACAGTGCCTTCTATAGTTGTGGAAGCAACCGCCCATATTTGCCCGGTAAAACCACGCGGGAACATCTCTCCGATATTAAGTGATACTAAATGTGTATCATATCCCTCCATAATAGGGCATATCACATTAACAGGCGTGTCCTCGAAGCCTGCTTCAGCAAAGACGATGGTTAATCCCGCAGCTGATGCACACTGTACTCTTGCGGTTATTATACCTTCAAGCTGATACCGTCGTTCTTCCATAGTTATCGGGGGAATACTAATCCGATCTTCCATTGTCCATACACCCGGATAAATGTCTAAGAAAGGCAAAGCGGATCCGAGTATTACCGGGCTATCAGGATCGTCATTGAACAGGCTGAACAGTCTTTCATCGATCCGTCCTTCTATGTATGAATACCCAATAAAAGTCCTATCCTCTTTTGTTATACCGATCAGGTAATCATTTCCGTTGTTCAGTGAAACGGCAATCCAATAAACGACCTGCGTACCCGTGCTGCCGACCCGGAAAAACTGAACCTTAACAACGGATGCTTCGCTATCAATGACGGACATAGCTCTCAGCGCGGCTTCATTGTATCTGAAATCACCCGGCAGCGGGCTGTCGCCTTCGGGTACCCCTTCATCAGGCAAGGACCAGTTACCGAAATGCAGGAAAGAAATTTGACCTGTCACCGCGTCGACGGAGCTTAAGTACCTATAGTCCATATCACCATGTCTATAGATATTGATCTCCCAGAATGGCCTGTTAGGTTCGATTCCGCCAAATATTCCGACATGTGAAATATCATACGCCCACAAGTACGAGCCGCTGCCCTCGTAACCAGAAGTATCATATCCAAATACGCGTTTTATTTCATTTCTAACTATGTTGAACGCCTCGAGGCCAGTGATATCCTGTGGGCGTGGTTCGGTGCTGATTTCGTCCCCCGGTGGTCGGTTCGTTGGCGTTAGTGTTACTTCTATTACAGTGGCAGGTGGCTGAACTGCTAGCGTAGGAGCGCCGATTATTTCGCTTTCATATGGCTGATTCATCGGCGTTGGGGTAGTATCTGTTTCGTATTCATGTGCAGTGTCATATCCGGGAATATAATTGACGACTACCTCCTTATCCGCAGCGCTTTGCGCCGCCGATACAGCGGCAGCCAGTGCCGCTGTGCCTCCGAGAACCAGCATTACAACCAGTAGAATGCTTATAGTTTTCCCTCTAAAGAGTTTTTTCATATCTACCTCCATATCGTTTTGATTTACGCATTCTAACCCGCCATTCCGACATGGTTCGTACTAAATAGTAATAAAATGGCGGGTACGTGCCAACCCTGTTCTTGTCTTGTAGTTTTTTACACTAACCCGTTATTGTCAGGAAACTGTCAATGAGTTGTCATGGAGTTGTAAAGATTATTTTCACCGTCGTGCCTTTTCCGGCTTCTGATGAAAACATAAGCTTCGCATTATGATGCCGCGCGATTTGCTCACATAACGCAAGACCCAGCCCGGCGCCGCCTTCTGACCGGGAACGCGCTTTATCTATTCTGTAAAAAGGCTCCGTCAGTTTTGCGATATGTTCGTCCGGCATACCTTTCCCGAAGTCATGTATCTGAATTGCGCAATTTCCGTTTTCAACCGACCCGGACAATTCTACTGCTGACCCCTCGGCGCTTGCCTTGATAGCGTTGTCGAGAAGATTAACAAGCATACTTTCAATAAGAACACGGTCTCCGTTGACACTGCTCAACCCGCTGCTTATGTCAAGTCGGATGTTCTTCTCTGACAGCCTTAAACGCAAGCTGTCAGATACAGAAGCGAATAGTTCCTGTATATCAATTGGTTCTGATTCCAGCGTGTTATTCCGCAGCAGCGCAAGATCCAGCAGTTTATCAGTCATCACATCTATTCGTACCGCTTCCGATACGATGTGGTCGATCGACGCGATTCTGTCGTCTTCATTGATATTCGCGTTTCTCATGTATTCCGCATACCCGCGTATGGTTGTGAGCGGGTTGCGAAGCTCGTGCGCCAGATTGTCAATGAACCTTTGTTTTTGCTCTGCGTTGGTTTGCAGCTCATGTACTTTCGCTTCAATTTCGTCAGCCATACTGTTAAAGCTCTTTGCCAGCGCCGCAAGTTCGTCCGTCCCCTTTACCGGCACCCGCACGGAGTAATCGCCGCCTGAAATGTATCCGGTCGCTTCATCAAGTTTTTCAATTGGTTTGGACAAGCGGCGCAACAGGAAAAACAGCCCTGCTGCCAACACAATAGTAATTGCCGCGCCCGATATTATCAGGAAACGGGTAAGTACAGAGTGATCGTGAATAAACCCTTGTAGATCACGGGCATAAACAAGCCTGAACTCATCCACGCCGCAACTGAGCACGCCCTCAATAAGCATATATTTGTTTTTATCATATTCTATAATCGACGAAACCTGCTCTCCCAGGTTTGCCGAGGGTTTTACCGGAGGCAGATCCGGTATGTTTCCGATTAGGAGCTTATCATTTTTCCATAACTCAAGATAAACGCCACGGTCTTGATAGTAGCCTGTATAAGCAAGGAAAAAGGAGTATCCACCGGCACTGATATCGCTGCCCCGCAGCATGAGCGCCGATATATCTCTTTCCAGTGAGCTTGCAATAAAGTGCGCTTCACCAAAGGATCGTTCGCGTTCACTCTTCAAGCCCGTCCTGTAGGAAAAGTTTGACACCAGAAATATGCTGATATAGAAGCAGAAAATAAATAAAAGCAATGTTGAGAGAAACGCGCGCTGCCAAAACTTCACGGCTGCACCTCCAACCGGTAACCCAGCTTGTAAAGCGTTTTGATCCGGTCTTCCCAACCGAGCTTGCTTCTCAGTTTTTGAATATGCGTGTCAACAGTTCGTGTTTCGCCCGCGTAGTCATACCCCCATGCTAATTCCAGAAGCTTTTCCCTGGACAATGCTATGTTCCGGTTCCTTATCAGCACGTCTAGAAGCTCAAATTCCTGCGGTGACAGATCGATGTCCAGATCCCCTACTTTTACAGTGCGGCCTGCCAGATCTATGACCGCATTATCCAGTGTGAACACAGCGTAGGTTTTTTTCGTCCGGCGTAAAACAGCTTCGATTCTGGCAAGCATCTCGAGTATTTCAAAAGGTTTTACGATATAGTCGTCCGCACCAAGGGAAAGGCCGTTTAGCCTATGTTCCAACCCGTCTTTAGCCGTTATAAAAATAACCGGCGTAGGCGGGATGTTTTTGATGACTTCAAATCCGTCCATCCCCGGGAGCATAACATCCAGCAATATCAAGTCAAAAGGGGTATCAGCAGCGGACTTGACCGCCTCTACCCCGTCAAAAGCTTGGAGATACGAGTGCCCGACCAGTTTCAGATTTCGCGCGATAAGCTCATTTATAGCCCTGTCGTCTTCTACAATCAAAATCCGTGCCATACTATTCACCATCCCGGATATGTATAGTAACACATACTTGTCATGAAGTTGTTACGGAATAAGTACTTTTGTGAGGCATAGTAAAGTACAAAAGGTCGCATTGACGCCGCCACATTCTCAAATGAATCATCCCTTTCTTTCACAGCATTGCGCGATAACGAATATTGTCGACAATCAGATATGCGCAGAAATCATTCTAAAAAAGTTTATGTTCCCAAAACATTTTCCCATTGCATGCAACTCAGCCGTGCACGGTATAATTTCAGGGTCATGAACTTCAATCTTAAAAGTTGCAAATCCACAGGGTTTTACATAAATGAGTTCTTCTAATGATGACGGTAAATTACAGCAAGGCATACGAATCCCTAAATAACCGAACGAACCGCTATTATATGATCTATCCATTGCTTCTTTCCAAAATTCAATATCCAGCTCGCGTCCGCACCA
>Ga0082212_10010822_pt1 | contig 11631 bp, 9 predicted proteins | sample TergutNt197P3_FD_71548 | JGI IMG/M metagenome (GOLD analysis project Ga0082212, IMG submission 71548) | Neocapritermes taracua P3 segment gut microbial communities from Petit-Saut dam, French Guiana - Nt197 P3 | ecosystem: Host-associated > Arthropoda: Insects > Digestive system > Gut ... | reverse complement strand
CGTATCCTTTTTCGTGTCCAGATCGCTATGTTCGTGTCGTTTGCTTCTGTGACACACTGCGGCAGCGAATAGTAGAAACAAAAAAGACCGTCGATCCATCGGTTATGTAGAAGTTAGGGGCATCACCCGTGGAGTATATTGTGCAACACGTCAATTTCTTTCTCAAAAACAACTTTGACTGTCTCCATAACCCCAACAGGGGAAATCATATCCTTGTTGGCGTGGAAAGTCAAGATGATTTTGGGACGACTCCTTAAAAAAACTGAAAAACAGTCCCTTCTCGAAATTTTCGGACAATCCGGTAAAATGATCGTAACTTCGTTATCAACACTATCACGATTATACGCCAATGCTTTGGGAAATCTGCGTTTCTCCTGCTCCACAACAATCCGATGTTCACGCTGAAACACTTGTTCAAGAAGCACGTGCTCTTGGACTTCCCATTCCCGACACGGCAAAAACCGCCCACGGATACCTCCTCGAAATCAAAGTTGGTACCGAAAGCGACTTGAAAAGAGTTACCGAATTTGCCAAAAAATTCCTCGCCGATTCCGTCGTGGAGTGCGTTGAAGTAACAGCCGTACCGGCGACACAGTCGCCGGCTCTCTCTTCTGCCGTCTATGTCCTACCGAAGCCGGGGGTGATCGATACCGCCACAGAAAATATCCGGCAACTCTTTGCCGATTACGGATTCACCGCCAATGCTCTCCGCTCCTTCAAAAAATACTGGATCACCGGTATCAGCGAAAGCGATCAAAAAGTTCTTGCCGACAAACTTTTGTCCAATGATTCGGTCGAGCAAGTTTGTTTCGGCACCATTCCGTTCACGACGCTGCACTTTGGTTCGCCATACACGTTCAAACTCGTTACCGTACCGATGCGGGGAATGAACGATGAGCAATTACAAAAGTTGAGCAAAGAGGGACAACTTTATCTGACGCTGACGGAGATGCAAACGATCCAAGCGGCGTTCCAGAAACTCGACCGCGATCCGACCGATGTGGAACTCGAAACATTGGCACAAACGTGGAGCGAACATTGCTCGCACAAAACTTTAGGAGGGCGAATTCATTACGTCCGAAAGGATGCCGACGGGAAAATTGTCGAAGAGCGGCAATTTGAAAACATGCTCAAGGAGACAATTTTTGCCGCAACGAGAGAACTTTGCGAGAAGAGTCCCCACGTTGCCAAACGATGCGTGAGTGTCTTTGCGGACAATGCCGGGGTGGTGACGTTCGACGACGAATACAATGTAACTTTCAAAGCCGAAACGCATAACCGACCTTCGGCGATTGAACCTTACGGCGGTGCACACACCGGTCTCGGCGGATGCATGCGGGACACGATGGGCACCGGTTTGGGAGCGAAACCGATTGCATCGACCGCCGTAACTTGCGTGGCTCCGCCGGATATTGATCCGAAGGAAATCCCAGCCGGTGTGTTGCATCCGCGTCGAATTCTCAAAAGTGCCGCCGCTGGTGCGCGGGACTACGGCAACTACATGGGAGTGCCGACGGTGAATGGGGCGGTCTATTTCGACAAGCGGTATCTCGGCAATCCGATAGTATGCTGCGGCAACGTCGGATTGATTCCCAAAGATAAATCGTTCAAGGAGCCGAAGCCGGGCGATCTGGTTGTTGCTCTCGGTGCCAGAACCGGACGCGATGGTATTCACGGGGCGACGTTCAGCAGCGGCGAGTTGACCGATGAAGGGGAAACGCTTACCGCCGGGAAAACGCAAATCGGCGATGCGGTCATCGAAAAAATGTATCTCGACGTGATGCTCGAAGCAAGGGATCGGAACTTATATCATGCCGTTACCGACTGCGGGGCGGGAGGATTTTCCAGTGCCGTCGGCGAAATGGGGGAAAAAATCGGTGTCGAAATCGAACTCTCCAACGCCCCGCTCAAATACGAAGGGTTGAGCTACACCGACATTTGGATTTCCGAATCGCAAGAGCGGATGGTCTTGGCAATGCCACCGGAGAATTGGGACGAGTTTAAGAAACTATGCGAAACCGAAGATGTCGAAGCGACGGTTTTGGGAACGTTCAAACCGACGGGTCGTCTCGTGCTGAAGTATCAAGGAAAACAAGTTGCCGACCTCGATATGAAATTGCTACACAAAGGTCGTCCGCCGGTGGTGCGTGAAGCGGTGTATCAGACGGCAGACGGCAGACGGCAGACGGCGGCAGAAAGAGCGGGGGGCATACGCCCCCCGGTTTCAAAAGACATATTACTCGAAATCCTCTCTTCCCCCAACGTCGCCAGCAAGCATTGGATCATCCGCCAGTGCGATCACGAAGTGCAAGGCGGCAGCGTTATCAAGTCGTTGGTGGGAGAAAAACACGACGGTCCCGGCGATGCGGCGGTGTTGCGCCCCCGATTGGAATCACGCCGAGGACTCGTACTCTCGTGCGGAATGAATCCGATGTACGGCAATCTTGACCCGTACAACATGGCGGCATCGGGCATCGACGAGGCAGTCCGCAACGCCGTATGCGTCGGAGCGGATCCGAAGACGATTTCGCTACTCGACAATTTCTGCTGGGGCAACACGGATCGTCCCGAAACGCTCGGTTCGCTCGTAACGGCGGCGAAGGCGTGTTACGATGTGGCGATGGGCTATGAAATGCCATTCATCAGCGGTAAGGACAGTCTCAACAACGAATTCCGACCAGCGGAAGGAGAGCCGATTAGCATTCCGCCGACGCTGTTGATTTCGGCAATGGGACAGATCGATGATGTATCGAAATGCGTAACGATGGACTTGAAAAAGCCGGGCAACGTGTTGTACCAGTTAGGGGAAACGAAAAACGAGTTCGGCGGTTCACATTTTTTTGAGACGGCAGACGGCGGACGGCAGACGGCAGCAGAGTTGAGTAATGCCGTTCCTTCGCTTGATGTTCCCCGTGCGAAAAAGTTGTACGAAACACTACACACCGCAATCATGAAAGGACTTTTACGTAGCGTTCACGATTTGAGCGAAGGCGGATTGGCGGTATCGGTTGCCGAAATGTGTTTCGCCGGCGGTTTTGGTGCAAAGTTGACCGGCGAGTTCGACGTGATTGCACTATTCAGTGAATCGAATAGCCGATTCGTGATTGAAGTCGAACCGAAACACACGGCGGAGGTCGAAGCACTGTTTGCGGAGTTGCCGATTCGTAAACTCGGCGAAGTAACAACGGAAAAAGTGTTATCCTTCGGCAATGCGTTTTCGGCTGATGTGGACGAACTCAAAGCCGTTTGGCAAAATCCGCTGGATTGGTAATGCCGTGTAAGGTCAGGACGAAGCCTTTTGTACCGTTTTGAGGAGCGAGCCGATAGTTTTGTGGTAATTGCGCAAAGTGGTGTCCCAATGTTCGAGACATTGCCGACCGGCACCGGTAATGGTGAAAAGACGTTTGGGTCGTCCGCTACCGGAAATGTCCCAATCTGATGTAACCATCCCTCTTGCTTCCAATGTTTTGAGCATCCTATAGACTCCAGAAACGTCTGGGGCTTCGTCGAGAAAATGAGGAATTTCTCCGACTTTTCGTGCCAATTCGTAACCATGAAGCGGTCCTTCGGTAAGTACCGCCAGCACTGCCGGTTGCACCAGTTTGTCCAGCGTTGCCCCTACACAAGGGCATTGACTAAATGTATTCCGATTCTTTTTCACGGCACAATTATAGTGTATTTGTTCGGAAATTGTAAGACATCGTGTAGCCCTACCCATACTTGTCTCATGCGGCGGTGAAAAACGTCTTGCGATTTACCTTTTATCATGGTACAATACGAGGGTATTATTTTCCGAATTTTGGTTATGATCGGAGCGTCCGTTTGACGATAGAAGCCAGTGGAGGTGTGTATGAGAGTTTCTGGAATAGTTTTGTTTTTGGCGGTTCTTGTTATCCCCGTGTCGCTTTTTGCACAACAGGGCGGCGGTGGAACCAGTAGTGCTGCCACGTCGTCGATCAATACAGATTTCGGCAGTTCCTTTGGGGGTGTCGCCAACGTCTCCGAACAGTCCGTCGGGACATTTATCGGCGGGGGCAGACCGACGGTCGGTTTCGTCGGCAATGTCGAGATTTATAGTACCGGCTCAAACCGATCCAGTACTGCCAGAACAACGTCCTCGACAGCGCGAACGACGACGGCGCGAGCAGTAACAACAACGGCACAACGTCGGGCGGCGACCACTGCCAGAACCACCCAAACGGGAGCGAATGCTCAAACCATTCGGTCGCTGACTGCGATAGACTTCGACTTTGTCATGCCTTCGCAAAGAGTACAGACGGCAACGGTTGAAACGCATTTGAACCGAGTAACCGGTATTCAAGATAGTCAGGTTGCGTTGCAGAGTTCGCCGGTGGGCACAACGGCGGTCTTGACGGGAACGGTCGATTCCGACAGAGGACGCAGAGTGGCGCAACAACTTCTTCTTATGCAACCGGGAATCAGCCGAGTAGAAAACTTATTGGAAATTCGGTAACGAAATACGTTTATCAAGGCTTTTCACAAACGTAGTTGTCCGCTAGTCGATAGCCGGTCAGGCGGCGTTTTTTGCTTCCGCAAGAGCGAGGCGGATTCGAATAAAAGGCTCCAACAGATCAATCGTCCGTGCCATCTCCTTAATTTCTTCTATCAACGTTTTTCCTTTTTCTTCCGGCACAGCAATCAATCGGTTGCCAATACGGACTCCTTGCCAAATTCTTGTATCGAATCCCGAAACAGAAGGAATTGGCGGTACTTCGTCGGAACAAGAGGAGTGCGTTTGGAATCGAGCGTTGTCAATGCCGAATCCTTTGAGAGACTCACTCAATTCTGTGGAAATTTCAGGAGTAGACGGAGCATTGATTTCCAAATTTGTTTCTCCTCCAAAAACATATGTAACTGGCGTTGAAACCAATGTCTGAACCGGCAGAACTGTAGCAATGTCTGTAAAAATAGACAAAACGGGTAGTTTGGGGCGGTGGAGGAGCGTTTGGGCAATCCGCTCTCCATAAAGAAACGGTTGCAACGTATCGCCATAGAGAATTTGTTGAAGTCGGTCTGGTATAATCGGCATCGTGCAGTGAAATTCCAGTGGACGCCCTGCCCTATTGAGGACGAGATACCCGCCGGTCAGACCGGGACATTGATCGATAACCGTCAAAAAGCCGATATTTTCCGCCATCAGGGGGATGAAAATTTTCACGCAACCTTCACTCGTCGTTATTATCGGCATATTCCTGTCTTGAAATAGAGAAAAAATTTCCGCTCTCACAGGCAACCCAATCCTGAAGCAATGCCCCTACTGGTTTGTCGGAATCGGACGTGCCGTTGTGGACGATTCAATGATTCGCTGGTTGAATGGAGCGTTTTTTCCTGTGGCACCGAAACCTTCGCCAGTGGGACCGGTCTTCCCGGCGTGAATGCCTTTGGAGCAGGATGCTTTTCCGACTTGCACCATTACCTGTACCGACAGAATACTGCAAAGGCAAAGGGACAAAAAAACATTTGAAAAGAGTGCTTTGTCATGCTCGTAATTGTATGACTTTGCATGACATACTATCAAAAACTGCGACCGTCCGCCAAGTGGTACGTTTAAATTTCGTTAGCGTTAGGTACTGAGGGTGTCGTTCTATTTTTTGCTACCGTAGGAGGTACCAGCAAACTTGTTTTTGAATTTCTCGATACGTCCTGCCGTATCCACGAATTTCAATTTGCCCGTATAAAACGGGTGGCAAACACTACAAATGTCAACCTTCAATTCCGGCTTGGTCGCCCGCGTGACGAATTTATTTCCGCAACCGCAGGTTACTTGGGCTTCAACATATTTTGGATGGATGTTTTTCTGCATGACTACTCCTGCAATTTGAACGGACGATTCCGCCCGAAATGTACCGGCTCATTGTAACCTAAATGGAAAAAAATGAAAGGGGAGAGGGAAGCACCTGCGAGGATTGGAGGTTGTTTACGCCCTCCATTTTCCCCTGTTTTTCCCAAAAATCACGAAAAATCGTTAGAATCGGAAAATTTTCAAAATTGCTCTTTTCCTATCTACCCATAATGAGTATAGTTCCCCATATCGTTAGGCGATACATTCCTGTTACCCCAAAAATCAATGATCAGCCCTCTCGCTGTTGTTAGTCCCGATGCTCAAATCGGAAATAATGTTGAAATAGGTCCCTTCTGTCTGGTCGAATCCGGTGTCAGTATCGGAAACGGGTGCACACTCGATTCCCATGTGGTCATCAAATCCGGCGTAACCATCGGCGAAAACAATCAATTTCACGTTGGTGCGACCATCGGTGGACCGCCGCAACACATTTCTGCACTACCACCGTTCGGACTAGTCCGTATCGGAGACGGCAACGTCTTTCGGGAAAATACAACCGTCCACCGTGCGCTAAAAGAATCGGCAACAACGCTCATCGGTAACGAAAATTATCTGATGGTCGGTGCTCACGTCGCCCATGACTGCGTTCTCGGAAACAGCAATATCATGGTTAACGAAACGATGCTCGGCGGGCACGTCGTCGTGGGAAACAGGGCGATGCTCGGCGGGGGAACGGCAGTTCACCAAAATTGCCGAATCGGCTCACTGGCAATGATCGGCGGACAAGCCAGAGTCGTGCAAGATGTCCCGCCGTTCGTTACGATAGATGGACTCACGGGACAAGTCGTAGGTCTCAACCTGATCGGTCTGCGACGAAGTGGGCGGACTACCGAAGACTTGAAAACACTGAAAAGTGCCTATTTCACGCTGTACCGCAGCGGAATGACTTGGAAAGAGATTTTGCAATTCTTTCAAAACAACTACTCGACGGGCCCCATTGCCGAATTGACGCAATTCTTGTTGGCAACCAAACGCGGAATTGTGCGTGAACGTGCCGCAAGCCGGTCGCAACTGAAGGTTGCCGACATGGATGAATCCGATACGAACGAGAGAAGCGACGCACCACCTACGATCCGTGTCAATGTCGGATAATCATCGCCCAAACAATCGGGGACGGAGCGGCACTCCACCCTGTCCCTGTACTGACAAAAACTACTTCGGCAGAATAATCCGCTCGTTTTCGTTGAACCGCGTATGTTTTACCGGTCCATCATCAATCGTGTAGGCGATCCGCAGATGTTTCACCACATTCCGTAACGGATCCGTAAACGCTTCATTGTAATTGTCAATCGGAATGAAACGGGTTCCATTGAACGCCGCCTTTATCTGTTTGACAACGTCAATACGTTGTTCCTCCACATCGGCACCGTAATTGGCGGCGACAATCTCGATTTTCATATCGCCTTCTTTTTTCAATTCCTCCATCAGTTCCCGATACTTGTACTCGCTGACAACCTTATTCGGATCGTAACGCGGATCCCTCTCCGGCATCAGTTTCAACTCGCCAAGCACCGCCACCGAAGTATCGCCGTCCTGACGCAGATCGAACCGATTGATTCTCGGTGCCGTCGCCACCCGCGGACGAATCGGCGGAATCGTCTCGATTGTGCGGGAAACCGGATCAAACATGTTGTTCCGAATCTCCTCATCGCCGAGATACGGTCCATTAAGATCAACCCAAGCGATCAGACGTTCCAAATCCTCTCCCGTAACCTTAACATCGTAATGCTCGCCGCTCATGGCGTTATGAACCAACGTGCTCACCGGCGAAAAAGCGGAGTACGGCGGCAACGTCGTGTAATTGTCAGGGTCCACTGTACCATACCCTTCCACCACAAAGACACCCGCTAGGTTTTTCGGAACATTGCGCTCATCACGCTGTTTTGCCCCGCCCCACGGAGTAGGACCGGAAACCAACGTCAGGTAAGGCTCTGCAAACGGACTGACATCCTCATAAGGTTGACTATGAACCCAGCCCCACCAACCGTGCGTTGAAGGTCTGAACGTCATATTCAACTTGGCAAACGCTTCGTGTTCTGGGTTTTGATGGCAGTCGGCACAATGCCTGTCAAGAACAGGTTGCACGAAACGTGTGTAACTGATACTTTCGTCAACACCCCATCGCGGCGGAGTCGGCACTTTGGCACCCTTTGTCATTGCCATTCCAATGGTACCGGCAACCGGCGTTTGAAGTTGCGACTCGTGGCAACCGAAGCAACCGCGAACTTCTCCCGGCATCACGTTGGTGAACGAACGCATTACATGGATCGCCCGTCCTTCTGCATCGAGCATTTCAAAGAAGATCGCTTCACCCGGCGGAACCTGAAAAGCAACACTGCCGTCGCTTTCAATCGGCACTGTACCGAGAATACGTTTAACTCCTTCCGCTTGCGTTACACCGACTGCCGGACCGTCATGTTGGACGATTTTGTGCCAAGTCGTGTAGGTTTTCGGATCCATCTGAACGATACGGATTGCTTTCCCCTTTTCTTTCAGAATTTCCGGTGTGCCCGCAAAGACATTATTACTGTACAGAGTACCGAGAGCCGGTTTTTCTCCGCTGCCGATTTTGGGCCACTCCACCCGATCCATCAAGACCGGCGGCATCTGTCGGGCTTTGAACGGCATCGCATGATAGGCATTGTGTTCGCCTCGGTAAATCAATTCTTTGTTGCCGTAAATGTCCATCAGGTACAGCCGAAAGAACCAGTTATTGTGCGATCCGTTGTACAGGTTGTCTCCTTCACGAGCGGAAACGAGGAAATACTCTTCGGAAAGCGGATAGGGCGTTTTGTACGCATAGATTTTTCCGCTCTGATGATATTCCACGGCGGGCGGCGGGTCTGCCGGACCGTTTCCGACTTCGGGCCACGCCACCTCACGGGTTACGCGAGTCAGACCATTGGGATAATCCAATCCTTTGCTGGGATCAATGATTCCGATACTGCCGTTGAACCAAGCGTGGTGTCCGACGGCGGTGAACATGACTTTGTTCGTACCGGGTATCGACCGGGCTTCGGTCAGTACGTCGGGCCAAACGCTTTGATTGCCGTAGAAAATCTGTTGATTCGTGCCGTCGGGATTGCTCGACCATAGCGATTGAATTCGCCATAACGCCTTATCGGTGTATTCCCAGCGGGTAAAAATCACGCGACCATCTTCCATAATGGAAGGCAGATATTCTGGTTCACCATTCGCTGAAATGACGTAAATGTTTTTTCCATCGGCATCGCAACGCGAAAGTGCGAATGAGTGGGTCATCGGCATGCAACGGACGTAACTGTGCTGCCGGCTGGAACAGAAGGTAATTTTTCCATCCGGGTTAAACACGGGGTCGAGATCGTCGTAATCGCCGAACGTTAGTTGCTGGACTCCGCTTCCGTCAGCGTAGCATTTATAAAGATGGAAAGATTTTTCACCGATGGGACGATAACTGAAAAGGATTTCCGTACCATCAAACGAGAGGTCGGGTCGCCAGAAACTTCCTTTGAGTTCAGGAAGGAGCGACTTCACTTCGCTGCCCGGATGCAGACCGACCGTGATCAGCCGTCCGCCGTCCACTGCCATGAAACCGTTCCGGTGTCGGGCTTCGTGTCCCCATTCGTCGGTTGCATCGCCGGGCTTTCCCTTCGGATAGGGATTGTCGATTAACAGAACGCGGTCAAAGTCGATGAGCGGATTCTTGAAAAAGACCGTCCGCTTCAGATTTCGGACGGCAAAGTATCGTGCTTTGACATCGACATTTGCTGTGGAAGTGACTACGGATTCGGAGGCAAGGGATTCCAATTTTTTGATTTCTTCGGTCAGGTTCGGTGCATTTTCCATTGCCGAGAGCCGTTCTATCAATTCTTGGGTGTAAATGATTTCTTTCAAGACGGTCTCTTTTGTGGGATTTCCGCCTGCTTGAAAGAGCCATTCGGTTTCGAGTTGGGCTTTTCCTTGTTCGGTTGTTTCGAACGCATTGGCGTTGGCACAGATTAAAAGTGCTGTCGAGATGAACGGCAGCGCACACATACGGAATGCACGTGTCATAAAGATGGGTCTCCTGTATTGTTTATTGTCCTTGTCCGAGTGTGCCATTTTACGGGATTGCGAAGCCAGTGTCAAGCATTTGTACTCAGTCGGTTGCCTGTGTTTACCCGTTTTGTTCACCGGCGAAAACAACTTCATAAATCTCACACCATCGGTCTGCTAAAACAGAGGCTTCATATTTTTCCGAAATATCTTGTCTTGCTGTCGCAGCGAATCGCTCTGCCTTGTCAGAATGATCGAGTAAATCGACAATTCCTTCGGCAAGAGCAGCGGGATTCTCCGCCGGGACAAGCAAGCCGTTCTGTTCATGCCGAATCAATTCGCCGCAACCGCCGACATCGGTAACGACACAAGGTCTGCCCGCCGCCATATATTCCATAATGGCGTTTGGCAATCCTTCCGACCGGGACGAAAGTACGGCAATGTCCAGTGTGGACAAAAATGTTGGTATGTCAGAAAGTGAACCGCACAATCGAACATTTTGTGCAATGCCTAGTTGGTCGATCTGCGATTGATACAGTTCCGTTATACCGGTGCCTGCAAGTTCAAAATGAGTGTCGGGATGTTTTTCGAGAACGATTTTCGCGGCTTCAATGAAAACGTCTGTTCCTTTGACGGATTTTAGATTACCGACGATACCTACACGTTTGGGAGACTGAACATTTGCCGCTGTCCAAGTGGAAATGTCTGTATAGTGATTTGTTTCGATGAGATTCGGAACGACAAAAATGTTTTCCGGTCGAGCATTTTCCTGCTCAATGATCGATTGTTTGCAGGCTTCTGCGTTGGCAATAATTTTATCGACGAGAAATCGGTGAGCGAATTTTCCGGCTCGTGCTTGTCCCGGTGTCATCCAAAACCCAATGTCCACACGAAAGCCGAACACTTTTTTTATGCCGCTGCATTTTCCGACAAAAGCAACAAATGTGAGTAACGGATTATCAAGAGTCAACGCCTGCACGATGTCGATTTTATTCTGCTTGAAAAATCGACGTAACTCCCGTGCTTTGGCAAACGTCGAAAACGACCGGAGCCAATCCATTCTGAGACAATACACGGGACAGTTCGGCAATTCTGGAATCGATTCGTCATTTCCATGCAGAGTAAGGACGAACGGTTCAATTTTTTTGCGGTCGATGTGCCGCAAGAGAAGCGATAATTGCAATTCCGCACCGGCACGCCCCCGCCAAAGATCGAAGACGAAACAAACGCGAATTTTTGGGGGAGAACCCTGACTATCCATATCGAAAATTATACCTTGTTACGGCAAGAAAAAAAGTGTCATAATCCTTCGACGTTCACGTGCTTGCACTTCTTGATTGTCCATCAGAAGGAGAGCAGACACTGCCAGAGATAATCGTAGGCTTCCGCATCGTTTTCACGCCAAATGCGTTCGATTTGTTCTTCATTTCCTTGTATTTCGCCATAACGTTTTTTTGCCTCCTCCCACGGGACACAAGTTCCCGGCGGTCGGTTTGCAATCATTTCGGTCGAATATGTCATTGATTTCACCGATTCTCCCTTTGCTAAAGTATGTCACTATCCGAGGGTAATTGTACATAATTTTTCATCAATTTCCAGTCGGGTCTGCCGTTGTTGCCCCAATTGCGACGTGCCACTCTGGGGGTGGTCGGCATTTGTTGGACAGAAAACGGCGTTCAATAAGCTATGCACGTTCGGTTATTTTTTGTCGATTGACCGTTCCCATCGACCTGATACAATTCTCTTTCCGGTGA
>Ga0082212_10010821_pt1 | contig 11631 bp, 9 predicted proteins | sample TergutNt197P3_FD_71548 | JGI IMG/M metagenome (GOLD analysis project Ga0082212, IMG submission 71548) | Neocapritermes taracua P3 segment gut microbial communities from Petit-Saut dam, French Guiana - Nt197 P3 | ecosystem: Host-associated > Arthropoda: Insects > Digestive system > Gut ... | reverse complement strand
AGCTCCGCTGTGAAAGCGTCCCAGGGAGCCGTCCCGGGTACGGCGGCCTTCGGGGAAAATGACCAGCGTTGCTCCTTCTTGCAGACGTTGCAGGCACAGTTCCTCAACGTTGTCGGCAGGCAGGCTTTCCGCGTCGATATAGCCCGCGCTGCGCATGGTCGGCGCAAAGAAAAACAGCAGTTTGTACGGCCAGCTTTTCGTGATCAGGCAGACATTGGATTGGTTTTGCGCGCCCAAAAGATAAATATCAAGAAAAGACTGATGGTTGGGAGCAATGATAGAACGGGGATAGTGCGTGGCCAGATCGGGATTGCGCATGCGCACGGGCAGCCACGGCCGCAGGAAAAAAAGGGTGGTATAGCCGTAAAACCAGATATATTTGCGGTTCGCGTTGCACATGGCTACGGGCCAAAGTCTGTGCAACACGGCAATCAGCAGGGTACAGGGCAGTATGATGAAGGTCCAGCAGATAAAAACCGCTGCTATCGCAAGGCTGGATACGATATGTTTACTGTTCTGCCCTGATTGTGCCCTCATCACGCAAGGCGGCGATAAATGCATAGATATCCCCGAGGGTCTGGATCTTTGCAAGAGGCTCTTTGTTATGCAGTTTGAAATGGAAGGCCTTTTCAAGCACGATGACCATATCCACAATATCAAGGCTGTCCAGTCCAAGATCGTCGCGAATATGCGCTGCCGGCGAAATACGGTTAGGATCCAGCTCGAATTCGTCAATAAGCGCGTTATTCACCCGCTCTGCAATGGCATCATCGTTCATATGGACCATCTTCATGGAATGAATCGAATATCATTGTGCAATTACAACCGCCGAGCGCAAAACTGTTCTTGAGAATAGGAGCGTTTTCAAGTTTTGTCAGGGTTGTGAGATGTGCAATGTCGCCGCATCGCGCATCCGGGTTTTCCAGATTCAAGGTCGGAAAATACACTGACCCGCGCAGCATTTCAACACAAATGATGCTTTCAAGCGCGCCGCAGGCGGCCATGGTGTGTCCCATGTGCCCTTTCATGCTGCTTACGGGGACAGTTGAGCCGAACAGCGCTTCTATGGCCTGCCCTTCCGCCATGTCGCCGTATTCCGTGGCCGTGGCGTGGGCATTGACATAGCCCACGGCTTGCGGGGACAGGGCCGCGTCTTGCAAAGCCCGCCGCATGCAGTCGGCGATGGCTTGGGCGTCGGGATGCGCGATATTGGCGGGAGAGGACACAATGGAGGCGCCGCGTATTTCGGCAAGCGCCCGCGCTTTGCGGACACGGGCGCTGTCCAGGCTTTCCAGAAGCAATACGCCGGCTCCTTCGCCGCATACGATGCCGCTTCTGCCGATATCAAACGGGCGAGACGCCGATCCGGGATCCGCAGCATGGGAGGCTGCTCCCAAACGGTCAAATGTCGCCGACTTCAACAGGTGGAATTCATCAGCTCCGCCGCAGAGCATCAGCTCTTCGCGCCCTGCCGCGATGGCTTCATAGCCCAGGCAGATGCTCATAAGTCCCGAAGCGCAGGCGGCGGCCGGGGCGAGTGTGCGTCCTTTGCATCCGCAGGCCAGCGCTACATTGGCTGCCACAGTGTGGCTCATTACTTTGAAAAATATGGTACTGCGCATGTTTTCCACGCTCAGTTCGCGTAAAAACATGTCAAAGAATTCGTGCAGCATTTGTGGGCTGCCTAGAGTTGAACCTGCCGCCACGCCCATGCGCGGCAAGCTGAGGCTGCGATCGAAGCCGGCTTGCTCCAACGCCTCCCATGCGGCAAAGCAAGCGAAAATAGACATGGGGGACATTGTACGGCGCAGATCCCGGGGAATACGGCGTTCATCCAGCGATGGAACAAGGCTGGCCACCCGGCACAACAAGCCTGGCAGCTGGTATTCCGGCAAAAGACGAAGAGAGCAGATATTGCCGCGTATGCCCGACATAAGCGTGCTGACGCCTTCTCCGTATGGGGAAACAGCGCCCATCCCCGTGATGACTACGCGCCGCTTGCGCATTTTCTGAACTCCTCAAGCGCGATGTCATGCCCCAAGGCAAAACCTACGGCAAGCGCCGCACTGACAATGCCTCCCAGCACGCCGGGCAGCAAAATGTTCTGTCCGGCGAGAAACAGCCCCGGCACGCGGGTTACCGGCAGTAGGGGCAGTTCCGTCATATCGTGGCGAATGCCGTATAAGCTGCCTGTGTTTCCATGAATCCAATTGCGAAAACTCAGTGAGGTCGCCGCATCGAGCGTACGCCATGCGCCGCGCAGTTCCGGAACGCGCTTTTCGATATGCCGCGTCAGACGCGCCGCGGCTTCCGCCTTCCAGGCTGTATAGCTTTGGGGGCGCGGTTTGGGATTGCCTGGCGGCAGTTGTTCTGCCCGCATGAATGCCAAGGCCGTCACGGCCTTGCGCCGCGTGTCTTCAGCGCGGCCGCAGCACAGGTATACGCTGGGCTCCGGCTCGTCTTCACCGGGAAAAAGATCCGCAGCATCCGCTGACGGCAAAAGGTAGATGCATTCGTCATCCCGCAGCACATCATCATAGATTTCCGCAAAGAGCAGCAGCACGGATTGGGTTTCAGGCAATTCCCGTATGCGCCTGTAATAGGCGGGGCGCACGAGTCCTTTGGGCAGCAGGTTTTCGAGTTGATGCGGATGGCCGGTGAAAAAGCAAAACTTACAGGGCAGTTGTGTGCCGTCTGCCAGATGCACAGCGCGCATTCCTTTGTCCGGCGCGGCGTCCAGGCCGGTGACCACAGCCCCGCAACGCATATGCGCGCCGGCATGCCGCAGGGACGCCGACAGAGCGTCAGCCAAGGCAGCCCCGCCGCCGTCCCATGTGCCGCTGGATTGGAAATACGGGCCGGCCACCAAGGCATACTCATGCCAGGCGGCCTGGTGCGGCAGCGCGCCGTAAAGGAGACAGCGGGTACTGAGCATGGCGCGCAAATGCGCCGGGAATCGCGTTTCCTCAAGGTGGCGGCTGACGCTGCGTTGCTGGCCGAACGAAACGCTTGGTTCATGTCTGGCGGCAGGGTTGGTGTAGGGAGAATGGGTAAGTACAGCGTCCATGTGTTTCAGAAATGCGCGCATGTCCGGGCCGGAACCGGGAAACTGCCGTTCCATGGCGTCCAGAACGTGGGCATGCCCGGACGGTAAAGCATAGTTGCGTCCATCGGCAAAACGGAAAAGATCCGTGTGCCGGGTGGAGATGTTGCGCAAGGAGGCTTCTACTCCCAACACCCTGAGCCAGTTCTTGAGGATGCCTCCCTCGTGGAGCCCTCCGCCGCTATGAAAGCCAGTGTCGAAATACAAACCGTCCCGCCGGAATCCGCGCAGAAGCGGCGCTGTCCGGCGTTGCGCTTCAACAATCGTGACGGACTGTCCTTGGCGGCTTAGCAGCAACGCCGCTGCCATGCCGGTAATCCCGCTGCCGACCACCACGCAGGACATCAGAGCCTCAGCAACAGGCAGGCATTGCTGCCGCCGAATCCGGCCGCGTTGCAGAGCACAACGCGTGGTGGGGTCTCTACAGTGCGGTCGAGTACGGGGATGCCCGCCGTACTCTCGTCCGGCGCCTCGAAATTGCGTGTCCCTGCGGTAAAGCCCAGCCCGGCCATAATAACGGCATATGCCGCCTGTGACGCGCCGGACATCCATAATTCATGTCCGGTGAGGCTTTTCAGGGCCATGACCGGCGGGCATTTCAAGCCGAACACAGAGCGCAGGTTCGCGGCTTCAGCGGCATCGCCCGACGGAGTGGAGGTGGCGTGCGCGTTGATAAGGTCAACATCTCTCAGGTTGATCCCCGCTTCCCGCAGCGCCATGCGCATGGCGCGCGCCAGCCCGGTATGGCTGGGAAGCGATAAGGCCTCTCCGTCGGAACCGCAGCCGAATCCCAAAATTTCCGCAAGAACGGGAGCATCGCGTTTTCGCGCTGTTTCGTAATCCTCCAGCACCAGCGCCGCCGCGCCGCCGCTGGGAACCAGCCCGTCTCTGTCCTTGTCGAACGGACGTGACGCATCTTCCGCAGGACTTCGCGTGGAAAAGGCGCCCAGTCCGTCAAAAGAGCTGACCGATTGCCAGTTCAGTTCCTGCGCCGCGCCACAGATCATGACGTCCTGCCGTCCAAGGCGTATGCAGTCAACGGCCTGTCCGATGGCGTAAGCGCCGCTGGCGCATGCGGCGCTTGTCGTCCAGTTGGCGCCTGTATTCCCGAAAAGGACATTCAGATTCATGGTGATGGTGGAATTCATGCAACGGAAGATGTGGCCGCTGCCCATGTTTTCCGTTTGTCCGGCTGCAAGCAGCGCCTCATGCTGTTCCAGGACGGGCAGCACTGTCGAGTCATTGCCGAAAACCATGCCGCAGCGCTCCGAGCGCAGAGCTTCCGGTTCCAGTCCGGCCTGTTCAAGGGCGTCCATAACCGCCGCATGCGTCTGCACGGCAAAGTCCGGCATGCTTTTGCGCTGTTTGCGGGTCAGACGGCGAGCGGGATCAAAATCTGTAATATGCCCGGTTAGAGAGCTGCGAAAGCCCTGCGCCAGGCGTTGGGGATCGGAAATGACGCCGGAACGGGCATGATACAGCGAGTCGGCAATCTGTTCGCGCGTTACTCCCAGAACAGACACGAGTCCAACACCGGTGACGACAACTCTGCGCATGCCGCCTCACATGTACAGGCCGCCGTTGACGGCGAGCACCTGTCCGGTCACATAGGAAGACATTTCGGAACACAAAAAGCGCACGCAGCCGGCCACTTCCTCCGGCGTGCCCGGTCGTCCTTGCGGAATGTTTTTTATATACTCCTCAAGAGGCAGGCGTGTCGTCATTTCCGTGGTGATAAAGCCCGGCGCGACGGCATTCACAAGGATATTACGTTTGGCAAGCTCGCGGGCCAGGGCTTTGGTGGCGCCTATCAGGCCGGATTTGGCGGCGGCGTAGTTGACTTGACCCGGCATGCCCGTCTGTCCCGATGTGGAGGCAATGTTGATGATGCGCCCACACCTCGCGCGCTGCATGTGCGGCACCAGCTTGCGCGTGACATGGAAAAAGCCGTTCAGATGCACATTCAGCACATCCTGCCACTGCGTATCGGACATCAGACCAAAGATGCCGTCACGGGCAAATCCGGCATTATTGATCAAGACAAAGGGCGTTGCCTGTTCCAGCAGCGGATCGAGGGACTGTTCCACAGCTTGCCAGTCGCTTACGTCAAACGGCAGCAGGACGCATGTGCGGCCAAGCTTTTCTATCTCGACGCGCGTAGTCTTCGCGGCATCATGATCCGAGCGATAATTCAGCCAGATGTCAAAACCGTCATTGGCGATCCCAAGGGCGACGGCTTTGCCTATTCCTTTGCTGGCTCCCGTTATCAACGCGATTCGTGACATGACATTGTTGTCCTCTTGCGGATTCAGGTGTTTTTCCTTAGCATCGGTTGAGATATGCTCCCCGCATGCATTTCCCCGGTGGAGCATCTGCAGGATACCGTACTTTTACGTATACGCCAGGAGTCATTATGCGTTTTATCGCAGTATGCTTGATGGGGCTTTTTTTGTCCACCGGATGCAGCTGGCTCGGCAAGACCGCCGGCAAGACCCAGGCAAAAATCGAACGCAAGGTTGATGCAGTTGAACGCGGCTATGGAGATGGCTACAAAGAAGAAAAGGCCAAACAGTAGCAGTGGGAGCCGGCTGGCTGGAAACGGCAGGCCGGGCATACCGGTCGCAAGATCACGAAGAGACGCAGGGGGTGGTTCATATTGGCCAGCTCCTGCTTTTTCGTCCGCCGTGCCGCTGGCTGTACGCATCCCCGCGCCTTGGCGGGAAAAGAGTTTTGGCTATCAACGAGCGAGGGCGTGGAGTGCAGCGCATGACCGGGGTCAGGTTTCGGGAACGTATTCCCGCACAATTCGTCCCTCGCTGTCGCGATACAGCTCCGGCGGCCGGGGAAAGCCGGAGAAGGCGCAAGGGCTTAAGGTCGCGCCGTACGCGCCGGCATTGCTGATCAGGAGGAGATCGCCCACCTTGGGCGCGGGCAGGAGGATGTCCTTGGCGATAAGGTCGAGTGTCGTGCAGAGATTGCCGACCACGGACACCTTCTTTTTCGCCCGTCCGCCCCCGCCGTGCAGGGAGACGACATGGGCGGAAGCGTTGCTGTACAGGGGTTCCAAGGGACCGTTCAGGCCGTCAAGCAGCGTCATGACGGCAGGGCGCAGGAAGCCGTTCAGACCCCCCGGCGCGATCACGAAGCAGGTGCCGCGCGAGTCCTTGACGTCTTCGACGCGAGTGACGAAGGTTCCGGCCTCGGCCACGAGAAAGCGCCCGCTTTCGATGAACAGATCGGCCTTCTCCGAAGCCTTGTGCTCCGCCGCCAGCCTTTGCAATTCTGTCCCCAGGCTATCCAGGTCAAGGGGAGTTTTCCATTCGCCGCAGGCAATGCCGAACCCGCCGCCGAAATTGATGAATTCCGGACTCTGGCCGAATATGCCGGCCCATGCGCGGGCCAGGGAAAAAATATGGCGGCAATAGGCCAGCAACGCGGAATGGTTGAGCACCTGGCTGCGCAGAAAGACGTGGAAGCCGCGCAGTCGGATGCTGGTCAGGCCCGCGATGAACTCCCTGCGTCCGGCAAGTCCTTCCTCGTCAACGCCGAACTTGGCCGCAGCGCCCGGCAGGAGTTCCGGACAATGGCCGGGCCCGAACGCGATGGCCGGGTTGACGCGCAGGCCCACAGGCTCCACCCGGCCCGCTTCGGCAGCCAAAGCGTTGATCCGTTCCAGTTCACTGTAGGAGTCGGCGATCAACACACAGGAACCGAAGGTGGACCGCAGGTCTTTACCTGATTTGCCGGGGGCGGAGTAATAGACTGCGTCCGCGGGCAAACCGGCGGACAGCGCGCGTTCCACTTCGGCGGGCGAGGCCGTGTCCGCTCCCAGGCCGCTGCGGCTCATGAAGCGGCATATGGCCGGGTGCGGATTGGTTTTCACGGAATACAGCACGCCGAAATCCGGCAGGCTTGCCCGCAGGCGGGCCACTTGCGCGGCGATGCGCGCTTCGTCATAGAGGAACAGGGGACAGCCGTGCTCTGCGGCCAGTTCCGGCAAGCTTTTCATATACGCGCATCACCAGTCCAGCGTTGTCTTGAAGGCTCTGGCGAGTTCCTCCACGTCTTCGCGCAAGAGAACCCGGCCCGCGTGTTCGATGCGCAGCGCGGCGTCCTCCGTCGTCTGGCCGATGCGGGCGCAGATTTGCCCCTGAAAGGCGTTTTCAAAGTCTTCGATCCTGTCGCCGCGCACGGAAACGAGCAGGCGGCTTGCGGATTCCGAATAGAGCAGTTCGGCCGGACTCATGGCTTCCAGCGCGGGCACGGCGTCAAGGCGGATGTCCGCGCCCTGGCGTCCGGCCAGGCACATCTCCGCAAGAGCCACGCCCAGGCCGCCGTCGGAAAGGTCGTGGCAGGCGGTGATCATGCGTTCTTGCATGCAGCGGTGCAGCGTACGGTAACGGAAGAGGGCGCTTTGCGCGTCCACATGGGGAACCAGTCCTCTGGCAAGCGCCAGTTCGCTTGCCGCCTCGCTGCCGCCCAGCTCGCGCCAGGTAGCGCCGAGGATGTAGACGGACTCTCCGGCGCGCTTGAAATCGCCGGACACGGCAAGTTTGACGTCGCATATCACCCCCATGACGGTGAAAAGCACTGTGGGGGGGATGGAGATTTTCTGGCCGCCGCCGGTGTAGTCGTTTTTCATGGAATCTTTGCCGGAGACGCAGGGCACGCCGTAGGCCAGGCAGAAATGACGCAGAGCCTTGCAGGCCCGGACAAGCTGGGCGAGTTTGTGTTGCCCGTCGGGCGTCTTTTCCGACTCCACCGGGTCGCACCAGCAAAAATTGTCCACCCCGGCCATGAAGTCGGGATCGCCGCCGACGGCTACCGCGTTGCGGATGGCTTCGTCCATGGCATTGGCCATCATCCAGTACGTGTCGTAGTCGCTGAACTTGGGGCAGATGCCGTGTCCGATGACCAGCCCGTTTTCCGAATCGAGTTGCGGGCGCAGCACCGCCGCGTCCGAGGGGCCGTCGCGCCGTATGCCCATGAGCGGTTTGATCACGCTGCCGCCGCGCACCTCATGGTCGTACTGGCGGATGATGTATTCCTTGCTGCAAATGTTCAGGCGTCCGAGCATGCGCCGCAGAAAACCGCCCTGTTCTGCGGGGGGCAGATCGAAGCCGGCGTCTGCCCGCGGGGCGGGCCTGTCCCAGCGGGCACGCAAGCGATACTGGGGTACGCCGTGGTGCAAAAAGTCCAGGGGCAGGCGGACAACGGGCCTGTCCTTGTAGCAGGCTTCAAAAAAACCCGAATCGGTGAAGACACCGAGGTTCGTCGCTTCCACGTCCATTTCCGCCGCCAGGTCAAGAAAACGCGGCAGATGATTCGGGGGAACGGCCAGGGTCATGCGTTCCTGCGCTTCGGACAGCAGTATCTCCCAGGGGCGCAGGCCGTCGTATTTGAGCGGGGCCTGTGCCAGGTCCAGGCGCGCGCCGCCGCTGTCTACGCACATTTCTCCCACGGAAGAGGACAGCCCGCCCGCGCCGTTATCCGTAATGGCATTATACAGGCCGAGATCCCGGGCGCACAGGATGAAGTCGTACATCTTGCGCTGGGTGATAGGGTCGCCGATCTGCACGGCCGTGGCGGGCGATTCCTGGTGCAGTTCTTCCGAGGAGAAGGTCGCGCCGTGGATGCCGTCTTTGCCGATGCGGCCGCCGGTCATCACGATATGATCGCCCGCTTCGGCCTTTTTACGCCAGCCTTCGCGGCCGTGGATCTCGCGGGGCAAAATGCCCGCGGTGCCGCAAAACACGAGCGGCTTGCCCAGAAAACGCTCGTCAAAGACCAAGGAGCCGTTCACGGTCGGGATGCCGGACTTGTTGCCGCCGTGCTCCACGCCTTCGCGCACGCCCTCCAGAACCCGCCGGGGATGCAGCAGGCGCGGGGGCAGGTCCGCGTCATGAAAGGGGGAGGCAAAGCAGAAGACATTGGTGTTGCATACCAGTTCCGCCCCCAGGCCCGTGCCCATGGGGTCGCGGTTTACGCCCACGATGCCGGTCAGCGCGCCGCCGTAGGGATCAAGCGCGGAGGGACTGTTGTGGGTTTCCACCTTGATGCACACGTCCAAGGCGTCGTTAAACGCTATGACCCCGGCATTGTCCTTGAAGACCGAGCGGCAGAAATCGCGTTCGCCCAGCCGCGTGCGGATAACGGCCGTGGCGTCCTGGATGCAGCTTCGGTACAGGCTGTCAATCTCTTCTTTGCTGCCTGTTTCCCGGTTCTCATAGGCGATGCGCGCGGCGAAAATTTTGTGTTTGCAGTGTTCCGACCAGGTCTGGGCCAGCATTTCCATTTCCGCGTCCGTGGGATCAGCAGGCAGGCCGCGCCGGACGCGTTCGTCCCGCACTCCGGGCCGCGCGTAATACGCCTTGATGGCGTGCATTTCCTCCAGGTTCAGGGCCAGGGTGTTTTCACGGCTGAAGGCCGTCAACGCTTCGTCATCCATACGCGAAAGGGGAACGGCCGCCACCTCGTCCGAGGCCGCGCCCGTCACCTTGGCGGCCCTGGCCGGGAAGCCGGGATCAGCCTCCCATTCTTCACGGCTTTTTACGGCAAAGCGCTGAATGAGTTCGTTGCAGAGCAGGTCGCGGGCCAGGCGTTCCACGTCCCGCCGGGTCAGCGCGCCTTCGTGATCGCTTTGGATGCGGTACTGGACGGCGGTGTAGATGGACAGAGCTTCCTTGGGCAGGCGCAGGAACAGGGCGGCGGTGTCGCGCGCGGTGCGGCCCTCGTTGTCGGTCACGCCGGGCCTGAAGCCCACCTCGACAATCCAGTCCGCCGCAAAGGGGGCCTGGGGCAGGGGCGCCAGGGAGGCCGCCTGCATGACGGGGTCATGCAGTACGCCTTCGTTGATCAAACGCTGCGCCTGATCGCCATCAAAGCCGTCCAGGGTGAGCACCTTCACCTGGCGCAGGGCGCGCACGCGGATGCCCAGGGCGCGTTCAAGAGCCAGGGCCGTCTTGCGGCCCAGCGTGTCGTCCAGGTGCGGATGCGGCCCAAGCTCCATGCGTTGCATATTATGTCTCCCTGTCCCGCACGTGCGCGATCATATATTCGAGGATGGATCGTTCCGGGACGTCCGGCAGGCCGTGCAGCGCGGCGCGGGCTTGTTCAAGATGCGTATCCGCAAGCCGCCTGCCCCGCGCGTCAAAACCAAGTTCCCGGATGCGGGCGCCGATGGCCTGGGCGACGGCGTCATCCAGGCCGCCCGCGCAGAAATCCGCGTCAAAGGCCGCGCGTTCGGCCGGGGGGAGGTATTCGCGGTACAGCCTGAGCGGCGGCGTCAGCTTGCCCTCGCGCACATCGTTGCAGGAGGGCTTGCCGGTTTTTTCCGACGGCGCGAAGTCCAGGGCGTCATCCACCAGTTGGAAGGCCATGCCGAGTTGCAGCCCGTATTGCGCCGCAAGTTCCAGTCCGCGCTGGGCCGCGTTGGCCCGCATCGCGCCCATTTCGCAGCAGGCGCGTATCAGCCAGGCGGTCTTGTCGGTGATGATCGCATCGTAAATTTCAGGAGGCTGATCCACGCGACGTTGGTGGTCAATCTCCAGGATTTCCCCGGATGCCGTGCGTACCGTGGCTTCGGAGAAGCAGGCGCTCAGGCGGCAATCGTCGTACCCGGTCACCAGCTTGCTTGCGTGGGCAAGGAAGGCGTCGCCGGCCAGAATGACGGGCACGACGCCGAAAAGCGTATGCGCCGCGGGTTGGCCGCGCCGGGTAATGGCCGCGTCCAGCACGTCGTCGTGCAGCAGCGTGGCGGCGTGCAGCATTTCCATGGCGGCCGCCAGGGGATAGATGTCGTTTTCCCTGTAACCCCAAAGCCGCGCGAAGATCACGGTGAGAAAAGGACGCAGGCGTTTGCCGCCCGCATGCAGGATATGCCGCGCTACCGGCTGCACGCTTGCCGGCAGCGCGCCGACAGCCTCATCCAGCGCGCGGGAGATGGCGGGCAGTTCGGCGGCGAGGCGGGTTTTCAGCGCGGTGCTCATACAAACAGCTCTTGCCCTAATGCGCCGAGTTTCGCAAGCGCCAGAGGAAAGGCCCGGTCTTCCGGCGCGCGGGAGCCGACCTTGTTGGAAACGGTACGCAGTTCCACGCAGGGGATGTGTTGCCGCGCGCAGGCCAGGGCCACGGCGAAGCCCTCCATGTTCTCGCTCAGGGGGCTGTAGCGCTGCGCCAGCATGTCGGCGCGCCTTGCGCCGGCGCTGACGCCCGCGACGGTCAGGGAAATACCGGGCACAGCCCAGGCTATGCGCGGCAGGCCGAGTTCCGCCAGTTCCGTGCGCAGGGGCAGGCGGTCAACAACGCGCAGGCCGCCGTGTTCCCATTGCGCGAAGCCCAGGCCCGGCGCATCCATGCCGTCATCGCCGAGCAGTCCGTATTCTGGCCAGATTTCTTCCGTAGCCAGAACGCAGGAGCCCAGCGGGGCCCGTGCCGGATCGAAGCTGCCCGCAAGGCCGAGGTTGATCACGCCCGCGATCTCGTTGTGCAGCGCCAGGATGCGCCCCAGGGCCGTGCCCGCGTTGACG
>Ga0082212_10010820_pt1 | contig 11631 bp, 12 predicted proteins | sample TergutNt197P3_FD_71548 | JGI IMG/M metagenome (GOLD analysis project Ga0082212, IMG submission 71548) | Neocapritermes taracua P3 segment gut microbial communities from Petit-Saut dam, French Guiana - Nt197 P3 | ecosystem: Host-associated > Arthropoda: Insects > Digestive system > Gut ... | reverse complement strand
GATATGCGAGACAGGACAGGGTGTTCAAGCCGGGAGAGCCGGAGAGCGCCAAAGTAATGGTCAAACACCTGGGTATGATGTGCGACCGCGTTTTCACGGTGGATATACACAAAGAGTCCGTGCTTGACTACTTCGATTGCCCGCATAAGGACCTCAAAGCCGCGTCCGCGATAGCGGACCATTTCAGGACCAAGAAGATAGATCTGGTGCTCTCTCCGGACCTCGGAGCGAAGGACAGAGCGAAATCGGTCGGTGAAAAGATGGGCGTGCCCTATGACCACCTCGAAAAGGTCCGCCTTTCCGGCTCGGAAGTGAAGATCTCCCCCGCGCAGATGAACTGCAGCGGAAAGAACATCCTGATTGTTGACGACATGATATCCACAGGCGGTACGATAGTGGCCGCCAAACAGGCCCTGAGGGAGGCAGAAGCGAAGAGCGTGTCGGTGGCATGCACCCACGGACTCTTCGTGAACAACGCCCTGGAGAGGCTTACCGGCAATGCGTTAGAGGCTGTTCTCTGCTGCAATACGCTTGAGAACGAAGTGTCTCACATTTCCGTAGCCGGCATAATAGCAAACGCCCTGAATGAGAAATGGTGAGGCATTTGGAGAAAGAGGATAACTTCGGCGATTGGTATCTGGATATCGTAGAGAAAGCGAACCTCTCCGATAAAAGATACCCCATAAAGGGAATGAACGTCTGGACCCCTTACGGGTGGAAAGCGATGAGGAACATAGACCATTTCATCAGAAAAGAGCTGGACGCTACACGGCACGACGAGGTCTGCTTCCCATTGATGATCCCGGAGACGGAGTTCAAGAAGGAGAAGGACCACATAAAGGGGTTCGACTCGGAGGTCTATTGGGTGACCCATGCGGGAGTGAACGAGCTTGACGTCAGGCTGGTACTGAGACCCACCTCGGAGACCGCCATGTATCCGATGTTCGCTCTTTGGGTAAGGTCGCATCAGGACCTTCCGCTGAAGGTCTACCAGATAGTCAACACGTTCCGTTACGAGACAAAACAGACAAGGGCATTCATGAGGGTAAGGGAGATACACTTCTTCGAATCCCACACCTGCCATGTGTCGGAGGAGGATGCGCAGAGGCAGATCGAGGAAGATGTGGAGATACTGTCAAAGATAGCGAAGAGGCTGTGTCTGCCCTATTTCCTTTCCGTAAGGACCGACTGGGACAAATTCCCCGGCGCTTATTATACGGTGGGCATAGACACGGTCATGCCGAACGGAAAGTCGCTGCAGATAGGATCGATACACCATTACCGCACCAATTTCTCCGAGCCGTATGAGATAACCTATGAGGATGAGAACGGGGAGCACAAGCATGCTCACCAAACAACGTACGGCATGAGCGAGAGGCTTCTCGGAGCGATAATAGGCATCCATTCCGATGATAAGGGACTGATCATGCCGCCTGACATAGCGCCCTTCCAGGCCGTGATAATCCCGATACTCTCGAAGGATAACGGCCCCTTGGTGACAGAAGCGGCCCGCGCCTTGGAAGCGAAACTGTCGGAATACGGGATAAGGGTGAAGCTCGATGACAGGGACGCAAGACCCGGAAGCAAGTACTACGATTGGGAGATCAAAGGCGTCCCCCTCAGGCTGGAACTGGGCGGAAGGGACATTGAGAACAAGGTCGTCACTTTTGCCAGAAGGGACACCGGGGAGAAGGGCACGATCGAGATCGAAAACATAGGGCAGGGAGTGGAGCTGATCCTCAGGATGATCTCCTCCTCGCTGCTTGAGAAAGCGCAGGCGTCTCAGTTGTCCAAGCTGCAGGAGATCGACTCCCTCGATGAGATACCGGAGGGAAAGGTCCTGAGACTCGGGTGGTGCGGCTGCGAGGAATGCGGCCATAAGTTCGAGGACTCCTTCGACCTGAAGATACTGGGGAACCCCTACGCCAAAAAGGAAGGGTACGCAGGCAAATGCATCATATGCGGCAAAGACACCGGGATGTCCGTACTGGCCGCACGCACGATGTGATTGGATGTCATTCAACGAAGGCGAGACAGTATATCTTGCGGACAGAGCCGGGAACAGAGTATGGCTCAGGGTCTCGTACGAGATGCTGAAGATAACTTCCCTCGGAACGGTGGACGGGTCAAGGTTCAAGGATCTGGACGACGGGTCCCGGATAAGCATCGTCGGAAAAGACTATTTTGTTTTCAGGCCGGGAACCATTGAGTTAATGGAATCCCTGGACAGAGGCGCGCAGATAATCTGCCCCAAGGATGCGGCGACGATAATCCTCAACTGCGACATAAGGTCCGGGAGCACGGTCTTGGAAGTGGGTGCGGGTTCGGGAGGGCTCACCACCGCTTTATTGAGCGCGGTGGCTCCGGCCGGGTCCGTGCACACGTTGGAATTCAAAGAGGATAACGCCAAGCGCGCGCTGAAGAATATCAGGCGTACGGGGCTGGACAAGCACTGGGAGTGTATAACGGGGGATGCCAGGAGTGCAAAGGCAGATGTTACCGCAGACGCGCTGATCATGGATATGCCGGACCCATGGCTTGCTTTGGATAACCTATACGATAATCTCAGAGCGGGCGGGCGCATCTGTTCATACGTCCCCAATATGAATCAGGCGGAAAAGATCGTGACCGCTCTGAGGGACAAAGGGTTCGCTGAGGTGTATGCGCTGGAGAATATACAGCGCGGCCTGGAGGTTCACCCCGGCGGCGTGAGACCTTCATTTGAGATGCTGGGACATACGGGATATCTTATTTTCGGAAGGAAGACATCGGGCAATACGGAGAACTGACGTCTCTTCAGCCTTTCATTATCTTTCCGACAGGCTCCTTCCATGCCGCCTTTAGGTCTTTGACCGCCAGATCCACGGACGACCCCTTGATCTTCAGACGTGCGCCGCCGGTCTTACCGATGCAGGCAGCTTTCCTTCCGAAGATCTTCTTGAACGCCGTTTCATCATCCTTTGAGACCTCAACTATCCATCTGGTGTTGCTTTCGGAATACAGCTTCACCATGTCTGTGCCTTTGACCTTTGAAAGGTCGATATCCGCACCTATTCCGCCCGCAATGCACATCTCTGCCATCGCAACGGCGAAGCCTCCGTCAGAGCAGTCATGGCAGCTTTTCACGAGCCCTTTATCCATGGCCTTCAGTGTCTTGTCCATCAGCCTCTTGAGGTTGGCGGGATCGACCGCGGGAGCGTCTCCGCCGCTGCCGTTGAATTTACGGAACAGCAGCGAGCCGCCCATCTCGTCCTTCGTATCGCCGATGATGAAAAGCAGGCTGCCTTTTTCCTTTAGGTCTGCGGTGACGGCATTCCTGCTGTCTTTGATCAATCCCGTGCCGATGACCATCGGTGTAGGCAATATGCATACGCCGTTGGACGACTCGTTGTACAGGCTCACATTGCCGGAAGGTATCGGTATTTTCAGGCAGCGTGCGGCCTCTCCCAATCCTCTTACCGATTCTCTCATCTCGCCCATGCGGTCCGGTTTCTCCGGATTCCCGAAGTTCAGGCAGTCCGTGAATGCGTGCGGCCTCGCCCCTACCGCCACCAAGTTGCGGCAGACCTCGTCTATGCACCCCATGCTCCCGCGGTAAGGGTCCGCCGCGACCAGCCATGGGTTGCAGCCGACCGTTACGGCAAGGCCTTTGTTCGACCCTTTCACCGGCGTGATGATGCTCGCATCTCCGGGTCCCTTTCCAGCCATCGGCCCTGTGACGGTATTCTTGCCCTTCTTTTGGAATTGGTCTATAGCCCACTCCCTTGACGCTATGTTCAGATCCGAAAGCAGAGCGAGTATGATCTCATTGTTGGACGGCAGAACAGGTATCTTCTCTTCTTTTTTGGAAGATACTTTGGGTTCTGTGTACGGCCTGTTGTAAACGGGGCCTCCGGTAAGGAATTCCAGGTCCATGTCGAATATCGGCTCGCCTTCCCAGAAGATCTTGGTATGCGGAACGTTAGTGCTTTTTCCTACCACAGTGGCGGGCACCTTGTGTTTGCCGAATATCTTGAGGACCTTTTCCACGTCCTTTTCCTTAACGGCGAGCATCATTCTTTCCTGTGTCTCCGACACCCATATCTCCCATGGGACCAGGTCCTTGTCCCTGATGGGTACTTTCTCGAGGTTGACCTCTGCGCCGCAGTTGGCCCCCAGCGCCATCTCGCCGACGACGCAGCTCAGCCCGCCGCCTCCGAGGTCCTTCATGCCGGTCACGAGGCCGGCTTTGTTGGCTTCGATGCACGCAGCCAGTACGAAACGTTTCGGAATGGGGCTCACACCATGTCTGGCACCTTTGTTCTCCGCCGCCGCCGAAAGGTCTGCGGATGCAAAGTTCACGCCGTGTATGCCGTCGCGGCCGGTGGGTTCGCCGCATAATATGAATATCTCCCCGGGACCGCTGACGAAGTTGTTCCTGAGCTCTTTGTTCTTTACGATGCCGAGAGCGCCCACGTTGATCAGACAGTTCCCGGTGTATCTTTCGTCGAAGAAGAATGCTCCCGATATCGCAGGCACTTTCAGGATGTCGCAATAATCCTTTCCTCCTTTAACGGCCTTTTCAAGAAGGTCGCGGGGGTGTATGGTGCCTTTCGGCAGTTTACTTGTGGTATCGATCATGCCCAAACAGAACGGGTCGACTATGCCGACGGGTTCGGCGCCCATGCAGACCACATCCCTCAATATCCCGCCGACCCCCGTTGCGGCACCGCCGTACGGTTCCACCGCAGAGGGGTGGTTATGGCTCTCTATCCTCAATGCGTACCCGTGCCCCTTGTCGAATTTCATGACCCCCGCATCGCCGCGGGACATTACGTCAGGGTGATCGATGCCGAAGACGAACTCCCTCAGTATCGATTTGGAGCTTTTGTAACAGCAGTGTTCGCTCCACGCCTGTCCCAGAGATTGCAGCTCTATGTCGGTCGCGCACCTGTTCTCCTTGATGAAATATTCTCTTATCGTCTTCATCTCTTCAAGCGAGAGGCCGAGACCGAGTTCTTTTGAAATGTCCATGAGGCCGTTGTCATCAGCCTCTTTGATCTTTATTTCGTACAATTGGAAAGGAACCTTGCGTTTTACCATAATCTTGCTGGAGGCCATAACATCACACTACTGGCATGAGCGCATCCTGATGACCGTTTTTCAAAAATCCCTGAGACCGCCCGGATATACGAAATCATGCCCGTTTGGGGCCATGTGTTATTCGTTTTAATATGTTTTGTTCTCTTCAAACAGAGGGCCGGAGCAAAGGACCAGTCCCCGCCTATGATGACCGATAATGACGGATCAGACCTTCACTTTGACCTCAACGCGGTCGCCGTTGCCGATGCTGAGCGTTCTCCTCAAATGGTACTGGCAAACTATCTCGATAACGTTGTCGTAATGGGACCTTTCAGGTATGATGATCGCACAGTCGATATTCCTTATCTTGGACTTGTGCGCGACAGCACCTCCGAAGGACCTGCCCTCCTGAGTGAAACCGTATATCGTCTCACCGGGGGCGCTGCGTATGATGTCCAGTTTGTTGACGTCCTCTTTGTCAATGATGACGTTGAGGGTCCCCTCGAAGGGCCTGAACCCAAGCTTCTCCTGGAACTGCATCATGTACCCGACCTGGCAGATGTAGTATCCGCCCTCCCCCATCCCCTCGGAGATCACTCCGTGCAGGGTTATCTGGTCGTTGACCTCGAATATCCTTCTGTATTCGCCGTATTCTTGTTTTAGCTCGTCCACTCCTTTCGGGGTAAGCTTTATGCGCTGTTTCCTTGCGCCGAGATCCCTTATGATAAGTTTCTCGTCAAGAAGCTCCAAGATCCGTTTGGAGGCCGATTGCTGGCTCATCTCTAAGGCGTCTCCAAGCTCTCTTGAGGACAGGACAACATAGTCTTCTATACCCCCCAATAACGCTATTCTTCTCAGGGCGAATGTGTATTTGGAGTCCACCTTTATAGATAGTGATACATAGAATTTAAACGTACCCTTATTTAAAGGAAGGTTAAGGCCCGATAACGGGCATAGGTTTCAGAATCTCATCCTGTTTGTCCATGTTTTGGAAGACGGCATGGACAGGCTGGCGACAATGAGCGCACCTACAGCGACAAGGATGATGCCGACATTTACGTCCAACACCTCGAATATCACTGAGCAGCCTACTGCGGCTATGGTCAGGAACGTCATCAGCAGCAGCACATTCCAGGACCACTGCCCGCCTTTGGCGAATCCTCCGGCCAAAGCGAAGAACATGACGGCTATGAGCATATACGCCCCCATGTTCGCCAGCGCGCTGTCCTCTACTTCGAAGAAAAGAGCAAGGCCGATCATACAAATGATCCCTCCTATGAATCCCAGCGCACAGCCGATCTTGACAATTCTGGGTACTGTTTCCATTTTTACACCTTCATCTTAATCCTGTTATCCCTATTAATTCTTCTTCCCCGAGAGGATCATGTTCACGCTCTCCAAGAGGAACCAGACCATTGCCAGGATGATCCCGTATGCCTCAAACTCGGCCGTATCGTAAGCGAAGAACATCGCGACCAGCATGAAAATGATCACTATGCCCGCTCCCGCGAAGATCTTCCGGTCGGCTACCCAATTCCCTGCGGTCGCAGCGATGATGCCCATGAACAGGAACAGCGCCGCAGATACGGCGATGACCTTGTGCTCATCCGTGTCCATGGTGAACACACCCACAAGCACAAGGAGGATCCCTCCGAAGGCAAGCAGGACACCGCACGCGATGTGGCCCGCGTTCTTAGAATATATGGTGCGGCCGCACCCGAGGGCCGCAATGAGTATCCCGGTGACCGCGCAGCATCCCAGGTTGAAATAGCAACTTGCGTCGGTATCCGAGACGCCCAGTTCAGAGAGTGTGTTCACGCCGAATTGCCAGGCAGAGTCAGCAGATGCTGCGCAGAGCCATGAGAAAACGAATACGGCCACCCCTGTCACACCCAACCAGGCGAATGCGGTACCATGGTCTTTTGAAACTTTCATGAACACCGAACATACATATTATTTAATTATACTTACGCAAAGGAATAAAGAGAAAATAGGTCCGTGGGAAAGCAATTCTATAAATTCGTCAGTAAGATATCAAAGCGGTCTCATGAGGAACATATACTTCGTTGGCACGGCGGGTAGCGGAAAGAGCACATTGGTCAAAGCGTTCAAGCAATGGCTTGACGACAACGGCATCGATGCGATAACACTGAACCTCGATCCCGGCGCCGACAGGCTTGCGTACAGGGCCGACATAGACATAAGGGAATGGATATCCCTCGGAGAGGTGATGGACGAATACTCCCTGGGGCCGAACGGGGCGCAGGTGGTCGCCGCAGACCTCATGGCGATGAACATCCACAAACTGACGTCGGTGCTTGCCGGATATAAGACGAATTACGTCCTGATAGACACTCCGGGGCAGCTCGAACTGTTCGCCTTCAGGGAGTCCTCCAACATGATAGTCAACGCGCTGGGGAAGGACAGATCCATGATCGCCTACCTCTCCGACCCGATGCTTTGCAAAAAGCCGAACGGATTCGTTTCATCAATGATGCTTTCTGCGTTGGTGCAGTTCAGGCTGCAGCTTCCGATGATGAACCTGCTCTCAAAATCCGATGTGTTATCCGAAGAGGAGTTCCAAAGGATGGTGGATTGGTTCGAGACACCCGATGCGCTCTACGGGGATTTCCTCGACGAGGATTCCAACCCCCAAACGGTTGTGGGGATGGAACTTTTCAAAGCCCTTGAGAACACCGGCACATTCGGCGGGATAAAAGGGGTGTCCGCAGAGGAAGAGACAGGGTTGGATGAGATATACGCATCCGCCCAGCTGACCTTCTTCGGCGGGGAGGATGCTGAAAGGAATTAAGGCGTTCATCCGAACATGTGGGCGGGAGCGTTCTTCACTTTGTTCCTTCCGGCCTCCAAGACCTTTGTCTTTGCCAAAAGGAAGTCTCCCTCCGTAACGGTGTCCCTGCCTTCGCGAATGGCGAGCATTCCGGCCTCGGTGCAGATGCTCTTTATCTCCGCTCCGGAAACGCCGTCGGTCAACTCGGCCAGCTTTTTCGCCTTGACCGCTTTGTCAACGCTCATGCGGGACATATGGATCTTGAATATCTGCGTCCTTCCTTCTATGCTCGGCAGATCTATCTCAATGATACGGTCGAACCTTCCGGGCCTCAGGAGGGCGTCGTCCAGGATGTCAGGCCTGTTCGTCGCGCCGATTATCTTCACCTCGCTCGTAGGGGTGAAACCGTCGAGTTCGGCCAAAAGCTGCATCAGGGTCCTCTGGACCTCCCTGTCACCCGAAGTGGCGACATCCATTCTCTTTGCCCCCACGGAATCCAACTCGTCTATGAATATTATGCTCGGGGCCTTCTCTCTTGCAAGGTCGAACAGTTCGCGGACGAGCCTGGCCCCTTCTCCGATATACTTTTGGACAAGTTCTGAGCCCACGAATCTGATGAAGGTTGCCTGAGTGGCATTGGCCACCGCCTTCGCCATGAGGGTCTTCCCCGTTCCGGGGGGACCGACAAGCAGAACGCCCTTCGGAGGATCTATGCCGACCTTTGCGTAGAGCTCGGGCCTGAGCAGCGGATCTTCGACCGCTTCGCGCAGTTCCAGCATCTGCCTTTCGAGTCCGCCCACGTCATCGTAGGTTATGTCCGGTTTATCAATGATCTCGGCCCCTGTGACGATCGGGTCCAAAGGCAGAGGCAGCACGTTCATTACTGCCAGCGTCTGCTTGTTCAGCGACACTCTCGCGCCGGGCACGAGGTCTGACAAGGGTATGTACTCCGACACGGAAACGATGAAGTCCGGGCCCGTGGTACTTTTGACAACGACGCGGTTGTCCGGGAGCAGGTCGCGTATGGAACCGACTATCAACGGCGGGCTCTTGAGGCGCTCAAGCTCAGCTCTTATCTTGCTGTGATCCTTCTGCAGCCTGAACAGCTCTCCTTCGGAGGAACGTTTGTCGTTCTCGGCGCTCTGAAGGTCCTCCATCAGCCTGATGTTCCTTTCTTCGAGAGTGATTATCCTCGCCTTCAGTTCTTCCATCTGAATATCGTCCATTAAAGCTCCCACTTGTGAGCCGTAATCGTTTCTTATTTTTATTACTTTTTTTCGTACCACCGCCAATTATAATAATAATCATACGCAATCACGTACACGATGATCTGCGAAATGTGTGGGAAAGAGGTTCCCGTTACGAAGCCTATGTTGGTCGAAGGCACCAAACTGAGTCTCTGTCCGAACTGTGCCAGGTTCGGGGATGAGTACAAAGGGGCTAACACCGCCCCGGGAACGCCGGTCCCGAAAACGGTGATCGAGGACAGGCTTCAGAGAAGGGAGAGGAGAATGCAGACCAGGGACATCTACTCGGCCACCACTTTGGAGCTGAAAGACGACTATGGGTCGGTGGTAAGGAGCGCCAGAGAGGCCAAGGGAATGGACCTTGATGAGTTCTCCAAATCGATATTTGAGAGGAGGGGCATAATCGCGAGGATAGAGGCGAACGACCTCGTCCCGGATGATAAGATGATCGCTAAGCTCGAGAAAGCGCTCAACATAACCCTCAAAGAAGCGGTACAATCCGGGGGCCAGGTCGGACCGGGCGGAAATAAATCGGAAGGTATGACGCTCAGCAACTTCATTAAAAAAGAATGATCATCTGCCAAGCACGGAGGAGCGCGCCTCCTCAATGAACGGCGCGACATCCACTCCCCGTTCTCTGAGTATCATCAAAGCGGCCACCTCGATATCCACATCCGCCCTTTTGCTAATCTTATTGCATTCGGCCACGAATGCGCCTTTCTCCATCCCGGAACCCAGCGCTTCCCTGATAAGTTTGGGCAGCAGGCCCGGCGCATCGTCTTTCTTCACGGCGGGTTGTTTGGGCGGATTGGTCTTTAGGATCTCGAGTAAACCTTCAGACGGCCGATACGCGACAGGCACGTTCACTTCGGAGAGGTTGATGGAAGGCCGAAGATAATCGCCGGCCTTTGACATGAGCCCCTTCTCTATCAGGATGTTCATCAGCCTGTCCGCGTCCCTGACGGGCATCCATCTGAGGTCAAGCGAGACATACATCGTGAACTCCTTGGCGGTAAGGACATCCTTTCCTTTGTTGAGGAACAGGGCGGCCATGCAGGTCTCAAGCTCATCAGTCATTGTCCGCCAATCACGGTGGGTGTAAAAATACGTTGCTGTCGCGCGCGCGTTGTATGTTTGTATACTAACAGATAAAAATAAAGCAGGGGCCGGACTTTCAGAAAAGTTTATAACGGGCATCATAATAACGTGCCATCCTGTATGGTGAATAAATGATGTACACTAGGTTTGAGAAAGCAAGGATCATTGGCGCGAGGGCGCTTCAGATATCGTACGGCGCACCGGTCCTCATTGACTATCCGGAGGATATGCTGGATCCCATAGACATCGCCATGCTCGAGTATGAGAAAGAACTCATACCCATCACTGTGGTCAGGAACTAATTGAGGAATCATAATGAGCGAAGAGGAGAACGTAACCGTGAACAGCGACCTGTTGGTCGCAGAGGACCTGTATCTAACGTCTGGAGTGCACATAGGCACCCAGCAGAAAAGCGCGGACATGAAGGACTTCATATACAAGGTCAGGCAGGACGGGCTGTATGTGCTGGATGTAAAGAAGACGGACGACAGGATAAGGGCGACGGCAAGCTTCCTGGCAAGATATGATCCGAAAAGGATATTGGTCGTTTCCGCGAGGCAGTACGGTCAGAGGCCGGCAAGGGAGTTCTCCAAGGCCATTGGCGCACCGGCATTCGCGGGGCGCTTCGTTCCCGGCACGCTCACCAACCCCTCCAACGAAGGATTCATCGAACCCGAAGTGCTGATGGTAACGGATCCCGCCGCCGACAAGCAGGCTCTCAACGAAGCTCTCAATCTCGGTATACCCATAATCGCGCTCTGCGATGCCAACAACGAGACCAGGAAGGTTGACCTCGTAGTACCTACGAACAACAAAGGAAGGAGAGCGCTCGCCTGCATCTATTGGCTCCTTACAAGAGAGGTCCTTCTGGCGAGAGGCGACCTCAAGGACCCTGCGGATTTCCAGATGGAGATCGAGGATTTCGAAGCCAAGCTCTGATGGGCTTGGGTAAACGATTTACTCTTTTATCGGATGAATGTCTTTCATCTGAAAGGAACCCTGCGGGGTTCCTTTCTTTTATCTCACCCAAATAAATGTCAAACCCGTCCCCGGATGTTCCACGAAGTGCACTGTGTTCTCAACGCGGTCGTTCGGCGCTCACACGTAAACTTGCCCCTACCGCTACGGCAACCCGCTGGGCGATCATATTGCTGTTAGGGGCAGAGCGTACACTCCTTCTTTCAGGGGATATGCCTTTTCAGTAAGGCATATCAGACATGAAGGACCGACGGCATAATCCGATTGATCCATCCTTCCGAACGCCCTGACCGCGGTCGCGTCGTATGTGATGCCCGATTTGCATTCTATCAGCGAAAGCTTTCCGTCCCGAAGGATCATTAGGTCTATCTCGTTCATCTGAGAATCCCTGTAATAGAAGAATCCTGCCTCTTCGCGGTTGTTCTTGTACGATTTGAGGATCTCGTTCACTATGAA
>Ga0082212_10010819_pt1 | contig 11632 bp, 7 predicted proteins | sample TergutNt197P3_FD_71548 | JGI IMG/M metagenome (GOLD analysis project Ga0082212, IMG submission 71548) | Neocapritermes taracua P3 segment gut microbial communities from Petit-Saut dam, French Guiana - Nt197 P3 | ecosystem: Host-associated > Arthropoda: Insects > Digestive system > Gut ... | reverse complement strand
CATAGGTGAAGTGGCTGAGATGGTAGGTTTTCAAGATTTAACGCATTTTGCGAAGGTGTTTAAGAAACAAGAAGGGAAAACGGCGAATGACTACCGCAATTCACTTAAGATCTTAACCAAATCTTAATTTGTCAAATGAAAGCCCCTATGTTATATTAAAGTAGCTTACAGATATACTTTGAACGGAAAGGGGCATACTATGTCAAACTCAAAACAAAAACTTTTGCTAACAACAATAATGGCGATCTTTTTCTCATTTATGATGATTGGCTGCGGAAAAAAAGATGATATCGGGATTGATCCGGATACGATTGCTTATCTTGCCAATTACAAAGATGTGGATTTCGGAAACGGTTATATCCAATCAATGGTCACACATGATGATTATCTTTATATGTACATAATGGAGTGGCTGGAAGCCGAAGAACGCTCCCAAAGTAAATTCATTAAGGGGCACATTCTCGATGGCATTTTCGAAGAGGTTTCATTATCGTTATCTCTTTCAGAAAATGAATATATCGGTAATATGGCACTTACTTCGCAGGGAAATTTTCTTTTGTTCTCCAGTGTCTGGTCGGAAGAAGGCGGAGTAAATTATTTTCTTTATGAAGTGACACCCGATGGCCGGGTGATTCAAGAAACCGATATTGGCGAAATGCTGGATCTTGCCCAAAACAATTGGGTACAGGGTATGCAAAGCGACAAAGATGATAATCTTTATTTTGGCGTTAGTAATGATACCGGCGGCTATACTCTGATTTTATTGGATAAAGATCGGCAAATCAAATCGAGACTTGAATATCATAGTTGGGTAAATAGTCTTATTTATACGGATGACGGTGTGTATATTACGGCATGGGGTGATGCGGGGATGGTACTGAAGAAAGCAGATTTTGCCAGCAACTCTTTTGGCCCTGATATCGAGTTCACCGGGGTTGGCAGATATGGGAATCTAAATTTCGCGGCCGGCGGTAAAACCGGATTACTTATTAGTGATAACAACAGTTTGTTTGTGGGTGATCTTGAAGCTCGTACAGCCACCAAAATACTTGATTGGATTGACAGTGATGTGAATGCCAACGATATCCGTTATTTTGGACAACTTGATGACGGCGATTACTGGTTGCTTAATCAAGTATATTCCCAAAACAAGACTTTTTCAGAGTTGATCACCTTAAAAGAGACAACCTACGGTGAACTCCCGGCGCGTGAATATCTGACATATGGGGCGATGAATATCGGATTCGATGTAAGAAATGCGATTATTAGTTTTAATAAATCCAATGGAAAGTATCGGATTGTTACCAAGGAATATATGGATTATACGGAAGCGATTGATGACTGGCAAACCGCAATGGATTCGGCACTGCTGCAATTTAATACCGATTTGACCACCGGAAGAGGTGCTGATATTATTGATTTAACCGGGGTTAACTTCAATCAACTCGTGGCGAAAGGCGCTTTATACGACTTAAATCCGCTTATCAATAAAAGCGATGTGAATCCGGATGACTATCTGGAAAATGCCTTGAATGCCTATGATGTGAATGGCAAAAAATATGGTATCATGACGGGATTTTCGATTAATGCCTTAGTTGGTCATGCCAGCAGGCTTAAAGGGGTTGAGCGTTGGAACATTGCCGAAATGATTGAGTGGGCAGAGCAATATCCGGATGCCCAGCTGATGAACACAAATTCTTCACAAATTATGTATACAATGGTATATTCAGTACTTGATAAATTCATTGACTGGAATACTGGCAAATGCAATTTTACAGGCGATGAATTCATCGCAATCATGGAATTTGCGGCTACCTTTGGCGATAATACGGATATGTGGGATTGGGGTAACCTAGATCGGATTGGTACACATGAAGGTCTTACAACCGGCAAATACCTGTTGATGGATCAATATATTAGTTCGATGGATTTCATGCAGCTGATTGAGGCTTTATTCGATGGAGAGCCCCAATATATGGGTTATCCGACGGAGACAGGAAGCGGCATTATGATGTCACCTTCCGGGTCGGTGGCGATCAACGCAAAATCAAAGCATAAGGATGGGGCGTATGAGTTTATCGCATATCTGATGTCAAGTGATTTCCAAGCGCCATCAGATATGAATTCCCGCTATACCCTCCCCATTTTGAAAAGCGCATTAGAGGAAGTAATCCGGATCGCAAAGGATACACCGCCTGGTTCTGAAATGTTTACATCGTCCTGGGGATACGATGATTTAGTGATAGAAATCAAAAATTCGCGCAATAAAGAGTTCATTGACGAGTTTTGGGATTTAATCAATCGTGCTGATAGTTTACGGGTTTACGATGAGCAAATGAATACGATTATCCAAGAAGAAACCGAAAGCTTTTTCGCCGGACAGAAAAGTGCGCGGGAAGTAGCAGAGATTATTCAGAATCGGATTCAGCTATATGTAACTGAGAATCGTTAGTATAAGGTCGTTGGCGACTTTGTGCAGCGATAAGAGAATACAGTATAATGAAAAGACGGCAAAAAGAAAAAAAGAACACCAGTTCAGTCAAAGAATTAAATGTTAAGCATGAACTTCTGTATCAAAAGCGGGGCAAAAGGTTTTCAATTTTTTGCCTTGCGCCCAGCTTATTAGGAGTTATGTTATTTTTCATCGGACCGTTTTTGGTAGTCATTTATTATTCGATGATTGATAACCCAATCAATCATGAATTTGTTTTTTTTGAAAACTTTGTCAGTGTTTTTAAGAATGGTGCTTTTCGGCAGGCAGCATCGAACACGCTGAAATTTTCCGGCATCGCAGTGCCTCTTGCAGTTACTTTATCCTTGCTGCTTGCGATGATGCTGAATGGCAAAATCCCTTTCAGGAGCCAGTTTCGGACTTTTTTTCTCAGTCCAATGATGGTGCCGATTGCTTCGACGGTTTTGATTTGGCAGGTTTTATTCCATTACAATGGGATTGCCAATGACATGCTGGCAGTTTTCGGTGTCAGTAAGATTGATTGGCTGAAATCGGATTATGGGCCAATTGTTGTCGTGCTTTTATTTTTATGGAAGAATCTTGGCTATAATATGATTTTATTTATGGCAGCATTATCCAGTATTCCCAAAGATATATTAGAGGTTGCGGAATTGGAAAGTGCAAAGCCATGGCAGGTTTTTTGGTATATCAAAATTCGCTATTTATCCGCAACGATCTTGTTTGTCACGATTATGTCACTGATTAATTCATTTAAGGTATTCCGTGAAATATTCCTTTTGACCAGCGGCTATCCTTATGATTCAGTATATATGTTGCAGCACTATATGAACAACATGTTTCTCAGGCTTGATTATCAGAAGCTTTCCGCAGCGGCGATTATGATGTCGATTGCAATGGTGATTATTATTGGAATCTTATTTTTGACGGAGAATTATTTTGGGCGTGATGTGGAAGGCTAAAAAACCAAAAGAATTGCCTTTGGATAAATGGCAGAAAATGGTCAAAAAGAAAGCTGGCCATCGCAAGCATGTGATATTTGTCAGGATATTGCTGGCGACCATCGTGGCGACATTCTTTTCAGTACTGTTCTTGATGCCGACATTTTTGACGATTACCAACTCCTTTATGTCAGCGTCAGAAATATCAGCAAATTACGGACAGGTTTTTGCCACTTCCGATACCGGCGGGAAAATATTTATTTTCGGAAAGGTGAATCTAAAATTCATTCCCGATATGGTGACACTTAGCCAGTACAATACCGTTTTGCTTAAAAGTCCTGACTATTTGGAAAAGTTTTGGAACTCGATGTACTTGGTCGTACCAATTGTTTTCTTTCAATTAGTCCTTGCCGCCCTTGCTTCTTATGGTTTTACAAGATACCAAGGACGGGTAAAGGAATTGATTTTTTTCTCTTATATTATATTGATGCTGATGCCCTATCAGGTTACTTTGGTACCTAACTTTTTGGTGTCTGATGCGCTAAATTTGTTGGATACCCGTTGGGCGATTTGGCTGCCGGGCATTGTATCACCGTTTGCGGTTTTCTTGCTGACAAAGTATATGCGGAAAATTCCGGCAGCATATATGGAAGCGGCACAGATCGATGGTGCCGGTGAGTGGCAATTGTTTTCACGCATTGCCCTGCCCCTTTGTAAGGGGGCAATTGGCTCCGTAGCAATCCTTGTTTTCATTGATTACTGGAATATGGTTGAACAGCCGCTGATAATGATTACAGATGATATGTATCATCCTCTCTCAGTATATTTGTCGAAAATCAAAGAGGCAGAAATAGGATTGGCTTTTGCGGTAGCAACCATTTATATGGTTTTACCGATTTTGGTTTTTTTATTCGGCGAGGATTACCTGATTGAAGGCATCACGTACCAAGGTGGCATAAAAGGATAGCAAGAAGAGATTTTCATGCAGAAAGGCAAATGAAATGAAAGAGGAAAAAGCAAAAAGAAAAGATATCATAAAGAATATAGCAATTGTATTTTTGGCGATATTGGCAGCCCTGACATTTTTCTCCAATTCGATTATGAATTATTCCTTGCCGGAGGTAGCCACAGTCTACATCCAGCCCGGTAACATTACCTCAAAGTTAAGGGGCAGCGGAGTAATCGAAGCATCTGACCCGTATAGTGTCGTGGCACAGGAAAGCCGGACAATCAGAAGTGTTGCGGTCAAGGTTGGCGATGACGTTTCTAAGGATGATATTATTTATCATTTGGAAGAGACTGAAAGCACAGAACTAAGAGAGGCTGAAGCAGAGCTTGTGGCAATGGAACTCAATTTTATGCAAAAGCTTTTCAGCGGTGAAATCAGATCAAATGTCATCAACAAAGTAGATGCCGGTGAATTTGGTTCATACGATGATTTTAAGAATCGGCTGACGACGATTCTAAATAACGAGACTGCCGTTGAAAATCAAGTCGAAGCATTGCAAAAAAATGTTGAGGAAAAGCAGAGACGCCTTGTTTCGTTGGGTGTAGAATCCGGTGGCCAAGTGGCTTTAAAAGATGAACTTCTTTTGAATGTTGAAAAAGCTTCCGCATATGTCCTTACGGTGTTAAGCAATATCTTGATACACTATCAGGAAGTAGCGCTCGATTCAGAAGCCTCCGCTTTGACCGAAGCGAGGACAAAAGCAATTTTAAAAAGTTTGTATGCCGCCGGAGAGATATCAAAAGAGCAATATGAAGCCTCCTTCCAGGCTTATGATGAGGTATTCTTTTATTATAATGACAGTGTAAACAAACTAAAGGATGCGGTCAAAATAGCGGAAGATAATTTGATTATTGCGATACAAGCCTTAAATGAGGCAGAAGATTCGTTCGGAAGGGTTACGGATAATCGTGGTAATATTGTTTCTGATATCGAGGCAGAGCTTAACTTTAATAACCTAGTCAATCAAATTGATGCCAAAAAAGAAGAAATTGCCAAACTAAAAGAAAAATCGACCGGGGCAGCGATTATAGCTCCGGTATCAGGGACGATTGTATCATTAAGTTATGTTGCCGGCGAGTCAACCCAGCTAGATAACACGGCTGCGGTTATTCAAGTTGCTGGCAAAGGCTTTACCGTAAGCTTTTCAGTTTCGAACGAGCAGGCCAGCCGGGTAAAGATTGGTGATCTGGGTGAAGTGGTAAGCGGCTTTTGGTGGTATAATGACCTTGCGATCGTCCTTACTGGAATCAGGCCGGATGCCACGAATCCCGGTCAATTTAAAGAGCTGATATTCTCTGTTTCCGGGACAGATATCCAAGCTGGCCAGCAGCTGAGTATTTCGGTGGGTTCACGCAGTGCGCAATATGACTTGACGGTTCCCAACAGCGCAATCCGTGAAGACAGCAACTCAAAATTTATTTTGATAATTGAAGAGCGGAAAACACCGATGAGCAACCGCTATTATGCAACAAGGGTTGATGTTGAAGTATTGGCGGAGGATGATACGAGTTCAGCAATCATTGCTCCGGTATCTTCATATGAGTATGTCATAACAACTGCGACAAAGCCGGTTTCGCCCGGTCAGCAGGTTAGGTTGACGAATTAAATGAAAAATTGGATTCAAAACTTAAATAAAAAGCAATGGATATGGTTTGGCATTGCATTGGTTTCGCTGATGGGTTTCGCGATCTTAATGCTTGTTTCTCATTCACTGAAAACCTCCCTTAGCGATCAAAGGGCGGCACAGCGTTGGTCAAATGATGACAGTTTCGCACAAATCAGTTGCTTTTTCGCCGACACGGAACTAATCGGCATAAATGAGATTATGTCATTCCGCAATCAAATCGAAAAAAGCCTTGGTGAAGCGGCCTATGCATCTAATGAAGGGAAGGGTCGCTCATACATTGATGCCTATTCCAGTTACGGAACAGTCAATATCATCAGTGGTCAGGGCAGTTTAGATACGAAGGCAGTCGGAATCGGCGGTGATTTTTTTCTTTTCCATCCTTTGACTTTGGTGAATGGTGCTTATTTTTCCGGCCATGATTTGATGAAAGATTCAGTCATCTTGGATGAAGAGGCAGCATGGCATTTATTTGGTTCATTTGATATTATCGGAATGCCGGTTTTGATTGGTGATGTACCGCATTATGTCAGGGGGGTCATTAAAAGGGAACGAGGGCGTTTGTGGGAAGCGGCCGGGCTAAATAGTGGTGTGGCATATCTTTCGGAAGAGTCGTTGTCGGCTTATGGGAGAACATCGGGAGTCCATCATTATGAGGCAGTGATGCCGAATCCGGTTTCCGGTTTTGCTTATCGCGTTGCGGCGGAAAAATTTGGGTACACGGAAGATAAAATGATGGTGCTTGATAATACCGCACGTTATGATTTAGAAGCTCTTATTCAGATTATTGCCGAAGCAGGACTAAGGTCAATGCAGTCTTATGCAATCAGGTTTCCATATTGGGAAAACTATGCACGGGGAATGGAGGACATTATCGCGTTTATATTGGTGTTTCAGGTAGTTTTCTTGCTCATGCCGATATTAATAATCATGGTAATGATCATCATATTATATCGTCAGAAAAGATGGACTTGGCTGGATGTTTTTGCAAATTTTTATAAATGGATTGCTTCTAAACGGACATGATATATAATGGTTTTATTGCTATTCTATAGTAAGAAGAGAAACGGGGTTAGAAATGAAAAATAGAATCACTTTTATGATGGTTATCCTTACGATGGTGACCGTATTTAGTGGCTGCGGCAGTCGCGGTAATGAGAGCGTTGCATCGAAAGATTTTATTTATCGACATGAGGAACTGCCGGCATCCATTGAAATCAATGATGGTGCCAATATGCTTGTGGCTGGGGATCAGGTTTATTTGTATGCCACGGTTTGGGATGAGTATTACATGAATTCCGAACTTCTGGTACTTCGTTTGACCGAAGACGGAAATATCGCCGACCGCTTCAGTTTTAAATTGTCGCAGAATGTTTATTATGGCAGTTTGGCCGGTACAGGGGATGGGCGGTTGTTTGCAATCAAAACAGTTTATCCAAGTTATGACGATTTTCCGGACGATGAAGGGATGGATATCATGCCGCTGGCTGATGATGTCAGCGGAGATGATGATGTTAGCGTGGAATATGAAGATTTTGCAGCATTCGAGAGTGACACGGATGAAGGCGAGTCGATTGCGGAAGAGATAGATTATGATATTGAATGGATCGAAATCGAACCGATTATGGAGATTGCGGTGCCGGATATTGGTGGTAGAGAATATGTCTATCAGCCGGAGCAGTATTATTTAGTGGAGCTTGGTTTGGATGGCAGTGAAAGACAGAGTGTTTTGCTGAATGACAATCAGGATTTAAATACGATGGAGTATTTTTATGTAAACCAAGTGGTTGGCTTTCCGAATCAGACATTGATGATATCGGTAATGGATAAATTCGCCCTGTATGATGCGAATCTAAATTATTTGGGTTTGCTTGATATTGACGTTGGCGATGATCACTGGGGACTTAATTTTTTGACTTTAAGTGATAGTCGGCTATTAGTCTATTATTATAATGAACAAGCAACAATCTTTCAGGAGCTTAATTTAGCAACAGGTGTATTGGGGAATGAATATCTGTTGGAAGGGAATGTCTATAATTACACCTATCATCGGGGTGGCGGTTACGATCTCTACCTATCGGATCATAGTGATCTATATGGCTATAATCTTGGGGAAGAGCCAGTGAAGCTGATGAACTATATCGACTCAGATTTGAACATCTATAATATCAACAGCATTTTCGCGATCGAGGCAGGGAAATTCTGGGGCATGATTTATGATTCCAGTGAAGGACGAAACTACATCGCCAAGTTTACCAAAGTTTTTCCCGAAGATGTTGTCGATCGAATTCATTTTGTCCTGGCAGGCAGCTATATTGATTGGGACATCAGGAATCGGGTGGTTTCCTTTAATAAGACCAATGAAAAATATCGCATCACTTTGATTGATTATGGGAATTTGTATAATTCCAATGATGATTGGTCTGCCGGTGTCACTAGACTAAATACGGACATTGCTTCAGGCCGTATCCCTGATATTTTATCGGTAACCAATGATTTGCCGGTTGGCAGCTATATGGCGAAGGGATTGTTCGCAGACTTGCTTCCTTATATTGAAAAAGATCCCGATCTTGAGGTAGCAGATTTGATGCCAAACGTGGTGGAAGCTTATTCCATGGATGGCAAAATGTATCGGCTGGTGCCACAGTTTGGTGTCGGAACCGTTTTTGCCAAAACCGCATTAGTGGGAAGCGAACCGGGCTGGACGATTCGGGAGGCCCAAGCTTTGCAGGCGCGGATGCCGGATGCAGACTTATTCGAGATGATGACTCGATCGTCACTGATGTATTATGCGATGAATTATGGTGGTGATCAGTTTATTGATTGGGATAAAGGGGTGTGTCATTTTAATAGTGAAGGATTTATCCTTCTTTTAGAATTTATGAAGCAGTTCCCGGAGGAAATCGATTATTCAATTTATGACCGGATGGATTGGTATGCCTGGGAGAGCAATTATCGAATGAATCGGACTTTGCTGATGCTGGTAATGTTAGGCAATGTGCGTGATTATAATCGCATTGTCAAAGGCCAATTTGGCGAGGATGTAACGATGATTGGATTTCCGGCCGAAAGCGGAAATGGTGCCGGCCTCTTTACGTATCAGTCCTTTGCGATGTCGGCGAAATCGAAAAATAGTGACGGGGCATGGGAATTTTTACGCCATTACCTGAGTGCAGAGTATCAGGAATCGCAACATTCTTATATGTTCCCGCTGAGCCGCAAAGCGTTTGACATAAGAGCAAAAGAAGCAATGCAAAGACCATATTATCTAGAGCCGGACGGTACAAAGGTAGAGTATGATGATCTTTATTATCTGGAAGGAATAGAAATTATTCTTGAGCCAATGACGCAGGCAGAAGTAGACAGAATGACTGCTTATATCCTATCGGTAAATCGGGCAGGAGAGTACAATGATGACTTGGTTAATATCATCAATGAAGAAGCAGGTTCATTTTTTGCCGGTCAAAAGACTGTCCATGAAGTAGTGGATATCATCCAAAGCCGGGCGCAAATTTATGTCAATGAAAACAAATAATAATTGGGACGAACGAACCAAAATGCTCATCGGCACATCCGCTAATGAGAAATTAAAAAATTCACATATAGCCATTTTTGGCATCGGCGGAGTTGGCGGCTATGCTGTTGAAGCCTTGTGCCGGGCGGGAATCGGGGAGCTGACCATTGTTGATGGCGATGTGATCACGGAAACGAATTTGAACCGCCAGATCATTGCCACCAATGATACAATTGGCAGGTCAAAAGTAGCGGTTATGGAAGAACGAATAAAATCGATTAACCCTTTGGCAGTGGTGCATCCGCATCACTGCTTTGCTTTGCCGGGAGCAGTGATGGAGAAGTTTGATTTTGGTGATTTTGATTATGTGATTGATGCGGTTGATACTGTTGCTTTAAAAATTGAGCTAGTGATGCGGGCGAAGCAGGCAGGTGTCTCAATCATATCTTCAATGGGTACCGGGAATAAATTGGATCCTAATCAGCTTATGGTTGCCGATATTTACGAGACGAGCGTATGTCCGCTGGCGAGGGTGATGCGCAGGGAATTACGCGCTAGAGGGATAGAGAATTTGGAGGTAGTTTATTCAAAAGAAGAACCGATCAAATGTGTCCCCGTGGCACAATTCGATGATGAACCCAATCGCCGAAGTCCAGGCAGCATCTCATTTGTTCCTTCGTCGGCAGGGCTTTTGCTGGCAGCGATGGTGGTGCGGCGGTTGATGGGGTAGTAGGCTCTACACCTTAAATATAATCCGCAAGTCCGGAAAACAATATCTCTTCGGCGCTGTGGTCGTTTTATAGAGAGGAAACACCCTTAGTGCAGCCGAGTAGGCCACAGCGCCGGAGAGATATATATTTGCTGGACTCACGGACTAGTGTATCCTATATCTTCACAATCGGTACAGTATATTCATTCATCTTCCGATTATAAATATGCGCCGCTTGAATATCCTTCCTCAGCATTCGCATTCCCGCCTCGTCAAGCAGGCGATTGGCATCCGCGACTTTTGATAAGAGCGGAACCATCGAATGCTTTTTGATTTCATGCAAAAGCTCCCCGGATTTTTCTCGAAACCCAAGCATTCGTGCGTAAAAAATATAATCTCTTTCCTTATAGTAAGTGATATCAGTTTCAAAGATATCCAGCAGGATATGACAAAGGCAGCGTGAAATCCGCATATAAGTAAGGTCTTTGGATTTCAAAGCATGGATGAAGCTTTCACAATCGGTGAAGTGCTTCAAATTTTTTCGTATTTTATCAGACAAATCACTCGATACATCAAAAAACTGAGTATAACCGGAATCGGCTTCAAGCGTCAGTTTATAATGAAGCAGTTCTGAAAATTCATTTTCTGGTACACAGACGGTGTCGAGGGGGTGGTTTTCATGTCTTGCATATAATTCCAAGGTATTTTTCGGGACGAATGACCCAATCGCAGAACCTTCTAATAGCATTTTCCGAACCGCTGTTGCCGAGCAAAACTCTCCTTTTTGTGCCTGCTCATCATGGTAACCGGAGCCTTGCCTTTTGATTGTTGCAGGTGAGATTTTACTATCAAAAAAACGAAGTGCTTTTAGATACTCAATTCCTAAGATATTATTTGGCTGATTGATAAGATGGGTAAGGTCGGATGAGATTGCTTCTTCACAACCAAACTGACTGAATGAGTCAATCGATTGGCTTCTTGCTTGGGGGTACGACATTCCTTTTTTGAGGTTTGATTTCAGTTCTTCTTGGAAGAGTGCACTTTCATGACTAAGCAAATCGGCAGCCCTTTTTAACTGCTCACTCGCTTCCTCCAAACGACCCTCTTCGGCAAGCAACAGCCCCAATGAATACGCCGTATCTCCCTGCTCCGGGTCAATTTTTAACACTTCCCGAAACTGCTCTTCGGCTTCCTTCGGCTCTCCTCGCTCATTGTGAAGCATCGCTAAATTGATTCGCGAGGGAATAAACTCTGGATCAACACGAAGCGATTGGCGGTACAGTTCCAGCGGCTTCACGGTCAACCGACGCAGGTAGTCATTGCGTGTTTTCACTGCCTCCGCCAGAGTTTCCTGCACGTTGGCAC
>Ga0082212_10010818_pt1 | contig 11633 bp, 4 predicted proteins | sample TergutNt197P3_FD_71548 | JGI IMG/M metagenome (GOLD analysis project Ga0082212, IMG submission 71548) | Neocapritermes taracua P3 segment gut microbial communities from Petit-Saut dam, French Guiana - Nt197 P3 | ecosystem: Host-associated > Arthropoda: Insects > Digestive system > Gut ... | reverse complement strand
GGCAAAGGACTTTTTTCCTGTCTCATGAAAGACAAGGAAGAAAAAAAACAGCGAGGATTTCGCCGCCATTGTGCGATGAAACCCGGCTGTACTTCCAGAAATCCCTGTTGCCGAACGCTCGGTTGCGGAATGTGGGTGGATCCCGAAGATCCCACTTCAACGATGCCTGCCGCTCTCGGAGGTACCACCAAAGCCTGCGGTTTGACCCCACTCTGTCTTCCAAACAGTCCCTGTCGACTCACTCCCAACTGTGCGAAACCGGTCAATGTCAATCCGCAGACTCTCACGCTCATGAATCAGCAGATGAACGGCGGATTGGGCAGTTTGGGCGGTTTGGCAGGACGCAACATCAGCATGGGCAATGCGGGCAATGCCGCTCTGCTGAACGCTGCTGGTCCAAGAGGAATGGCAACGAACGGTATGGCAATCAATGGTATGACTCCTAACGGTTCAGCAACTATTCGAGGAATGAGTCCCAATGGAGTCGTCATGTCAGATGGAGCAAACGGAGTAATGGGTGCGGCACCGACCGGAACGCTCGTCAGCCGGGGAATCGTCCCAGGAGCGTCGGCAATTTCCTCCGGCGGAATGGTGGCGGCAATCGGAGTGGCAACGCCTGCCGGGACGATGACTCCCGTTGGAGTCCGTATGCCGAACGGTGTTGTGAACAACAATGCCGTTCTCCGGGCTTGTACGACGACACCGAACTGTACGGCGGCTCATCCTTGCGGATTGACTCCGAACTGCGGTGGTGCCGTGGCAGTCAATCAGGTCTCGAACAACGCCATCGCTTTGGCTTCCGCACTGCAAGCACAGGGCATGGCCAGCGGTGTGATGCAGACCGGCGGAATGGGAATGCTCGTCAATCCGGTGACGAATCAACCGATCAATGGCATCACGATGGGGGGCTATCCGCAGGCAGGTTATCCGCCGATAGGTTATGCACCGACCGGTTACGCTCCCGGCTATCCGCGCTATGCGGCGGGAATGACTGCCGATGAAGCCGAAGAAGAAATGGACATGCCCGAAGAGGTAGCGACAGAAGAAATTGTGCCGCCAGAAACACGGTCTGCAATGCCGGTACCGCGGTTCCATCCGATTCCCTCGAAACCGGCATTCCAACGCAGCGAAGGGATGGCACCCACCCCACCGGCGCAGCGTACCGTTGCCAAACCGACAACGACTGCCATGGCAGAGCAGAACGGCATTTCGGAACAAGAATTCGAGTCGGCTCTTGATCAAGCCTATCTCGAAGGAGTTTCGGCAGCGATGAACGACGTGGAACGAAAGTTGGAAGCAAAACGTCAAGCGGCGGCAACGGCAAAATTGCAGGAAAAAATTTTGCGGCAAGCCGAATATGTTCAGCAACAGTTAGACGAACAGGAGCAAATGCAAATGCTGGCGATGCAACGCATGCAGCGTGAGCGGCAACTTCAACTTCGGCAACAACAAGCGGCGCAACAAGTGGAAATGTTGGCAGTAGCAGAGCCAGTTGCCGAACCGAAGCGATTGCCGAAACCTTCGGCGGTTCCCCTGAATCCACCGCAGCGGCTTGCCGCCAAACCCAATAACAGTGCGACTCCGACACAGTTGGCAGAGAAAGTGAACGGAATGTTTGCTCCGCTTCTGAGTTCGAATCAGAAAAAACCAATGCCGGTACAACCTCAAACTCAGAATTCCACAACGAAGCCGAAAACGGAAGTCGCAGCAAAGCGAGCCGATGTCCCCGGCAGACCGCCCGTTGCCCCTCTGCCACCGGAGTATGGTCTCTTGCCGGACGATGATGAACTCGGACCGGTCATTATGCAGGCACAATTCACTGCTGACAATGTACCGATTCGACCGTAGGAGAATGATCGTCAATCACTTCACCTTAACGTCTTGACTGCTGAGCCCACTCGTTGCCAAACAGCCTTATTGCAGTGGTTCCCATAAAGGGGACTTGATTTTTTTACGCTGCAAATTCTAAATTGGAGTCAAGTAAATACTTTCCAAAATTAACGCATCCTTGCCCCGTTGACTCTGCCGCTGAAAAGAGGACAATGGCGGAATGCAAATATACGAAGGACGTGTTTGTCAACCGCCGGTAGGCGGAAACATTACAATTATTGTTGCCCGATTCAATAAAACAATCACCCAACGGCTTCTCGATGGTGCCCTTGCTAAACTTCGGCAACACAAAGTTCATGAAGATGACATCCGTGTCGTTTGGGTGCCGGGTTCTTATGAACTTCCCTTTATTGCGGATCATTTTGCCAAAGACCCGCAGTGTATGGCGATCATCTGCCTGGGGGCAGTCATCAAAGGGGAAACCAGCCATGACCAGCATATCAACCGATTCGTCAGTATGACTCTCGGCGATCTTGCTCACCAATACAGCAAGCCGATTATTTTCGGCGTGATTACCTGCGACACGATAGAGCAGGCGAACGCACGGAGTGGAATCGTGGAAAGTGGAAAAGACAAAGCGGTTAATCCTGCTCCCGGTAACAAGGGTGCCGAAGCGGCAGAAGCCGCCCTCGAAATGATCGATCTGCTCGAAGAAATCCCCGAATACGGTCTGCCGTCTCCAATGGACATGCTGTCGCAATTTATGGAAAGTCACTTGGAAGACGACGAAGATGGTCACGAGGGTGTGGACTATTTTCCTCTTCCTCCTCGGCGAGCCAAGGGAACGAAAAAGGTCAAAAAGGGGTCTAAATGAACAGAATTTCTTGGCAAAAACGTTTGTTTTACGACTTTTGGTATGTCCTGCTGCGGCTGTTCTTCATGGTTTTCTATGGAGCACGTTTTTACGGTCAAAACAATCTGCCGGAACGCGGAGCGGTGGTCATTATTAGCAACCATCAGTCGCACTTTGATCCTCCGCTGCTCGCAGTGGGACTGCGCCGTCGGCTCAACTTTCTGGCTCGCAAGTCACTCTTTAAGTTCAAACCGTTCGCTTGGCACATCGACATGCTCGATGCTATTCCATTGGAAACCAATGGAATAGGTTATGCCGGAATCAAAGAATCGATCAAACGTTTGAAAAACGGCGAGATCATTCTCGTCTTTCCTGAGGGGGCGAGATGTTGGGACGGCAACATTGCTCCGTTTATGCAAGGTTCACTGACTCTCGCCCAGCGGACGAAGTCGGCAATCCTGCCAGTGGCAGTTTGCGGTTGTTACGAAGTCTTTCCGCGAACCAAAAAATATCCAAAACTCTGGGGAAAAATGCGAGTGGTGTACGGTAAACCGATGTTGTACGACGAAATTAAAGACTTGCCCGAAGAACAGTTACGGCAATTATGCGAAACAACGATTGCAGCACTCTATCAGGAGGCAGTGAGTAAATCAAAGAGTAGAGGGTGTAAGCCCTTCGATGAGTCATAATCAACACGCCCTAAACTGGGGAGACTTACACCCCTCGCTTATTTTCATGTCCACTTTGCTGTTCTTCTTTTCCTTCGTCCTGTTCGATGCCGAGTTCGTTAAAACATTGCTCGACAACGACGAAGCCGTTTGGCAACAAGTCGGCGACGAAACGATTCCACCAGAGCAGGGCGTGGGAAACTTTGCCGAACTGGCAAACAAACTCGCCCGATTTGTTCCTCGAAGTTTTTTGAAAGAAAACGTTACCGATTCAATACCACCCAATCGCGGCGAAGTTGTGCGAATAGAAGGAATGATCTATTCTGTTACGAAGTATGGTGGAAAAGTGCCGGTGTATTGTTGCAGAATGCAATTTACTAATGGCGGGGCAGTCTGGCACGCCGATATTTTTACACCGTCTATTCCCCAAGCATGGATGCAACTAGCGTGGGACCAGAATCATCTGTTTCTGCACGAACGAATTGCAACGTATGGTGTTTTTGTCAAATCCTATTTCGGGAGTACTCACATCAGCGGTGTTATTCCCCAACCGCCCTATACGGCGACTCTCGATTTTGAACCCGGCAACACACCCGTTTTCGTCGCACCGGCAATCGAATGGTATCCCGACACTTGGCTCGGCAATCTCGGTTTCGATGTCGGTTCATTCGATCAAGTGCCGGTCAGCCGTGTAATTGATGACGAAGTAAAGCAAAATGACGACGAAACGAATCGCCGGTTGTTCACGTTCACCGAATGGGATAACGAACCTTTTTACGGTCTGCTTCGAGCAATTTCGGCAACTCCCGATGGCTATCTGGAAGAAGAAGCAAAGAAGCAACACGCTGAAACGCCGTTTACCGTTACCGATTTGTTCAATCGTCCGCAGGAAACTCGCGGCAAACCGGTGCTACTGCGTGGCACAGCAAAGCGGATTGTGCCGACCCCGGTAACGGACAGCGAAGTGCAATCGCTTTTCGGCATTGACCACTATTATCAGATTTATCTTTTCACGGAGCAATCGCAAGGCAATCCGATTGTGGTATGCGTTCGGTCATTGCCGGAGGGAATGCCGGTGGGAGATGCCGACGATTTTGCGGAACCGATTACGGTAGCGGCAGTGCCGTATAAACTTTGGATTTACGAAACACGGGAAGGGCAGAATTATGCACCGGTGTTGGTCGGTCGGTCGCCGGTTTGGTATCCGAAACCGGCGGAACCGCAACCGCCGCCGAAGTGGGTGCAAACTTTTTCGTACACCCTATTTTTTACGTTGATATTGATTTGGTTCGGTTGCCGATTTTGGATGCGACGTAATCAATGCCCTTTTGTGTTTCTTTGCGCAACCATACTGCTTTCAGAATTAACCACTTTTGCCGCCCCGTCCGCACTCCTGCAAAATGCTCAATACGCTAATCCGGTTATTTGTGCTGAATGTCATCCCAATGCCTACAACGATTGGGAAAAAAGCGATCACCGACGATCCATGCAACATGCAAACGATGAAACTATTTTAGGTGACTTTGCTAACATTTTATTTACGCACATCGGTTTCGATGATCTGCTCGACTTCTCGGACGAAACGTTGGTCATTCTTCTCGACGATATTTTTTATTCTCCCCAGCCACCCTTTCCCATGAGGTACTACGGAACTGCTGACCGCTCCGCTCATTCGATTTTCGATGGCATCATACCGATATGGTACGACACGCCGGGACAAAAATTCAAACCGCCTCTCGATCCGCAATTTGAAGACTTTGCCCTTGCCTGCTTCGATGCAAAAACCGGTCTTACCGAAAAACTTCGACGAGCAATGAACGACTCGCAGCGCAAAGATTTCGACGACGAAACCGCCTATCGGAAATTGCTTCTCGTCAATCGTCCCTGTGACATTTCCGGTGCCCAAGCAAGAATCGTCAGTCGTCTCCAAAAATTGATAGCCGCAAAAAAAATACCGAACGGTGCCCTTCCGACACAATGTACGACTTTTCGATTGTTTCAAGACGGCAAAAAATTCATGGTCGAAACAGATGTTGGCATCGTCGAAATTCTTTTCACACTTGGCATTCGTCCGCTTCAACAATATCTGGTCGAAACCGAAGGCGGTCGGCTACAATGTTTGCCCATCGCTTGGGATTCCGTTGATCGCCGCTGGTTTCATCTTTATCCGAAAGAACAGATTCCAAAAGACGATCCGCTGCACTGGACCAAACCGCTTCAAAATTGGAACTTTATGTGCGCCGACTGCCATACAACCCATTTCGAGAAAAATTTTGACAGCAGAAATTTGACTTACCGTTCGACGTTTACGGAAATTAATGTCGGCTGCCAATCATGTCACGGACCATACGGCAACCATGTCGAATCGGCAAGAAAAAATAATTTGACAGCACACATGACCGGCTTGTCCGAAGGTTCACCAAGCGTCGAGAGTTGTGCTGCGTGCCATACAAGACGGCGATTACTGCGCCCTGGCGCGAAAACGCCTTCGGAACCGCTACTCGATTTCATTGTTCCTGAAATGCAAGACCACACGATTTACTATGCCGACGGTCAACTGTTGGAAGAAGCATTTGAAGTCGGTTCGTTCATGCAATCAAAAATGTATTCCAAAGGTGTCGGTTGCACCAATTGCCATGAATCTCATTCTTTGCAACTCAAATTTTCGGGAAACCGACTCTGTACACAGTGTCATGCTGCGTCCGTTTACGACTCGGTGCGGCATCATTTTCATGCCGATTCGTCGAAGCCTGGTACACAATGTGTCGAGTGTCATCTTCCGCAATCGGTTTACATGGTTGCCGATCCTCGCCGTGACCACAGCATCCGAAAACCGAGTCCCGCATTAACAATGTTGGTACACGTTCCGAATTCCTGTATGCAGTGTCATCAAGACCGAAAAAAAGGAGAAACGCTTCAATGGGCGCATGAACATGTTGAGCGTTGGTATGGTGAATTGCGAAGATCTTTTGTCGGCTATTCCGCTACTGGTCCGATTGCTGATCATTACTCGTTGGCAATCGCAGCGGGACAACGGGGCGATCCGCAGGCACTACCGTTACTTGCGTCGGTTATCCAAAACAAGTCACAGCGGGATTACCGAGACATCATTCGAGCGTCGGCATTGTCTCACTTCGGTCGTTTGGTAACGCCGCAATTCGCAACGGCGGAGCAGTCAGCGTTGATTTTAGAATCGCTGGAGGATCGCAGTCCGTTAGTTCGATTGGCAGCAGTCGAAACGTTATTCCAGTACCCCGCTGAGATTAAATTGAAATATCTGCCAGAAAAACTGACCGATCCGCTTTTGGCGATTCGGTTGGAATCGGTGCGGGCTTTAGCGGATGTTTCCGACCGTTTGCAGGGCGAATCGAAAGGAGCATTTGAGTCGGCATCCAAAGAGTACATCGATTCGTGTCAGGTCGTGAACGATCAGGCAGCATCATATTTGAATTATGCTGTCTTTGAGTACAATCGTGAGTCCTCGCGTCGGCGACAAGTCGAAGCGTGGTTTAAAGCAACAGTTCAAGATGTGTGGCAGCAAGAGGGACCGAATGCACAGAAATCTTTTGACGAAGCGTTGAGGACACGAACGGAATATATTCGTCGATTGACGGAGAAACCGCTCGGATTATACAATCAATCGCTTCGAATAGATGCCGATTTTATTCCTGTACGGATCAATTTAGCAATGTTGCATGATGAGCGTGGTGAGTCGAAGGAAGCCGAAGTACAATTTCGAGAGGTGCTGCGAATCGACCCTGAACAAGGTGATGCGGCGTATTCACTTGGACTTCTGCTTGCAGAACTCAACCGATGGGACGAAGCCGCTGTGCTGTTAAAAAGAGCAATCGAATTGCGTCCGGCGAATGCTCGAATTCGATATAATTACGGTTTGCTCTTGATGCAACAGGAAAAACGTTTGGAAGCGCAGAAGGAATTGGAATCGGCATTAAAAATTGAGCCAATGAATATTTCATTTTTGAATGCGTTAGCAATTTTACATTTACGGTTATCCAATCGGACGGAAGCGATCAAAACGACGGATCGGTTGATCGAGTTAGAACCGACTAATCCGCAGTGGCGGTTGTTGCGTCAACGTGCGGAGCAAAAGTAACGAAAGTCTGTAATCATGAGGCAACATTTTACCCGGCTTCGTGACGCTGTCGTCATAAACTCTTACCACTTCAGAACGATATTGATCGAACCAAGGTGCGCAGTTGTCTGTTTGCCGAGACTGAAATCGTAGTCAGCAAAAATGCGCCAATGCCGTGTCCGTAAAACTTCACTACCGAAACCGACATTCAACCAATCCTTTCCCCATTGCGTTCCCTGAACTTGAGTCGCCGATGATAAATCCCAGATCATTGACGTTCGGGAATAGACAGTGTCCTTTCCCGCAATTTGTCGGATGTATTGCAAGCGAGTCCGAACCCGATCCATACAGCCGCCGGGAAACCTGCCTAATAATCCAATGCGAACTGCTGCCTGTGATAAATCGTCCGGCTCTATCAACACACCGACAAGGTGCGGATCGCTAACAATGAAACTGTCCATTGTCGCCTTTTGAAAATCCATTGCAATGAGCGGAGTCAAATATCCAAAGTGAAACGGCAATGGCACCGTTTTTGTCAACTCGACACTACCGAAAAGGGAACTGCCGCGAAAATTGGAATTGCCGAACGGATTTTTGTACACATAGTCTTGACTACCGAATCCGAGCATCATGTTAAGCATCACGCCCAAATATAGGTATTCGTCCGGGCAACATTCGAATGAAGGTTTTTTTGCGTTTAAGATTGCGGTCCGAAAGTACAATCCTGCTGTATAATCATGCGCAGAAATTTTCCCTAGATCGCTTTTAACGTTTGGATTAGCGTAACCGAAAAATACACCGGCAACGGCACGGCGGTAAATTTCAATATCGCCGCCCACATGGAATCCAAATTGCGACATTGTATAACCGTCAAATGTGGTACCCGCCTCTTTGCTTGCGTTTTCTGCGCTTCCATATGGATTGAACCAAACGTTGTACCCTTCCCTCACTTGTCCGCGGGTAATTCCGAACGGCGACCGAATCGGAGCAACAGTTTCGAGATGCCGAAAGATTGAGTGCGCCGGTTGTTGCATCGCTATCCGCATCGCATTTCCTGCAAGTTCTCCTGCCAACGCACTGCGCAAGGCACTTTGAAGATGCGAATCATCGAGTCCTTCCAAATAATCGCGGTATTGATAAAATTCAGGCTGCATACTTAAATCTTCGAGGAGTTGCCCAACGTTGTGAAGGTTTTGTCCGCTCTGTTTCCATTTATTGCTGATGTACTCGTTTATCGTGAGAATCTCCAAGTTGAGATGAATGTACGTTTCATCTCCTACTGAGTACCAATGAGGATTGTAAAGTGCCGTCGTACCGCTATTCAACACGCCGAGTAATTCGTCTCTGGTGGTATCGTCCGTTACTTGAATTACATTGAAATAAGTGCCGGTCTGTGTACCTGCAATGGTTCGTACGCGCGAGGGAATACCTTGAATGAATTCCCACTTTTCGACGCTGATCGTTGGCACCGGTACGAGAACAGGATTACCATATTCGTCTTCTTCTTCACTGGTGCATCCGACTGCCAGCAAAAGTTCGCCGCCCTGCGTAAACACATTGACATCGGTAACTTGTCCTGTTATCCAACCGCCGTTTTGTATCGTCAAGTCATTAGCGTTGCCGTTATAATTCCCTGCAATGGTTACAGTGCCCAACACCGCACTACCAAAAGCGTTGACCTGTGTTTTGTATTCCATGTAGAGTTCACCGGCACCGATTTGTGAAAATTCAACCGTTGTTCCGTTAATAATTTCGCCTTCGTCATTCCGCTCGCTACGAATGACAAAAGAACCTCCTCCAACATAAATATTCCCAGCCTTATAAGTTCCCCCCCCATCGACAATGATGTACCTTTCATTGTCTCCACCGATTAAATCGATGTCTCCACTTTCGAAGGTAGCACCGTTTTCCACAATGATTATTCCCCCTTCATTCACAAAAATATGGAGTGCTGGCATGTTCAACGAGTCGGAACCGGTGCCTTTGTAAATTTCAAGGACACCGTAGGTAAGTCCTAAACGAACATCGCTACCATCTTCTTTGGAAATTCCAAAAGAATCTGTTGAAATCTGCAATGTTCCTTCGACGTGAAAATCGTTGACATGTTCTGTATCTGAAAGCGGTGAACCAAGTTGAATACTCGTTCCCGTTCCTATGTTTAACGTTGCTCCTCTGGCAATTCCGATTTGCCCGATGGTATGTGCGTCCCCTTCAAGAGAGAGAGTCCCGCCCCCGACGAGCAGATAGCCAATATCCTCCAGTGCGCCATTGACGGTACCGCCGTTTGTTACCGTTAATTTGGGCAATGTCGTCACCCCAATGGGATCGTCGTCCTCGCCAGTGTTCACAAGGATTTCTCCTCCGACGATAGTTGTACCGGCAGCAGTATTTAACATACCGACGGTTGTATCGCCGCCAAGAAAAACGTTCTCCGCTTCCGCTTGAACATCGAGTTTTCCGTCGATTGTAGCGGTGTCGAGAAATTCAACAGTTCCCGCCTCAATGGTTAAGTTGCCTCCGATGTACGCCATATCGTGAAACGTAACTGTTCCATTGGACGCTACCTGTGCCGGAAAAGGGATGCCTTCATCATCTTCTCCTGCCGGCTTGCTCTTTTGCCCTATAAGAAAGTTACCGTAAATAATGGCAGTTTTATTAAATTCAATGGTTCCCGCCTCAACGGTAAAGTTTCCGACAATATTCACTGTGCTTGTCTGCAACGCTCCTTCACCAGTTTTGACGGCATTTCCTTTCCCGCTTATCGTGCCGCTTTGCAAGGTAACGCCTTCGGCAATATCAATCGTTCCTACGCTCCCTTGTTCGATCACTGTATCGATTGTGTCCGCTATCAACAACTCGGAGCCACTGGCGACGATTTGGATTAGTCCTTTGCCGTCGATGGTCAGCGTCGTATGCTTTGTAGGAAATGAATCATATTCTTCATCGTCGTATTCATCCCAAGGTACACCGCTGTAAAACCCTGTCCCATCGGCACTTTCTATGATCAACGTTCCACCTCCTTTGATGAGGATATGATTGTTTTCCGATGTTAGGTGAACCATTGTACCGCCTTCGACTTTCAGTGTACCGCCATCGATGATAATTCTGTTAATGTCTTCGACTAAAGGGTACGTCGAACTATTAAGGGTAATACTGTCGTCTTCCCATATCGTTTCGCCTTCACTGTCGAGAAAAACGACGTTAGGTATTGGCTCTGCATCATCGCCAACTGTCCGTGGGACGTTAACGAGAAAAAAAATTGCACCAAAAAGGAACGTAAGGCGTAAAATAGCGGAAAATGTTTTGGTCTTATCAGTCAGATTCATTATATTCCGGCAATCAATTAGATAGTTCGGACGGAGAATAGTACAGAAATTCCAAAAAAAATCCAAGAGGAAAATTGAAAGAATTTTTCCTTATGGTGATTTAGCATTGACAGGCGGGATAGGTTTGGTTTTATGAAAGTTCTGAATGAAACGAAACGCAAGAACCGGTCGATGTCCGCCACGCAGCCACCTCCGGCTATCACCCTGCGCTCCCGAATTTTGTTTCGTGTGTACCACCGCTCGCTCTCTGTTACTTCGGCAGAATAATCCGTTCATTTTCGTTGAACCGAACGTGCCGAACAGGTCCGCTGTCTATCGAATACGCGATCCGAAGATGTTTCACCACATTATACAACGGATCCGTAAACGCATCGTTGTAATTGTCAATCGGAATGAAACGTGTCCCATTGAACGCCGCCTTTATCTGTTTGACAACGTCAATACGCTGTTCCTCCACATCGGCACCGTAATTGGCAGCGACAATCTCGATTTTCATATCGCCTTCTTTTTTCAATTCCTCCATCAGTTCACGATACTTGTATTCGCTGACCACTTTGTTCGGGTCGTAACGCGGATCCCTCTCCGGCATCAGTTTCAATTCGCCAAGCACCGCCACCGAAGTATCGCCGTCCTGACGCAGATCGAACCGATTGATTCTCGGTGCCGTTGCCACTCGTGGACGAATCGGCGGAATCGTCTCGATTGTGCGGGAAACCGGATCAAACATGTTGTTCCGAATTTCCTCATCGCCGAGATACGGTCCATTAAGATCAACCCAAGCGATCAGACGTTCCAAATCCTCTCCCGTAACCTTAACATCGTAATGCTCGCCGCTCATGGCGTTATGAACCAACGTGCTCACC
>Ga0082212_10010816_pt1 | contig 11634 bp, 9 predicted proteins | sample TergutNt197P3_FD_71548 | JGI IMG/M metagenome (GOLD analysis project Ga0082212, IMG submission 71548) | Neocapritermes taracua P3 segment gut microbial communities from Petit-Saut dam, French Guiana - Nt197 P3 | ecosystem: Host-associated > Arthropoda: Insects > Digestive system > Gut ... | reverse complement strand
CCACTATTCTTTCCAATTCACCTTCTTTGAATATGTTGGATATGTGAATTGAAATATTATTCCTTGTGGTTTGAAATAATTCCGCCATTTGTGCCTGCGACAGCCAAACTGTTTCATCTTCAAACCATACCTCCAATCTCAAAGAACTTTCAGGTTGGTACAATATAATTTCGCCTTTGTTCTCTGGCTGATACAGGTTAATATCCTGATTACTACTTTTATTCACGGCAACATTATTTTATAAAAAAACTCCGGCGGTATCCCTCCGCCAGAGTCACCACTAAAATTCAAATCGAACAGTATTAAACCGCTCTGACAATGAATTTCGGTGGTAAATTTACTGTTTTTTCTTTTTTTTCGACAAAATCAAATACCAAATCGAAATATGAATTTTCATTTCTTTTGAACTTTTGTCATTTTTTACATTTTTATACCTCTTGATTTTTTCTTCTGTTCTTCGGCTTGTTTTTCTGTTGGCTTGGTCTGTCCCTCATTTAAAGGTTCTTTCAGGTCTTTTGTTGCCTCGTTGGTTTTTCCTTTTGAATTGATGTCAACCTGCGTTTTATGTCGGTCGTCCGGAATAACTTTTCCCTCTGCAAGAGCATCTTTATACTGCTTTGGAAACATGAAATCTGTTTTGCCTGTTTCATTGTTTATAGTAATATAACCGTTGTACGGTTTACCTGATTTATCTTTCAAACCGTCCACATGTACCGTTTTACCTTCGCTAAGACTGCTGCGCTGGTCTTCGGTCAGTTCTATTTTACGAAATGTTTTCGGAACAACTGTTTCCCCTGTGTTCTGTTTTTGGCTTTGTTCCTGCTTTTTGGTATTATCAAAAAGCAATTCGAAAAAACGTTTATCGGCGTTAAACTGAACATCGGCATTAAATGGTTTGCCGTTTTTTGAAATCATATCTTCAACACTTACGGCTTTTCCTTCGCCTAATTTTTGCTTTTGTTCATCACTCAATTGAACTCCCTTATATGTGTCGGGGACTTTAAGCCAATCCTTGCGAAACGCAACCAATTCGTTGGTTAGTTTGTCCAACGACAAAAGGACAGGAGTTTTTTCACCCGGCTTGAACTCCGCTTCAATTATACGACCGAGATTGCCGGTAGTAAGCAAACTCGTTCTATCTTCGAGTGTAAACTTTACTCCGAAATAGGGACGGTCTATTTCAGGTTCATGGCGAATGAGATGAACATGTGGCAAAAAACTGCCGTCATCCTGTTTACGAAGTGAAAAACGTCCATCGGTGCGCTTCGTTTCATCTTCAAACTTGACGTCAACAGGCAACAGACCGGTTTTACGGTAGTCGAGTAATTTATCCATATCGCCTGATTTATCAAGCATATCGCGGGTAACTCCGTAATTCAAAAACTTATCCCAGTTTACAAGGTCGGGGTTAATGGCGTGGTTGGTTTGAGAGTGTTGAGACGATTGGGTGTATTGCGGCAACTCTTTCGGCTCAATTTTATAAAGGTCTATAATTTTAACATTTGCAGGGTCATTAGAATTTTTTACTGCATCCTGCAATTCGAGTATTTTCACTAAAGGAATTCTGAAAAAATCAAAATGAGTAGGATTTTTGACTTGACGCATAAAGTTTTCAAAGAAGTTTTCGAGAACATTACCGTTTTTGTCAATTCGCAGGAAATCTGGATTTTCCTCCGGTTTGAGTTCTTTCATATTAATCTTGCCGTTTTTATCAATGTTGGCAACTTGCAGTTTGTTGCTGTCTTTTGCTTTAATCAATAAAGCATCTTCAAATTTTAATTCTTTATCCATTTTTTTAAGAGTTTTAAGTTTGCACCAATAGCGGTGTAGCGTAAAAGTATATACAAAAAATCCTTAAAAAACACAACAAAATGTATGTGGCAGAGGTTTTCCGACCTTTGGCAGGGGTTTGTATAATGAAGTGTGAAAATTTATTTTTGTGAAGGTTTATTGTCGGCTTCTTCCATTCGTTCGGTTAGCAGTTGCTTTTGCATGTCGAGCAGTGTTGTACGGTCGCCTTTTTTACGAGTTCTGATATTTCTGAAGTATTGAGAAAAATCTTTTACTTTGATACCGAATACACGGTTGAAAACATCAAATAAGGTTTTCAGTTTTACACGTCCGCCGTTCAGATTAAGGATTTCATGCAAAGCATACACCCACTCAACATAGTCTAAAAGTTTACCTGTCCATCTCAGCCTTTTTGTATTCGGTTTTAGCGGACAATCTATGCCGGTTTGTTCGGCAAACATTTGTTGTTCTACAAATTCTATTTGTTTATTTACAAGTTCAAGAGCTTTTTCAAGATAAAAGGAAGTATTTTTATTATATTCTGCTGTTAAGCATGAAAGTTCTACATGGGTATATGAAAGAAGGTTATGGTACTCATCCTTGTATATTGCTGATTTGCCTGTCGAAAATACGAGCCTGACAAATTCGTCATAGTCGCTGTCTAATGCTTGTAGGTTAATTTCAGCGCCCATCTGTGATGCCTTCTTCAATGTCTGGAAAAACTCCGTTGAAATTAATTGTTTAATGATTAATTAAATTTGATTGGTTAAATAAACAAAAAGAGCCTCCTGAATAATACAGGAAACTCTTTAATAAATAACTTGTTAAAAGCTTCGCGATAAATGCTTTCAGTGATATTTTTTTATTAATTAGAGTAGCATTATCAATTATTTTTTATTCAAAACCTGTATCCTACACCGAGTCGAATTCCGCTGTTTTTGTGTTCTTCGCCATCCACAATAGGAGTGAGACCTCCTGTGCCGTGAAAAATAAAATCAAACTTATCGTTAATTTTATATGATATTCCCAAGCAAACAGCGACTTCAAATTTATTTAAATCATCGTTGTCATAGACGTTTACAGTTCGGTTGCCGGTTGTATACTTTGCGCTTACCATGAATCCGAGTTGAGGACCAATGTCAATACTGAATCGGCGGTTTTTGTTGACATAAATTTTAAAAATAACAGGAACATTGAGGTAATCAAACTTGTCGGTGTAATTATTGCTGCCGATTTTGTAGGTTCCACCCTGCATGGTATAAAGCAATTCGAGTTGAAGGTCAACGCCGTTGCTGATGGGTTTTTCCATAAAACCTCCCAAATGAATACCTGTACGCGCACCGGTTTCACCGTCACTGACGGTTTCCTGCGCAATGTTAAGACCTCCTTTTATGCCCCATTGGGCTTCTTGTGCATACATGCCTGCGGCTACTATAAGTGCCGATAAGGTTAAAGTGATTTTTTTCATCGTAAATGTGATTTAAGTTAGTAGTGTTTGTTAATTATTTTTCTTTTAAATTTTCTTTACCTTTCCTCAATAGTTCCGAACTTTTTCCATGAATTATTCTTTAAATAGGCGGCTTTAGTTCCTGCGGGAACAATGAGCTTTGCCTTGCCAATGGAGGTTAGCATGAATACGAAAGAACCGACATTTGGCGGTATTGGATTTTTTATCTCAACTGTTGTCAGGTCATTGCAATTGAACAGAGCGTAAGTATTGATGCTTTTCACATCTTTACCGATAACAATGGATTCGATTTTTGACATGGCGAAAGCGTGATGACCAATGCTTGTTATACCGTCGCCAATCACAACAGCATTGAATTCTTTAAAGGCGCTTATCCAAGACGGGTTGCCCGGAATATCCCCCTGTCCGCTTACAAACAATGTTTTATTTTCAACCCGCCAAGCTATGTTGGATGTAGCCATCCCGCTGGCTGTAATATTATTGGAACGGTCTCTTTCAATTGTATTGGGCATTTCAGGTGTATTGGGTATTTCAACTGCAATACTTTTGTAATTTTTTACCATCTCATTTGTTATATCGAATGTAACTGTTGGAGTATTTAATTTACCATCGTTGCCATAAACAATCACTTTATCAGGTATATCGCCGAAATTGAACGACATGCTGTTATCTAATATCGATACTTTATCGTTGGCAACGATAGTTTTGCCGTTAGTTTCTATTTTCATCATAATTGGCGCAACAGCAGCCCCGTTTTTTAAAGGGATTTCAATTATTTCTTCTGTCAATATTTCTACGACGACAGTTCCTTGTCCGTCATTGGTAATGGTACCCATACTAACAGTATAGTTTTTGTTTTCGTAAGCCACCGTATTGGGAGAAATGGCGCCAATGTCGGAAGATAATTGGATTTCTACCGGTTGTCTGTTTTCGGCAGGGGGCATTGCGGGTTGTTGATTATTACCGGCAGGAAGCGCAGGAGTGGGTTGACTTTCGCTGGTTATTGCGTTATTAGATATGATTTGAGGCTCGTTCAAAACTTTCTCCAAATTTAATTCCAGATTACCTATACCGAACTTAATTTTCCTTGCCGACATAGGAACATTAAACAACACTGTAAATTTAGGCGCGTTTGAAAGTATGACCCTGTCTTCTTTTACGTTTCTTTCGCCTTTCTCGTTAACAAGATATTTCTCCAATTCAGAAAATGTATCGTCATTTCCCTTATTAAGAGTTAACTCAATACCTAATACGCCATCGAATGACGGATCCATATTCGGGTTGCTGGGTCTTCCGCTAAACATTCCCATCGGATAACTGCCCTCATGGATTTTTACGGTTTGAATGGTAAATTCAAAGTCTTGAAAGCTGTATGCCTTATTTAGCGCCAAATCAACTTGAGCTGACTGATTGTTTGTAGCCTGTTCTACTGTAATCGGAGGGGGCGAAAGTGTTATTGATTCTTCAGTTAGTAAAATATATTTTCCTGTTGCGGTTTTTTCTGTTAAAAATTCAGAACCTTTACTAATACTATGCGTATATATTTTCCCTCCGATTTCAAAATCGCATTGCATTTTTGAATCGTCTGTTAATTTACCGCCCGACCCTGTTCCTGAATTGTCAATTACATATTCTACTTGTATACTACCCGGAAAGATTACACGTTTTACATTGACATTTTCAAACCACTCGTTCAAGTCGGTAACTGAAACTTCAACTCCGTTTTCGTCCGTTAATAATAACGAATTGTAACTTACACTATTATTTAAGAAATTTTGATTCACAAATATTTCTTTTACAGTGAGCATCATTTTTGTTGATTCTGTTTTGGTAGCAGCGACTTGCGAATATCCTGTTCCTACTTTTTTAAATTCAATAGGTGCTGTTCCTAAATCTTCTCTTTGATTTATATTAACCTCATAAATACAATTGAGTTCACCTACCATAATGTCGGCACCCAATCCTTCTTTGATGGTAATACGAAAATAACCGAAATACTGCGTAAAATCCAAACTGCCATTTTTGACTACCGCTTTTGCGTCAAAAGACGATTTTGAGTTTACTTTAGTCAATCTCCCACTGCTCTCTTGAATATAGATACCATTAAGTTCGAGTGAAAAGTTTTTTACGGTATCTTTATTTGCGGTCAGCACAAAAGAGAATATCGCCTCGTCGCACTTTTCCAATTTTGTAATACCGCGATACAAAATTTCCCCTTCGTCGAGTTTAGATTCTTGACCTAACATAGCAGGAATAAATACGAGCGTTGCAACAAATACAAGAATCAAGTATTTTATGTTTTTCATTTTATTACAATTTTTTAGTTACAAGTTACAAAATTAAAACTCATACACTTCATAATTAGGAGTTATATCAAATGGAAACCAAAAACCATTTTTACTTTTTATATAATATTCACTTATGTTAATGATACTTTGTGATAATTCAGGCATCGTATTTGCCTTTTTCATAGCCAAGCAATATTTAATTTTAATGAAGCCTTCAACTTTTGAAAGATGGTCGTTATTATCTATATTTGTTTCATTGTTGGCAATTTTAACTTCAAACAAAGGACGAATGTATTTAATATTTTCAGGCACATATTGTTCTAATGCTTTGCTACATGCTTTTTCTAATAATTCTACATCACTTAAAAGCACTCTCATCTCTTCTGTTATAATCTGTCGAAATTCATTAATGTATGTTTCAATTTGTTGTCTGTTTGTAGAAACAGGCATTATACGTTGAATGGCAAGAATTGAATCTTCTGTAGGCGCAAAATTTCCTTTCAAATCTTCAGGATTTGCTAAAATGCCTTTTTCCCAAAAATAGTTAAAAGCATCATTTGGATTTGTAAGTTCAACGTTATGTTTTTTAGTTTTACGTAAATAATCTGGTATGGAAATACAAGCCGCCAGAAAACTCCCTCCCCAAAAGAGCATGCCAATCATTTTTCCGTTTATAGCAAATCCTAAACCAATCAAGAAAAGCAAAACAATAAAAAACAAAAACATAAATAGTGTATTCTTTTCTTCTTTTTTTTGTGAATCGGTTAGTGAAGATTTTTCAATTTCACTCATACAGTACTTTTCAGCCTCTTTTTGAGTAGGTTTTAGACCTGTTACTTTGATAGTTTTCATTTCCTCTTAATTTATATTTTATTTCTCTTTTGCCCCTTGCAGAGCGGTTAATAATTTATTTAGTTACAAAGTTATTAGTTAAGGGTTACAAATATAGAAGGACTCTTTAGTTTGTTTTACGTTTATTTAACCATTTTCCCACTACAATTCCAATTATCACTGCAACTATAATTGCTGCAATAATTGCAATTATTTCTATGGAATCTGTTTTTCCCATATTCGTAAAATCCTTGCGCGTTTGTGCACCGCTTTGCAACATATCAGATGCTATGCTCTGACTAAACGCTGTTGAGATAGACATCACTGTGGCTACTAAAACCATTAAAAACTTTTTTTTAAGTCTATTTTTTCCCATTTTCTTATTTGTTTTTTGCCCCTCTCAGAGCGGTTAATAATTTATTTTTTATTTACAAGTTTTTTAATTACGAGTTATAAGTTGTAAATGTCGCCATTTCGCAAAATCGCTTGTTGTACGCTGGCATTTTTGCTATTTTTGTTCATTCATTTTTTATTTATAAATTCAACTATTTCAATAACGCTTTAATTTCTTCTCCTATCTTTTTTTGGTCATATCTATCATTGCCTCCAAATGTTTTACTATAAATTATTTTTCGAGATACTATATCGTAAACCGTTATAGTTCTAATTATTTCAGAAGGATAAGAATAATTAGTCCCATATCTGTACATTATCATATCACTTGTTATACGTGTTATAGTTTTTTCATATATGATTAAATGTGCTTCATGGGGATTAAGCGTATAGTACAGTTGGTCATTTTCAAAAATTTCAGGATTAAAGCCAGACCAGTCGCTTTCCAAAGAATTAGAAGTAGAGAAGTGCATAAAATATCCCTTTTGTGGATTTGACGGACTAAAATTTTTGAACAAATCTTCGTAATGAGAATTAAAACTTTTTTTCGCAGATGTATTTTTAATAGAGGCTATAAAATCATCCATACTATTATAGTTCGGAAAAGTCAACCTGTCATAATTGAAAGTAATTTCCTTCGTGTACTCGGGTACGTCGTCTCGATAGATATATTCGTCATGTGAAACCCATATTTTTAAAAGCTTTTTTCTATCAAAAATGATTTTGAAATCCTTATTTTTAAATCTGTCTTCACCGCAAATTGCTCCATAAAGTGTACAACCTTTGATTACTTTTTGTTTTAAATCAATGTCTCCCCAACACACGAATCGCAACATAGATTGTTCGTAAAATTGTAAATCACCAAAAGCTTGTATTAAAGGTTCTCCAAAAAAACCTGAGTACGCCACATGTGGATCATTGTGGGATTTTCTTAAGTAGTACATCGTATTTTTAAGGGCTTTCAAATTAAAATCATCGTCAGTGAAATATAAATCAAACGTAATGCTTATACCGGCAATACCTGCTACACCTGCACATCCTGTAACCAGTGATTCTATTTCATTTTTAGATACATCTTCTTGGTTTCTAAATTCCCCAATATCAAATATTGATGCATCGATAACGTCTAACTTAAATTCTTGTTTTGTTTTTGTGCAACCACAAAGCAATGTTAGCAACATAAATGTCTTTAAAGTAATATTGCACTTCTTCATATTTCCAACATTTCAACTGTATTTTATACATTTTCCCATTTTAACCTCCTCTTTCGTTGCAGTAAAAATTTATTTTAGCTAAACATGTGAATACAGTTTTCACAAACCGCCGACCCCGCAGATTTATCCTGTGCCTGCATTTGAGCAAAATAAGCGTCGCCAATAGGTATGCCCATCAGCACCGCCATCGGTCCGTTTTTTATATAAGTTCTGTATTTACTCGAATTATAAAATACATTGTTTGGAACAATATATGCCGTTATACCGCTCAACGAATTGTTGCATACATCGCACACACCAGTACCTGTGTAAAGAGAATATTTCGATTGTGTAGAATGTTTCTCTGTCCCTGTATCCTTAGGCGTTTCTTCTTTCTTTGGTGGAATGAGATTTTGGAGTGGAGTATCCTTTTTCAATGAATCGAAAGCTGATTTTGCCCACGAGGTTAATCGGCTACCATCTTTGGTATAAACGCCGTCGGCTACTAACGGCTCATGTGCACCATTCAAAACCAGCGGATTACTTGCACAAACAGACTTAAACTCCGGTGTTTCGGACAATGCCTGCATAATAGAGCGTAATTGTCCGGTAGTACCGGTAAGCCCGATGATACATACATTTTCGCGTCCCGCAAGCGTTGCATTCGAATCGCCCATTGAAACGGAACAGCCGCACAAAGCATCTATCGGCGCATATTTAAAGACATTTTTATAACAAGCCAAGCCATAAGCTCCGCCGTCAACTGCATCAATGCTGAATCGTATGTGCAATGTGGCAGGCGTATTGTCCACAGAATAGTCTGTATTCGGTAGTTTAGGTTGATTTGGCAATTTTTCAGTAGTCGATACAACGCTTGCTCCTTTCTTCGATAGAAATGTTCCCGCCAAAACAATATAAGCAACAGGTGTGAGAACATAGAATGTATTTTGAAGGTTTCTTGTTGTTTGAATCCATTCAAACCCGTGATTGTTAATCATATTTAATCCCATTCTATTATATACACTCCTCAAAATAACTAAGCCCGAAAAAACAATAACCGTTACAGCCGATTTGCGGACAAGGTCTTTATTTTGCGATAAAAAAAGAATGGTAACAGCGAAAAAGATAATTGTTAATTTAGATATTAAATTGATTAAGACGCTAATAACATATTCTTTTCCAAAATTAAAATCAGCTCTTGGGCGGATGATGTTTACCAATCCCTGTAAATTTAATAAAAAGAATATTGAGACAGCTATCAACAGCAGCATGATAGCACCTTTCCCTTGTTGCTGTTTTCCGTAAATCTCTTTTTCATTCATCAGAATAGTACCCGTTATCAACAGTAAAATGTAGTAGATATATTCAAGATAGTAATACGAAAAATGGTACGATACTGAGTAATTATATTCAATGCTTCGTGCAATATGCGCAAATATTGATAAAGCAACAGTAACAGAAGCAACAACAATCATCGTCACACCTGCACTTTTCAACCTTGTCGGTTCATCGAATGTTTCCGGCGATGTCTTTGGATCCGTTCCGTACTCGTTTTTTCCCTGTTGACCCTCTGTAACCATTAATACAAACAGCCATATTGCGCCCACTATCGGAATCAACGAAATAAGCATCATCCAGCCGCTTTTGCCTACATCGTGCAGGCGGCGCACCGCAACTGCCATGCTTGGAAGCATCATCATAACGCCATAACTTAAACTGACATAAGATGTCTGTTCGGATATATTGCCGCGATTGATTAGCGCAAATAGAAACGCCATCACAAAACCCCATACAAATGCAAAAATCATATTAAACAGCACAAACATCCAATATTCTTCTCGCCTTGCTCTTCCGCTGAAATCAGCGTAATGTCTTAAAACTTTAATAAACCATTTCATTGTCTTTTAATTTTTATTATACTACTTAAATTTTCGATTAAAACGCACTACTATTGATGTGTTTGGCTGTGCTTCAAACTTATAATGGTCTGGAAACGCTACTCCGTAAAAGTCCGTTACAAAAATGATATTATTCTTTACATTAGTAGAAAAAGTAATCGTTTTACCATTTTTTACTGGACTAATTTTTGTACCGTTTAAGTAAACTATTTGAAGAATTGCGGCGCCAACAAAGTTAGATATCCTTTCAAACTGTATTACACATGGGGCAGAGAGTATTTCTTCTGTTGGTACTGCTGTTGGTGCGCCTATAAATTTATGTTTGCATTTATTACATCTATAAAAAACAGGCAAATTGGTGGTTATTGTTCCCGCATAAACACGTCGCGCTATAAACCATCCAAAGAAAACGCTAAACCATAAACGCCCTCCAGCGCCCTTTGTTCCGGCAGCTATGAAATCGTTTTCTCCACAACTTGGACATCTTATGTTTACAAGACTTGAGGTCGTGTCATTAATAACAGAAGTAGCTGCGTCTGATGATGAAATCTGTTGCGGAATCCCCATTGTTTCGGGTTGACCCAAACTTTCTCCTCCTTTTGGGTCGTCTCCAAAATTGTTTGCACCGGCTTCGCCTTCTTTTATCATTAATACCAACAGCCATATTGCACCAACTATCGGAATAAATGCAATCAGCATCATCCAGCCGCTTTTGCCAATATCGTGCAAACGTCTAACGGAAACTGCTAATCCGGGTATAAATAATGCAAGTATATATAAGCCGGATATTGCCGGAATTTTAAAAATAATTGTCGCCGTATAGAAAATAATATTAAACAGCATAAACATCCAATACTCTTTTCGCCGCGCCCTTCCTCCGAAATCGGCGTACTGTTTTAAAACTTTTAAATACCATTGTATTCCTTTGTATTCTGATAACGAAGTAACATTTTTTTCATTTGAAACACTGCCGATTGATTTTGGTATTTCTTCAGTGCTTGAATCCGCAGGAGCCTTCGCTTGCTGTTTGTTTGTTTCATTTCCACTTGATATGCTTTCTGTTGTCGGCTTTATTTCCGAATATATTGTATAATCACTTTCGCAAAAAGGGCATTTTTTTCGAGTTATACCGTCCGATTCAGGCGCACATTCCGAACACGCTATTTTGCTGCAGGAACCGCATTTGTACAAGACTTTAACTCCAAGAAGGTTTTTGAATGCGGGGCTGTTAAGTACCATTGCACTAATAGAATTATCGCTTTCACTTGCGGTTTTGGAAAAAGCGCCGTGTAAACTTGAATCGCCTTCCGTGTACTCATACCCGCATTTGCCGCATTTAATCGCCTGTGAAAATACTTTCTCCTTATCGGCTCTGCTTATCACAGCCCATTGCGGAATTGACGGAACATAAGATACAGGTTCGTACATCATACCCGCACTAAATTCAAAGATTTTTTTGCAATGCTCGCATTTTACCTTTGCATTCGAGCCGCCGGTTTCTTCAACGTAGATGCTTGTATATTTCCCGCATTGCGGGCAGGTTACTTTAAGATGTGCTATTCGGCTCATATTATTTATATTTGTGCCCTTTGCAGAGCGGTTAATAATTTAAAAAACTATTTTAATTAACTTATTATCTGATATTCTCTTAACATCATCATCGGAAAAAAGTATCATTTGTTTTACAACCATTCCATTTATTTCCAAATATACATTCTATACTCATATTTTTTCTTTTTATATCCTTTTCGGGACGATTTATACTATTTAAA
>Ga0082212_10010815_pt1 | contig 11634 bp, 7 predicted proteins | sample TergutNt197P3_FD_71548 | JGI IMG/M metagenome (GOLD analysis project Ga0082212, IMG submission 71548) | Neocapritermes taracua P3 segment gut microbial communities from Petit-Saut dam, French Guiana - Nt197 P3 | ecosystem: Host-associated > Arthropoda: Insects > Digestive system > Gut ... | reverse complement strand
CGTCTAAAACAGCAGGTTAACGGCAAGACGAGGGCCGATCACCGCGCTCTCATGGACGGCATGATTAAGCTTTATTCAGCATTCCGCGATACCCTTGAGAAAAAAGCAATGGGCTTTATCATGACGGCCTGGGACGAAAAACTTCTCAAATACGGCGATCAGTTTGAATCGAAGATGATGGATCTTTCGGTTAACATCCCGCTTGAAAAAGCGCTCGATCTCGGATGGGAAATTCTTTCGGCCTGTTTTAATCCTGAAGAAACGGGATTAAGAACAGAACTCATCAATAAATTCTGGCCGCAAAAAGCATAACCGGGGATAAAGATGGCAAAGATAAAGCTCACTAAAAACGAGCTTAAAAAGCAAAAAGATTCCCTCAAGATGTACCAGCGTTATCTTCCTACGCTGATGCTTAAAAAGCAGCAGCTGCAGGGCGAGATTCGTATAACAGAACTTCGCATTAAGGACCTTCTTTCCGAAAAGGAAAAGCTCGACGAAACATTCAGGAAATGGGTCGCGGTTTTCGGCGAGACCGGCATCTTTACTCCGAAGATTCTCAAGATCATTACTGTAAAAACATCTCAAGGGAATATCGCCGGAGTTTCGATTCCGCTCTTTATCGGAGCCGAGTTTGAAATCTTCCCTTATGATTTCGCACGGACTCCCTTCTGGCTTGATACCGCCGTAGAAAAAATGAAGCAGGTAATCCTCCTTGACCTTGAAGCCCGAATTGTCGAAGAACAGCGGAAGAGACTCGACCGCGAATTGCGCACAACAACCCAGCGCGTCAATCTTTTTGAAAAAGTAAAAATTCCCGAAACAAAATTGTTTATCAAAAAAATTCAGGTTTATCTCGGCGATCAGCAGACGGCCGCCGTTGTACGCGGCAAGATCGCAAAAAGCGGTTTAGTAAAGGCGGCAGGATAGTATGATCTTACCTATGCAGAAAGTTGCCATTCTGGTCCGCGACAAGGTTCAGAATGAAGCTCTTGAAAAACTGAGGGAAATCGGCGTAATTCACCTCGAAAAGCGCGATCCTTCCTCCGACTCTCTGGCAAAAGCTCTGGAAAGCAAAGCAAAAGCGGATTCCGCTATCGCCATGATGCAGCCTTATAAACCCGCGAAGCAAAAATCCGCACCCGAAGCAGCTGTCCGTCAGGGACGCCGCTCTTCGGATCACCGCCTTGAGCCTTATTCCCTCGACGCGCTTGACGCCGCTTCAAGGCCGATGCTTGTAGACCTCCTCGTGAAGCTCGGCAAGGAAAGAAAAGCTCTGCAGGACAGGGACATTTTCCTCGGACGGGAAAGATCGCGAATAGAGCCCTGGGGTGAATGGGATCCCGAAGCGTTAAAAGAACTATCCGCTTCCTGGAAACATATATACCTTTACGAACTAACAAGCGAGGCTTTCGCCGCGATTCCCGAAGATACAAAATATTTCAAAATGGATTCTACTAAAGCGGCGGTGCGTCTTGTGGTTCTCGAAAAAGAAATTCCCGGAGCTGCTGTTTTCCCGGTTCCCGAAAAATCCATTTCGGGGATTGATTCGGAAAGAGCTGATATAAAAGCAAAACTTGAAGACCTGGAAGAAAAGCTGCAGGGTCTTTCCAACCGCGGCGCTGTATTAAAGAACGAAGTTGTCCAGATTCAAAGCGAAGTTGATTTCCAAACCGCGAAGGCCGCTATGGAAAAAGTTGGCGGGGTTCCTGACGAGCTTGGTTTTTCTTATCTTACAGGTTTTGTTCCGAAAGAAGACCTCGGCCGCCTGAAAAGAGCTTCCGCCGAATACGGCTGGGCGCTGCTCGCCGATGAACCCGGTGCCGAAGATATGGTTCCTACCAAGCTTAAAAACAACAAGTTCGCTTCGCTGTTGTATCCTATTACCGATTTTCTCGAGATGGTTCCCGGATACCGCGAAGTCGATATTTCAATATGGTTTTTGATTTTCTTTGTGATTTTCTTCGGGATGATCTTCGGGGATGCCGCTTACGGCCTGATGCTTTTAGGCGTTGCTATTGGCGGAATCATAAAGACGGCGAAAAAAGGTGTACCCGCCGGATTCAAACTGCTCCTCTTGCTTAGTATTTCAAATATTATTTGGGGAGTTGCGACCTGTACCTGGTTTGGCGTAGATATTCAATATCTTCCCCAATTCCTTAAGGATATTTCATTCTCGCTCATATCCGAAGCCAAGAGCCCTGAGGCTACTGTAAGTCAGAACCTCCAAATATTCTGTTTTTCTCTTGCGCTGATTCAGTTAACCATAGCTCATGTCGGGGGCATTGGACGTAATATAAAATCACTCAAAGTATTCGCTGAAATAGGCAGTTTGGCCATGCTCTGGGGCATGTACGTTTTGATTCTCTGGCTCGTTGTAAGTAATCCGCTTGTAAGGGAATTTCCGTTTCATCCGGCGCTTATTGCTTATGGGGATGTCATTTTCCGCGCGGGCTTGTATCTTCTGGCCGGCGGTTTCGCTCTTAATTTTGTTTTTGCCAATTACGAAGGAAGCGTACTAAAGTCGATTTTATCCAGCGTAAAAAACATCATTACTGTTGTTTTGGGTATTACCAATGTGTTCTCCGATATAATGTCTTACATCAGGCTTTGGGCGGTCGGGTTAGCGGGAGCTTCAATCGCGGCTACGATTAATACAATGGCCGGTCCTATGCTTGGGAGTTTTCTCGTTTTCGCGGGGGTGATACTGCTGGTGGCCGGACACGGCCTTAACCTTGTTCTCAATGTACTGTCTGTACTTGTTCACGGAGTCCGCCTTAATACCCTGGAATTTTCCGGGCATGTGGGGCTTACCTGGTCGGGTACTGCATATAAGCCGTTTTCGCAAACGGTCAAGAAATGAAAGTTTAAGGAGTAGAGCATGAATTTAGGATTATTGGGTGCCGGTTTGGTAATGGGGCTTGCGGCTCTGGGCTCGGCTCTGGGTGTCGGATATGCAGGATCAGCGGCAATTGGAGCATGGAAAAAATGTTATGTGGCCAATAAGCCTGCCCCCATGACTTTGCTGGCTTTTGTTGGAGCGCCTTTGACCCAGACTTTCTACGGGTATATTTTGATGGGTCAGATTGCGACTGCGGCTCTCGCGAACCCGGACAAGGGTTGGCTTTATGTTGGCTTTGGCCTTGCTTCAGGGCTCGGCATGGGTCTTTCGGCCATGGCTCAGGGAAAGTGCGGCGCTGCAGGCGCGGATGCTCAGGGAGATACCGGCAAAGGTTTTGCGCAGTACATCTCTGTAGTAGGCATTGCTGAAACCGTAGCGCTTTTCGTTATGGTTCTTTCCATGATCAGCCTTACTCCGCAATAAGCATTATTCTGTTTGTTCCGTATTTCCAAAGCCGTCAGTATCGGCGGCTTTGATCATGTAAAGTCCCTTACTATAGGAGGCGGCTCTCCCATAGTTGCGCAAACTATGTGGAAAGACCGCCTTTCTTTGTCGGAACTCGATGGCGAAGAAGGAGCTATAACCCTCTCAAAGATTAAGCGTCTTGAAAAACTGGGCTGTAAGCTGCTGCGTTTCGGTGTTCCCGATATTCCCGCTGCCGAAGCTCTGGGGCAGCTTTCTTCTATGACATCAATGCCCCTCGTTGCCGACATTCACTTTGACTATAAAATAGCTCTCCGCTGTCTTGACTTTCCCGTCGCGAAAATCAGGATCAACCCTGGAAATATTGGCAGCGCTGAAAAGCAAAAAGCGGTAATCGAAAAGGCCGGCAAAAAGAATATACCAATCCGTATAGGGGTAAATGCCGGCAGTCTGCCCGTCGATTTAAGGAAAGGTTTTCAGGATTATTCAGAAGCCCTGGTAAAAGCCGCCGAACGCGAGCTTGCCATTTTCGATAAATACGGCTTTACCAATGTACTGGTATCAATGAAGGCCTCCCGAATTGCCGATAATATAAAAGCGAACCGTCTTCTTGCCGAAAGGACGGACGTTCCCCTTCATATAGGGGTAACAGAGGCCGGTCCTTTGATTGCCGGAGTTGTGAGGAACTCGGCCGCGATTCTGGATCTGTTAAGGGAAGGAATCGGGGATACTATCCGCGTTTCCCTTACCGACAGCATGGAAAACGAGCTAATCGCGGCAAGGGAAATTCTGCTGGCCGCTTCCGAGCTTATGGGGAAGGAGAGCTCCAGAAACGAAATCTCTGGCGGTGTAAAGATCATTTCCTGCCCGCGCTGCGGAAGGTACGGCTTTGATACGAACGCGTTTTTGGAACGCTGGCTGGAAAAGCTCTACGGCCTGGATAGCCGTATCAGCGTTGCCATAATGGGATGCGCCGTTAACGGTCCCGGCGAAGCGAAGGATGCCGATTTGGGAATTACCGGAGCCGGAAACAAGGTTCTGGTTTTTAGCAGAGGAAAGGTGATTAAAACAATTGAAGCTGAAGAAGCCGATGAAGTTTTTGAGGAAGAGCTGAAGAAGACAGTTAAGGAATAAGGCAGGGTTGGGGTGTTTTTTAAAAAGAATTTTTTTATCGGATTAATTTTGTTTTTAATATGCATGTTTTTATCCGGCGGTGCTCTGGTTCACGCTCAGGCTTACGCGCGCTCTCAGCCGGTTCCGCCTCCGCCCCCCTGGTGGTATACGCTTGAAGAAGGAAAAAACTATTTCCGCAGCGGCGCTTACGCAAGCGCGTTAATCTCGTTTGAAGACGCGCGGCGGCGGCGTGAAGAACGCTTTACCCGTTATGAACAGGATATGATCCTCATCATGTCCATGCCCGAAGTCCGCCGTCTCGGAGATTCACTGGAATATTTGGAGTGGTACATTGAAACAACCCACCGTACAGAAGCCGCCGCCGCTCTGCAGGAACTGTATTACCGTGTTCCCAAACAAAGTCTTAGGGGCCTGGCTTCGCGCGCTCTGGAAGAATTTGACCGCCTAAAAGCATACCCCGAAGCCGAATACTGGCTGGGAGAAGTGTACCGTGTGGAAGGGGAATTTGGCATTGCCCTGAGTCAGTACCAAAAAGCTTATGATCAACGAACTCTGCTGGAAAACCCGGAATTTGGAAAGGAAATCCTTTATAAAATGGCAGAGCTCCGGCAGCTGCGCCGTGAATATACCGAAATGGCTAAAATCCTTGAAGATATGCTGAAAACAGATGTCCTTTGGAGCCGTGAATCTTTTAGCAGATCCAATATGATGCGGAGCCTGGAAACCAATGGGGTTAATCGTTTTTTGGTACTCTTCCGGCATAACGAGCCGTCTGTGGAAAAAGCACACAGGCTTATGGGTTTTTATTATTACAACAGCGGCCGGCACGAAAGAGCTTCAGAAAACCTTCTTTTTGCATTTTTAATTCAAAACTCTGTTATTATTGATGCGCTCCTCCAGTCCCAGTATAACTATACTTTTACCAGCCTTTCCAATCTTATGAACGACATAGGGCGCAGGCGGGATCTTCTTGCCTACCTGGATGAAATAGAATACTTTAAAACCCTGTACTATCTGGCTAATTCCCTCTATGGCGTAAACCGCCGCGGCGTTGCCAGAGAAATCTGGACTTTCCTGCGGGATCATGCAAGCGGAGAATGGCGGGGCAGGGCGCTTTCCCAGTTAAATAATCCCCGCATTGACCAAATTTCCGAACGTTAAAGTATTGTCATACCGGTAACTCGCTAGTACAATATACAACATGAATAAAATTGTACTTAAAGCTGAAGATCTGGACGGTTTTTTAACAAGCTCGGACAAGGAAAATCTTTTACGAATGGACAGCCTTTACCGGGAAGCGCTGGCATGTTTTAATATTCTTTCCACAACTCGGTTAAAGACCGAACAAAAGCGTGAAGAAGATAACCTTATCAGGCTTTACAATGAAATGGGAACACTGATGCAGGGGATTTGCAAAGAGGAACAGGGGCTTCGGGTCTATTCATTCCTCACTCCGCAGGGAAGTCACAGCGAGGCTTCCCGGGTAATTGCCAAACTCCGGGATCATCGTACGGAAAACGAAGAATTTGTATATTACATACAACGTGCATACGAGATGCTTTTTAAGCTGGTTTATGGCGGAACTCCTGCGTCCAATAAAAATTATCTTTTTATTAAAACTCCTGTTGATATGCCTGTGCAGAACTATGCTGTACATAAAATAAATAATATTGATGCAGAAATCGAAAATACGGTAATGTGCGTTATGCTGAGGGGGGCTCTGCTTCCTTCGATGATTTTTTCCAAGGAAATAGAAGAATACTCTTCCCATGGTTATGTAACGCCTTTTGCATTGTTTAAGATCAACCGCGATGATTCAAAACACGAAAACGATATGGAATATATTTTTGATTTGGATAAATCGTACTTTGACCTGGAATCCCTTAATGATAAAGATTTAATTTTTGCCGATCCGATGAATGCCACAGGGGGATCCCTTGTAACGGTAGTCAAGTATCTTTTATCGGAGGGGGTAAAACCCAGGTCGGTTAGTTTTGTCAATGTAATTGCCGCACTTAAAGGGGCGCTCCGTGTTGTTCGTGCGCTGGAACATTGTACTGTTTATACATTGTGGATGGATCCTGTGCTAAACGAACTGGCTTATATATTGCCCGGTCTTGGCGATGCGGGAGACCGTATAAACGGGGCTGATATGCCTGAACATCCTCGGAATATTATTCAGCTTATTGCGGATTATGGCGCCAATATTGCCCAGTTATACAGGGAACAGCTTTGTGAAATCGAAGATACTGTTTTAAGAACCGGGAAAAAATGAACAAACTTTTTATTCTGGTGTTCTTTTCTTTTTCACTTATGTCCTGCATTTCTTCTGTTGTAAAAGCGGAGGAATATTTTGCCCTGGGAACAGCTTACCTTGATTTAAAGAAATATGCCGAAGCTGAACACTGGTTTAACAGGGCAAAATTTCATCAGTCTACAAAAATCGCAAGTGAATACAACCTGGGGCGAATAGCCTATGAAACAGGCCGTTACAGGGAAGCGGCAGATCATTTTGAAGAAATTATCAGACTGGACGGAGAAAATATTACTGCCCTTAAAGCAGCTGCGTATACCTGCATTAAATTGGAAGAATTTGACAAAGCTGTTTCTTATTATGGGCAAGTCCTGGATCTACTGCCGGAAAGTTATGACGAAGGGTACAACTATGCTTTGGTATTAATGGCTTTAGGCAGGGCGGAAGAAGCTGAAAACGTTCTTGTTAAATACAACAATATTGAAAGCCCGGAAGCCTTGCTGATCCTGGCACGATCTCTGAAACAACAGGGTAAGGTCGAAGCGGCGGATGCTTACAATGCAAGCCTCCAAAAAAAGAATGATCCGCTGGTGCGCGCTGAGTATGCGGCATACCTTGCAGAAGCAGGCCATACTGCAAAAGCGCTGGATGAATACCGCAAGGCTTTGGAAAGCAGCACATTAAGCAAAGAAAAAAAAGAAGCAATCCAAAATGCCATAGAGGAATTAGAAACTGACGTTTAGTGTGGTTCCGAAGTTAAGAAATAAACTCAGCGTATCGTTACGTTGGCTATTTTGCACACCGAGTTTTGCAAATCCGGTAAGGGTGAGTCGTCCCAGTATCCTGACAACTGATTCATGTCCCATTGTCAGGGAAAACAGCCCATAATCATCTGAATAATCCAGTACCAATTCCATTGTTTCCCTGAAAAGGAGTTCATGTTCACTCGATGCCAGATCTGAAAGGGCAGGGAAAATATCACGTCCGATAATTTTATTCATTCCGGCGCGGTATATTGAAGCAAGCAGGGTTTTTTCCCTGGGGATCATCCACAGAAGAACAAAATTGTCCATCCAGCCTGTTCTGTTGCCGCCTGTTATGGTATAGGTATTTTGAACATTTAGCTCAGCACCATTAAAACCAAAAAACCTTATGTTTTGCTCAGTCTGGATTCTCCATAATGGATCTTCATAACGCGGAAAAGAAAAGATCCCGGCTATTGAATGACGCATTTCATCGTTACGGTAAAACTTGAATAACGAGTAGGTGCCCATGGCTCCAAAAAGATTAATTGAAGAAAAACCAAAGCCTGAGCTGACCGTAAGTACATCCAGCCGTGTATCCATTCGCTGTTCCAGGTTTCTGTCAAATTGGGTATAATGGCTGACCGGGACAATAAGGGAAAGCCAATCGTATCGTTCCGGGAAAAGCATGTTAAGGGCAAAAACTTCATGGAAACGGATGTTTTCCATTTTTTCGTTATAGTTTAATTGTGTTTGATCCATGGCAGAGTTAAGCTTGGAATCAAAAAGTGCAAAAATGGGAACATTACTCCAAAGCGGGGATGTATTGGAAAAGCTTTGTCCGTACTGGTAAAAATCATCATCTACTGTTTTACCTGCAATACTTATCGCCTGGGAAATATCCCGCTGGGATCGAATCCTGCCGCGTATGTTGCCAATGCTGAATGGCGCTTCGATTCTGGCGATTGAACCGGATCGTGTAAATTCCAAAGGAATGGAAACGGCGTTGTTTCCTTCAAAAGAAAGCTCTGCCCCGACCGGCAGGTAATCCAGGTTAAAGCCGGCTCGGCTGCGTATATCACGATTCAGTATTGTACTACCGTCCGAATCCGAACCGTTATCGGGAAACAGGACTGTCCAGCCTTGCAACCATGTTTCGGCATAATTGTGCATCCAACCGCGCACATTTTCATTTTTTTCAAGATATTGTAATGTTCCCTCCAGGGAAAAACCCGGGCGGCCGTTCGTTTTACTCTGTATACCGGTAGAGGCGGCCCAGTTTCGCGTAAGCCGTTGGTGTTGATAATTGATTGATGATGAAAGATTTCCATAGACAGGAGTATTCAGCCTCAGTGATAACGAATGATCCATAGTCTCCTCATTTGAGGGAGGGGAGGTGTTAAAACTTTCAGAAATTGACAGCGGTCCAAAAGAACGCGAAATTCCGTGACCTGCGCTCCAATAATTAATATCATTGGAAACGGTAAAATTCAGGTTTCCTGTAACTTGAGCGCCAAGAATATTTAATTCTCCGCGTGATCTGGACTGAATACCGGTAAATGTTTCACCACCGCTTTCAAAAGGATTTCCTAAAGCTGCGCTTTCCAGAGCGGTATTGAAGACAGCGCCGGAAACAATAGCCTTGTTCTTGATACTGATCAACGATTCTGGATGGCGCCAGTCCAGCGTCGCTCCGCCGTTTATCCTGTACGATGTAGACGGCTCTTCCAGGCATATTTCATCTATAGAAAATGTTCCGCTCTGGAATGTAGTACTTGTAACGAATGTGGCAATATAACAGGATTGCTCGTCTCCAACAAAATTTGAATTTTCATAGCTTTGTTTAAAAATGCCGGGATTATAGTCAAATTCACAAGTTATACATTTTTGATTATTGATCAAGACATATCTATCATGATAGTAAATCTCAATGTTGTACCAGCCTGAGGGATCCGGAGTAATACTATTCTTAAAATCAATGAGTTTAATAGCAACCCTCAATGCGCTTTTTCCCGGGTTATGATATGCTTCAGGATTCTGACCAACCAAAAAATAAAAAATTGAATCAGAGTTAAGATCATCAGGATCGATTTTTAAATAAAAACTTAAAACCCGGTAATTCGATAGCGGGATGGAGGAAGTCCTGCCGTCCGCACCGGCAGAATCTTTACCGGCCCATGTAACTTCAAGAACATGGTTGACGTTGTTTTCATGGAGCCTGTTTATCTTGCTGCTTTGAAGTGAAGAATCATACCTTTCCATAACTGTTACTTTATTACCGGGAGTAGTGCTTTCGTCGGTTGCAGCCTTTATTTGTCCATCCACGGTAATGGGCCGCCATGAAGCGCCCATAATAAAGGGCTTAGCCACAAGCAGCCTGTTGCTTCCTTTTGAAACGGCCGAAGACGATTGGATAATGATCCGCATCTGGTTGGCGTTCCGTAATTTGCGCCTGTCGCTGTCTGTAAGGTGAATTGTTATTATTTCCAATGATGAAGAAGATATAGCCGAGGCAGGCGGTACAGGAATTGAAAATTCTACCATGAGTTCCGGGTTTTCACCTCCGCCATAACCTTCTTCCGCAAGGGTACCGAATTGGATATGTACCTCAATATCGGGGTCGTCGTAAAAAAGCCTGAGCGGTATGGTAATAGTTCTAGCCTGTTCCAGTAATTCTCCGTCTCTGCCCAGAGGTATCTGAAAACCTGTCCACTCTCCATTATTAAGGTTTTTAAATTCCGCTACGAAAACATCAATTTTCCCGTCCTTTGCAGGATAGGGACCCTGCAAGCCGGATACTTCCGGAGCATTCCAGTCTATTGTTTGGAGTTCCGATCCTCCTAACCAGTCGCTTTTTCGGTAATTCCTGTAAACCAGAGGGACTCTATTGCCAAGTAAGAAAGTTGTGTTATTTGGGCTTTCCGATATAAATCCGGAAGATGTACTAACACCCAGTACAATTTCTGAGTTTCCTTCCATACCGGCAATACGGTACAGTCCTGTTGTGTCAGGTTGTTCAAAACCAATGCCAAGGGAAAGACTTGCTTTTAACCTGTTGTAGTTCCAGGTAGTTCTTGCACTAAGGCCAACAGTACCGGGACTTGTTGCACCTTCTTCGGTATATGCTTCCTGGAAAATATTCCAACGCATACCCAGAGCAGCTTCGGCTGTAAAGTGACTGTTTTCCGGTTTATAATTAAGCCCGACCCCTGCGGCAAAACTGCCCAGTCTTCGTTCTTCGCTTCTTTTTAAATATGTGATGCGGATTACTTCGTTAAAGCTAACAGGACTTGTCAGCGTTACATTTCCGCTTCCCGAATCATAGCTTATCTGTGAATCGAGAATTCCGCCCCGGTATACAAACACCGAACCAGGTATTACATCAGTTCCTATATTGTAAGTTCCTGCTGTTCCATAACTGGTAAAACGAAGCCTGACATCTTCGTTAAAAACCGGCGCCCCCGGTAAATAAAGTTCCGGATTAACGGCTGTCAATGGCCAGAGAGAGGAGGTCGATCTCCTGTCTGAGGATTTCTGGCTGACAATTTCAAAAATATTCCGGCTTGTATCATCTCCGGTAAGGGTATATATGCTGTTATTTAAAGAAAGGGTATTGGCAGGTACAACTTCAAAACCGGACAGACGTTCCCCTGAAGAAAGACTAATCAGCGCTGCATCTTCGGTGTTATTTGAAGGCGCCATATACCTGCTTTGTCGTTCAAATGGAGAAAACGTTCCCGGTTCGTAAATTACCAGGGCAGATGTTGTATCAAAAACTATTATTCCGGGGATATTGGCAGATGTACCCAATGTCGCTGTTCGTTGGCCCGGTTGAGGATAGGCTGTAAGATTTATTACTGGTGTCGGTGAGTCGTCAAAATGCTCTTGAACTTTTCTTAGAAAACCAGAAGAAGTATATGTCCCCATGGAATATCCGCCGGTATAACTTACCGCAACCATGCCGGGGGGTTCTCTAACCAATTCGACCAATCCAAAAAAAGCATTGACCGCATATTCACTTGGGGTGGCTATTCTCCAGCGCTTGTCCCCGCCCGATAATGGTCCGTCTTTGTCTTCAAAATAAATGACAGGAATCGAATTAATATTTTCATCAGGCAGTACAAATGATCGCCCGCGCAGGGGCTTGTTAGGGCCCACGGTGGAAAAACTTCGTTCACGGT
>Ga0082212_10010814_pt1 | contig 11635 bp, 18 predicted proteins | sample TergutNt197P3_FD_71548 | JGI IMG/M metagenome (GOLD analysis project Ga0082212, IMG submission 71548) | Neocapritermes taracua P3 segment gut microbial communities from Petit-Saut dam, French Guiana - Nt197 P3 | ecosystem: Host-associated > Arthropoda: Insects > Digestive system > Gut ... | reverse complement strand
AAGTTTCTCTTTGTCCTTTGCCGTTACATCAAGTTTCTCTACCGACTCGTGCCGCCACGCAATCCAATCGGATCATTCGATTCCGGTCGCACGACCAAAGCAATAGCACCATGCTCTGCTACAAATTCAAGCCAGTCAGACTGTGATTGGGTTAGTTTTCCTTTTTCGTTTTTCACTTCCATCTCAAAATGAGTACCATGTTGCACCCGATTGCAAAACGGACATCGATGCTCGCCAATCCATCCCCAAATGTCAGATTGTCCTGCCTCGGCAAATCGAATAAAACCCTTTTTGCCGTTGCTGTGTTCGGTGCGAACTGCTCCTATATTGCGACGATACATCTTGATAGTCCGGTCGCCTTCAAAGGCTTGCAAAATCCATTTTTGAAATATAGATTCTTTCATGCTGCGTCCTCCTTCACGATATCAGAAAGTTTGCGGATATTGTCGTGAATTTTTGTGAACATTTCATAAGCACTGGATTTTTCCCGTAACAGGATGTACCCGATGTGCGAACATAGACCGAGCATTGCCGACACGGAAATATCCGTTGCCTCTTCGACTCTGTCCAGTGCGTCACCATGTTCCATCGGTTCTTGTTTTTTCGTGCTCATTTTTGTCTCCTCAGTGTTCGAGCGGCTCGTCGCCGTTGAAATGATGTCCCGGTATCGTGTTTGTTTTCCTTATTCGCAATCCCTTCGGAAGTTCTGAACGCCGAATTTCCACGTTCTGCGGAGCATCAATTCCGAGTCGCACCTGGTCACCACGCACCTGAACGATCTTGATTTCCGTGTCTCCCACGAAAAACGTCTCTCCAACATTACGTGAAATGCACAACATTGTCAGTCCTTTCTGTTTCTTTTGTGCAGTATTCTGCGTCGTATCCGGCGAGGCAACTATCGCATTCGCCGCACCCATCTTGTGTTGTTGTATCATTGCTCATTGTTATTCAAGTAGTAAAGTTTTCTGGTGTGGTTTACGTAAAAAAACCGACCCCAGTCGCTGGTTGTAACGCCTGTGCGACCGAAGCCGGTATATCGGTTTGAATTCGGGTTAAATCCGAAACGGTAGGCGTTACGGAATGTATTATATCCCCAAATGAGGATATTGTCAATAGACAAAATCCCCAAAAGGGGATATTTTTCAAAATTTCTTAAAGAATTTTCTTTTAGGCATCGGGCAAGAGTGTCCGAGTCTTGATTTTCAAGGCTTCGGCAAGTTGCGGCAGTTGCCCAATGAGCGGCTCCCTGATGCCAGATTCCCAGTTGAAAAGCGTTGTCCGGGAGATTCCCGACTTTTCGGCTAATTCGTCCACTGACATTCCAGTTCTCTCCCGGAGCATTTTCAGCCTTGCGGCGAACCTGCCGGTATAAGTCGAGGTGTCGATTGCCTTGCGTGGACGTGCCATACGTGGCTTTATCGGTTGTTTCATAAGTCATGTTTAGGTAAAGTTTCAAAGGGTGTTCGGTCGATAAGTAAAATATGGAAAATACAGTTGATCCGGCTATTCACGAAATCGCTATTCGTCTTGCTGTCAAAAATGGCAGCGAATCGTTATCTCAAATTCTGATTCGCAATACATACATAAATTACCTCAATGCGATCAAGTTAATGACCGAATTCGTTCCTGAAAATGGAACCGATCAGCAGCCGCATCCATAGGCAGACTCTGCACGTTCGGTTGTTTGCATCTCGTCAAAAATTGCGTCCGCTGACTCGGCAACATATACACATTGAGACAGACCATACTGTACAAACGTTCGTTTTTCCCCCGCATTGTCGGCATCGTATTCTTTTACGGCAACAATACTTTTCGACCTAATGCTGATAACACGTCCAGTTTCAAGTTCTGTCAGTCTGATAAATGCCATCGTTTTCCTTTCGGTTAAATTGTCTAAAAAATCCGGGGCAGTCCCTCTCGTTTCCAACCCTAACATCATCACTTCCTTGCTGACTGACCCCGGATATTTTATTGCCCTGCCGAGGAATCGAACCTACTTTTGACGAGCATCCACCAGCACGTTTTCACTCACTCCGATGTACGGTCGGGTTGCTGGACGACAAGGGCAAAATACCGGTCTCTCCCGATTGTCACGACGTGGCTTGAACCGATGCGGTACGCCGTTTCCCTGTGACTACGCTTCCAAGCCCAGCGTCCGATTTCACAATGGTCGTTGAATCGGAATGTTGCCGGTGTTACACCGTGACCATCAAACAAGTTCATTAGCGCCTAAAAAGACGCTGTCTTTGCACTGTTTTCGTTTCCGTCTTCGCGACTTCCCGTGTCCGCTCCGCAGGGCGTAGCCGAAGCGTCCAGTAAACGCCATCGCTCCCGATTCCCGCCTCGGTTGCCGACCGGTTCAAGAGCAACGTTCGATGCCCTGACGAGGCATACCATTGCCGATACGTCGCCGTTCCCGAAGTGTTCCCACGAGCGCAGTTTTCATAACTTGCGCCGTGATACAGTTTTCCGCTTATCCGCAAGTGTGCCGACCACGCCCGGCAGTCCGCCGTCAGTTCCGGCGAAAATTCAAACGCCGGTAAACCGTATTTCGCCCGGAGGCTGTTGATCGATGCGAAGCATGCGGATTCTTCCGTTGTCAGTTCTCCGCCGTAAGCGGTTGCCGTCAAAAGCAAGACGGCGGTCAATAAAATCCTTCTCATAAAAATCCTCTCTGTCCTTTTGGACGGTTACAAAGTTCTTACTTACAAAACTTTGCATGTTTCAAACTTGTCTGTATTTCCTTTTCGTCCCAAAGATTCATCCGTCCGAACTTGAGCGGTTGCTTCAAACGTTTGTCGGCGATCATCGTGTAAACGGTCTTTCGGGACACGCTAAACAGTTCGCATATTTCGTTGACTCCGATGTATCCTTTCGGTGCATTGCGTTTCTTCGGTTCGCTCATTGATCTAGGGGGTTAAGGGTTCATGCAAAAAGCCGCTTGTCGTTTTTGTAGTGTGTCAACAGTACGGGCGACAAAGCGGCTTCTTGGCTGATTCGGGTATCCCGCACGGTTGACGGGAGCAATTATAAATAAATAATAATTTCTGTCAATAGGGGAATTATAAAAAAATAATAATTTTTCCAAAATAATTCCAGAAAAACCGTTTGACTCTGGAAATTCTAGGGTAGAAAAATTTGAGAATTTTTTAAATTTTTCTGAAAATTGTCTATTTTTAGTGGAAAAACTGTCGATATTTTCTGTATATGAGCATAAATGAAACGTTGAATCAGCAACAGAACGCCATAAATCAACAATTTCAAGAACTAACGGCAACCCTGAATCAGATGCTTGCGAAACAGAGGGAAGCCAATCGCATTGAACATCAGGAACGATTGAAACGGGAAAAAGAGGCACATGAAGCCCAGATAAAGGCTCTCCAAAAACAGGAAGAGGTTCTTCAGATTCAGAAGGAGACTCTTGTGTGGCAGAAGTGGGCGATGGTATTGAATGCTGTTGTTGTATTTCTAGCAGCAATCGGTGGATCACTTTTAACTCTTTATGTGAAGTCGCAATAGCGGTGAGCAGAGAACCGATAATAAATCCAAGCAGAATCAGAACAAAAATATCTGATTGCCCTCTCCGGGCGGTTATCTGTCCGGCATGAGAGTCCGAACCTTGACTTTCAAGGCTTCGGCAATTTTCGGCATTAGATTGAATAATGGGGCACAGTGTCCCTGTTCCCACTGATAAACCGAGATGGTTGGTACTTCGAGTGCTTCCGCCAGTTGCTCTACCGAGTATCCGGCTTTTTCTCTCAACATTCGCAAGCGCACGGCGAACCGTCCAGTATAAGTCGACGTGTCCACTTCCTTGCGAGGCTTCGGCATACGTGGTTTTATCGGTTTTTTCGTCATTGTAGTTTAGGCTAAAAATCGGTATCCGTTCGGGTTTCCGTGTGAGAGCGGCAATTTCGTCCCGCAATAATGCAAGCGTCGATGCCGCCGTCTCTTTCGTCAGGGATATTCGCATGGTGTTTCCGGGGTTAAAAGTTTTTCTGTTGACCATACGAAGTATGGTGCGGAGGATTTTCTCGAATAAATTTCAGTGCTTCAAGGCGATCATTTGTGTCAATCGTACTCAATCTTGTACTCCAATTAAGTGCATTGACCACGTCTTCGATATTATTGCAGTTCGTAAATGCATGTTTAGGTAATCTAGAGTCGTTTGGAAAAATCGTGACGCAATTGTCGATTCCTATATTCACGGCATAAACATCACTGATTTTGACGTATAACCGATTCTCACTACCTCGTAATTCTAAAAATGCTGTCATTTTTTCTTTTCGTTTTGTGTTTAATGCAATACTTTTCGCAATTCTTCCATGTCTTTGATGACAGATAGAATACGCTTAACATCTACGTTTTCAGTGTCTTTTGTAGCCTCTTCCAATGAACAAATTGCATCGTCGATTGGTGATTCAATACAATCGAGAGCATAGTCAATCGCGTTCCGAACATCTGTCTGCAATTCTCTTCTAAACTGCCCGTCCATCATTCTTTCCTTCCGTTTACGCAAAAATCCGCTCGTGCCATTTTTTGTTTACCGTGAAGTTTGCAAGCGGTGGCAGAGCGGATTTCCATTGAATCGTAACTCTTGCAAACTTCACGAGGGACAAGTATATGCACGATTTGTGCATCGTCAATGGGGGAATTGCACTATTTGTTCATATTCCATAAATTTTTACGAAAAATTCCGGTTTGGCTTTGAAAATACTAGGGCAAAAAATCTCGCAAAATCTCGCCGCTCTAGAAATATAGGGACGAAAATGGACGTGAAATTTTTACGCCCTAGAAAAATAGGGACGAAATAGGGGGACGAGGAGTCAACATGGACGGCAAAAATGACGATAAACGGAATATGACCGTACTTGATAAGAAGATTCAACTGGACATTCTGGAAAAGATCGCCGAATGTAGTGAAGAAAAACCACTGCATATTGACTCTTTGACGCTTGAAAAACAATTCAATTTCAAGTATTTGTCAGACAAAAACTGCCTGAATCCAGTTTGGAAACAAAAAACAGAATTTCTGAATGAAGTTGTTGGTGCAAGCAGTCTTACAGACACCGGGCAAGAATTTCGGCTAAAACTCATTGAGGAACTCGAAGTCCTCGAATTGCGAAGGCTGTCCGTGAAAACAGCGCAGGATGCAAATAGACTCGCGAAGAAGGCGATGCGGATTGCCATTCTTTGCGCACTGATTTCAATGCCGTCATGGGCTTTCATTGTCAAGTTTTTGATCTTGTGGGTACGAAGTTTGTAGTGTTTCGCAGTTCCCATATTTTCTTTTCAGTGAATCTTTTGGCAAAATGCTTGCTATGTTTTCAACTGCAATCATGACCTCTTCAATGACCGCTTTCGCTTCTATGAAAGTCAAATTATCGTCTTCTATCATTAAGATTGCCAAAATTCTTCCTACTTTTTCACGTAGCATGGGATTGCGGTTCGAACCTGTTCTTGTAAACATCAATCGTTCCATAGCACTACTTTCCTTTGTTGCGCAAAAATGCTAGACTGAACTAAAAAATTGTAATACACAATCGTAAAAAATGCAAGGTGGGTATTTTCGGTCGTCCGGTAAAACCGCTACAATCCGCACAAACAGACCGAAAATTTCACTTTTCCGGTCAAAAACGCATCGGAACCTCTTGATTTCTTGCCGTGAGACGGATAGATTCGGGACTTCACAATCCAAACGAAAGGGTAAAAACATGACAAGAAAATCGATTCTCATTCTCCCTGCACTCATTTTTGCCGCTTTCTCTGGTTGCGGTTCCGGCGGTGCTGCTAACGTGTCTGTAAAAGACATTTTGGAACGGGTACAATCTGAAGTAGCAACGATAGTATCTGTCGAAATGGCAACAGAGGCAACGGACGGAAATAATCTTTTGGGCAAACAGGGACAGTATATCGAACTTGGATGGTTTACTGATTCCAGAATCGAAAGAAATATGGTTGTTGAAAGTTTATTGCAAGCCAACCCAAGAGGAACAGACAATGGTGGTGCAATCGAAAAATTCAGGTCAACAAAAGACGCACAAAAACGAAATGAGTACCTTTCAAAATTTGATGGCGCAGGAATCTTATCTTCGGGATACCACGAGCAATGTGGTGTATTTGTCATACGTGTTTCAAACAAACTAACTGCCTCGCAACAAAACGAACTCGCCGAAAAGATAAAAAAGGCGATAAAATAGGCAAGCAAAACGAAAGGGCTAAATCATGGCAAGACGAAGAGGAAATTTAGGTGGTTTTTCGTGGAAACGTTTAACTGGCGTTACCCGTGCGAAACAAAGTTTGTCCCGAAAGACAGGGATTCCGTGGTCAAGATCGGGACGGCAACGCAAAATTGGCAAGGCAATGGGAGGGTGCCTTGTTTCGGTCATTTTCTTTGTGATGGTTGGCATCGCTCCGGTATTTGGGTATGTTCTCAATACAAGTACGAAAAAGATTCACGCCGACCATTGCCTTGAAATAGAAAAAATGAATGAGTCAAACTATCAGTATTCTGATACAAAATCTGTTCCGGGATATACGCTATGCCTAAAATGTTTTGCAAACGATGGAACCATAAGACCGCCAACTCAACCGGGAGTGCGTCCAGTTGTGCCACCGCTTCCCGCCGCGCGTCCAGTGGTACCGACGGTCGTCTTGCCAGTTCCTTCGTCCGCCGGACAACGGAGTGAAATCCCCGCTCCGAATACACAATCTTGGCGACCGGGAATGGCACTTCCGTCGACGCAAGTCGCTCCACAAGAGAAATCAAAAGACGCTGAAAAATCGCCCTTGCGGTGGGGTTGGCTAGAAGTAGAAAGGGTAGTTGACGGAGACACGTTGCTCTTGAAAAATGGTCATCGGGTTCGCTTGACCGGAGTGGATACACCGGAAACGGTCAATCCGGGAACACCGATACAACCTTTCGGCAAAGAGGCGACGGAATATACCAAAGCGTTCATCTTGCTGGGAGAAAATTGGATATTTCTTGAAGAGGACGGCGATCAAAAGGACAAATACGACCGGCAATTAGGAATGGTTTACGTTCGCATTCATCCTTTTGGTGAACCTGACGAAAGCAAGATATTTCTCTTGAATGACATGCTGGTAAAATCGGGTCTTGCGAAAGCACAAACGCAGTACAGGTATTCGCAAGAAATGAAAGACAAATTTGTTAAATCGGAAAAGGAAGCCCGTGAGCGAAAAGTCGGAATGTGGAGTCAGGCATTGTAAATGTGTCATTCTGTCGGTTCAGTCTTCTGGCAGAAGTGTCCGAACCTTAACTCCAATCGTTTTGGCAATAATCGGTAGAGTATCGTATGGCGGCATTCGTTCCCCTTCCTCGTAACTATAAAGCGTTCGCTTTGGAATACCAGTTTGAGCAACCATTTCCTCAACGGTAATTCCTGCCTTTTCACGCAGTTTTCGCAGTCGGGCGGCGAAGCGTCCAGAATATATTGTTTTGTCAGGCTCCTTCTTTTTATTAGCCATACCAAATTTATCGGTTTTACCGCCGGATTGGTTTAGGATAAAACCAAGAATTGCATCGACTACTCTTTCGGCAAGAGCGAGCGCACGCTCACGTTCAGAACTTGCGAGACGTGGAGCAGATCGTCGTTGATCGGCGACCGGCTTGAATTTTCCCAACTGTACAGCGTTGCTATCGACACTCCCGTCTTTTCGGCGAGTTGCTCGACCGTCAGACCGGTCTTTTCCCGCAGCATTCGCAGACGCTCCGCAAAGCGACCGCTGTAACTGCTCGTGTCGATCTCGTTTCGCTTCCGTCCCATAGGACATTTTATCGGCTTTTTTCGGCATTTTTGTTAGGGAAAAGGAAGTAATATCGGTTGTGCGGAGCATTGTACACTACCACTTCCCCCAAATTCCCCCATGTTTTTAGTCTTGTTTTTCAAGGATTTCACAAATACTTTGGGGGTTTTGGGGGTTTTGTAACGATATGGCGACAAGCCTAAATCCCTTCCTGTACACATTGACGATTTCAAACGAACATTGATGTTCCCGCAGTTCCTCTCTTCCCCTTGCAACAACTCGCTCGACCGCCTTGTTGCTTGCCTCTCCATCCCAAATGACATCTTCCCGAATATCCTCGTGAGAGAGCATTTTTTTGGGGGCATTCCAAAGAGCGGTCAACAGTCTGGCAGTCGTTTCTTTGAAGTTTGAAAAGTTCGGGATGGGAGCAGGCACTGCCGTTAAAATGTCAGTCAATTCGGCGACCAGAGCCGACATTATGGCAAGAATTTCAAGTTTTCGTTCCATTGTGGAAAGGTAGGGGGGGATTCAAAACGTAGAAATCGGCATTTGCGAAACGTGCGAATACGAATTGCACAATAATTTACAATAGAATGGTGATACCGGAAATATGGGTGTTCTGCATTAGTTTTCGGGAAAAATTTCCCGTGTCATCTGAAGTCCCAATGCTTGCGAAATAAGGGGGAGCATATCCGGTTTTGGGGCATTTTCCCCTGATTCCCAGCGATAATACGTCGCCAAGTTGATTCCGAGTGTATTTGCAATTTGATCGCAGGTCAAGCCAGCACTATCCCGCAATCGGCGTAGCCGTATCGCAAAGCGACCGGAATACGTCGTTTTGTCGGGTTCTTTTCGGGCTGGCATGTCGGTTATATCGGTTTTTCCGGCAGGGATTTTTAGAAAAAACCAAACACTTTCAAAACGCCTTCAATTTATCCAATGCTTGCGTCATGTCGAGCGGATCGACATCAATGTAGAGTTTAGCGGTCAGGAGTGGAGTAGAATGCCGCATCAACCGCTGTACCGTTGTTAGCGGAACCCCCGCACGTGCAAGCATTGTCCCGAACGTTTTACGCAAGGAATGAACGTCGATGCTACGTCCGTCCGAGCCGATACGTTCGATACCTGCCGCTTTCAAGTCGGCGTAAAATGACCGCCGGATAGAATGAATGTCGAACCTAAAAATCCGCTCATTCGGCTTGATGTCGTGAATTTTGACCCATTCTTTGACGGACTGTACCAAGTCCGCCCGGATAGGCAACACGTCCGCCTTCTTGTTTTTCGTTTTTGCGGCTTCGATGGTGAGTCGGTTCCGTGTAAAGTCGATCTGATTCGGTGTGAGCAGGGAAAGTTCCGTCGACCGCAAGCCGGTGCCGAGTAGGAGCCGATAGACCAGCGACCGTTCTGATGCTTTTTCTTTTGACCGGCACTGTCTCGTTTCCGCCGCTTGCAGGAGTTGTTCGACTTCGTCGTCGGTCATTGCACGGCGGATTTTGCGCTGCCCGACTGCCTCATTGATTTTTTTTACTGATTTGAGCGGATTACTCGGCAAAAGTTCGATGTCCACAATGTATTTCACAAAGGATTTTATTGCCGTGATGTAGTGGTTGATAGACGAAGGCGTGAGCGTTTTCTTTTGGATTTCGTTGGCGATCCATCGTTCGACAGTTTCCCGGCGGATTTTTACCAAAGTGTCAATTTTTGTTTCTTGACACAAATGCAAAATGCGTTTTTGAGTTAAGTTGATGTGCTTTTGTGTACTTCCGCTTGCCGTCATTTTTGTACAGAATCGTTCGATAGCATCGTCAAGCGTAACGTTGCGGACGTGGGCTTTCGACAATTCGTCTCGGCTAACAACACCGGATTTGATACGGTCGATTTCTGTTTCATATCTGGCAAGGATTTTTTCTGCCGCACTTCGGTTTTTTGTCTTCGTGGAAACCCGTTTTACCTTTCCGGTCTCATCTGTAAATTGTGCTGTCCACGTATCTACTTGAAGACTTACGGTTCCTTTTTTTGTTATTTTACCTGTTCGCTTTTTTCCCTTGACAGTCCACGTGACCGTTCCGTCTCGTTTTACAGTTGAGTCTGTTGGTAGCGGGATAGTTTTCCAAGTTCGTTTTAGGATTCCCATGTTGCCCTAAAAGTTGCCCTAACTTTTGTGCCAAAGTGTTACATTTTTACACAATAGGTATCGGAACTACACAATAGAAAATGTAGAAAAAATGAAAAAAGTGGTCTTAATTATTTCACTTTCGCACTAGCGGGTATAGTGTTTTGTGTTCCCCTATTGCAAAAATAGCAATTTTTGTTAGAATGTGCTGATCATTGTCGCTCCTCTAGCTCAGTTGGTAGAGCAACGGACTCAACGTCCGTAGGTTACGATAAATTAACGCTAAAAACAAGCGATTTCTTACAACACTAAAATAAAAGTTGCCCTAAAAGTTGACAATTTTTATCCCAGTTCCCCGATATTAACGTACCAATTCCCATAACGGTACGCACCATTCGCTATCCGAGCAAAATTCTCCTCGCTAATCCAACAACCCGGTTGCTTGCCGTCAAAATACTTGTCCCCATCATACCTATAACCATGCGAATTCAAAAGATATAAAAATCGTCTGTCCCTCTCCATTATCGCCGCCGCAAAACACATCGAGTTTTTGACCACTATGCAAGACTGAATGTATCCCTCATTTGCCCCGTCTGGACATAGGCAAAAATTATGTTCCGTAAAATCACGGCTATCATCAGGATCAACATGGTTAATCTGTATGTCATAGCAGTCCAGAACACCAATAACCTCTACACTCATTACACGATGATTATTTTTCGATAATGCGTCAGTATAACCTTTCCATGAACCAAACCAGCGGTCGATAGATTTTCGAATACGCCTTTTTTCGTATTCGTAATTATGTCTAACCTTTGATTTGTGTGGAATCAAGCTGTCGATATTCAGTATTCCGCCAGTATTGATAATGCTCCAGCCCTTTTCTAACCAGTGTCGAGTCGCTCTCGTAACAGCGCTCTGTTTTTGCTTTGTTTTGTCCGTTTTTTGACTTGTCCTAAATGGACTTCCAAGTCGATAATGTTCCTTGTTGTGTCCAGAGCGTGTGTTTATGCACAAATTATCAAGTGCATTGTTAAATGGATTTTCGTCAAGATGATGTACGCAATTTCCTTGTTCCCATATTCTGCTTCCGTATTTGTATTCTGCTATAAGCCTACAAATATCAACTTTATTTGGAATTTCCTTGCATGCCTTGCAAGTAATTTCGGGGCGATTTTTTCTGCATAAACCAGACGATTTAACAGAAATTGACCGAATTGATGTTCCATGACACAAATTGCCTGCCTCTACCATTTGTCCCGATGATAGCATTACTTTGTGGTCTTTTGACAAAATAAAATCTCCTTTATCTGTACAAACTCGAACACATCGTTTTTTCCCTGTATGGTATGCGAATCCGCCTTTGAATATCGGTCGCTTTACTTTTCGACTGTATGACAAAAATACTCTATCTTGTTTACCTACCAAATCCTCTATTTTTTCTGCGCCATTGTTTGTATAAATCATCGATCCAGCAGGTAGGCAGTGTCCGCCATTGCGCCATTGTGTCGGCACTGACAGCACATTAGCACCGCCATTGCTCGCAGTCGGGTACATCCCCGTTCCCATGCAAACGCCGAAACCAGCCGAACAAGCCAAAAACACATCGTCAAAACTCGGCGTATTATTTTTGCCCGGAACGTAAATAACGATGCTCTGATACTTCAAAGCATTCTTCTTTGCCAGCGGCGAGTCCTTTTTCAATGCTGTCCCCGCCGTATCATACGCTCCCACATCTGAAACAAGATAATTACC
>Ga0082212_10010813_pt1 | contig 11635 bp, 8 predicted proteins | sample TergutNt197P3_FD_71548 | JGI IMG/M metagenome (GOLD analysis project Ga0082212, IMG submission 71548) | Neocapritermes taracua P3 segment gut microbial communities from Petit-Saut dam, French Guiana - Nt197 P3 | ecosystem: Host-associated > Arthropoda: Insects > Digestive system > Gut ... | reverse complement strand
CGCTTGGCGCGATATTCACGCTGAAAGAACTGAAAGGCAAAAATATAGCCATTGTGACCCATGCGGGAGGTCCTGCGGTCATCCTGACGGATGCCCTATCCAAAGGCGGAATGGAAATACCCAAACTGTCGGACAACCCGTTTGCTAAAGAACTGAAAAGCAAATTGTTGCCGGGTACTTCAGTCAGTAATCCGATAGATATATTAGGTACGGGCGAACCGGCACACTTGTCGATAGCCATTGATTATTGCGAACAGAAATTCGATGACATCGACGGTATTGCCGTGATCTTTGGCAGTCCGGGACTGACGCGCGTCTATGAAGCCTACGAGGTGCTGGACGAAAAAATGCGCACCTGCAGCAAGCCGATCTTCCCCGTCCTGCCTTCGGTAAGCACGGCATTAGACGAGACCGACTTTTTTGTAAAGAAAGGACATGTCAATTTCAGCGACGAGGGCGGACTTGCCAATGCGCTGACCAACATGCTGAAAACACCCCATCCATTAGGCTACATCATCGAACTCAAAGGCGTCGATATTCCGCTGATACGCCGCATCATCGACAATATTCCCGAATCGGGATACATCTCACCGCAATATGTGCAGAAATTGTTTAAAGCCGCCGGCATTCCCATGGTGGAAGACCTTGTTTCCGACCAGTGGAGCGAGATAAAAGCATTTGCCGAAAAAGCCGGTTTTCCTGTTGTCGCCAAAGTAGTCGGACCAGTCCATAAGTCGGACATTGGAGGCGTCGTCCTGAACATCCGTTCGACGGAACACCTGGAGATTGAATTCAAACGCTTGATGAAAATACCCGAAGCAAATGCCGTCATGGTGCAACCCATGCTCAAAGGCATGGAGTTGTTCGCAGGCGCCAAGTATGAGGAGAAATTCGGACATATCGTCCTTTGCGGGTTGGGAGGCATCTTTGTGGAGATATTCAAGGATGTGGCATCGGGCTTGGCTCCGCTTGCCACCGAAGAGGCACTCTCGATGATCCGTTCGCTGAGAGGTTATAAGGTATTCGAGGGCGCGCGGGGACAGGAAGGCATTGATGAACGCCAGTTTGCAAAAATCATCGTGCATCTTTCCGCCCTGCTTCGTTTTGCCACAGAGATAAAAGAATTGGATATTAATCCTTTGATTGCCACCCCGAAAGGAATCATCGCCGTTGACGCGCGTATCAGAATCGAAAAATAAGATGGAAGAATTTGATATACGCGAACAAACCAGACGTATCCCGGAAAGCGACAAGGAGTACGAAAACAAATTACGTCCGCTGTCGTTTGCCGACTTCAGCGGACAAACCAAGGTAACGGATAACCTTCAGGTTTTTGTCACAGCGGCTCGCATGCGCGGCGAAGCACTCGACCATGTACTGCTCCATGGACCGCCCGGTCTGGGCAAAACGACCCTGTCGAATATTATTGCAAACGAACTCGGAGTAGGCATAAAAATATCATCCGGTCCCGTTCTCGATAAACCGGGCGACCTTGCCGGCGTGCTTACAGCGCTGGAAAGAAATGACGTGCTTTTCATCGACGAGATTCACCGCTTAAGCCCGATTGTGGAGGAATATCTCTACTCGGCCATGGAAGATTACCGCATTGACATCATGATCGACAAGGGACCCAGCGCTCGCTCCATACAGATAGACCTCTCTCCGTTTACGCTAATCGGCGCAACGACCCGGAGCGGTCTGCTGACAAGCCCCCTCCGCGCCCGTTTCGGCATCAACATGCACCTCGAATACTATGATGTGGAGACGCTTACCAAAATCGTTCTGCGTAGCGCCTTGATTTTAGGCGTCCGCTGCGAAACGAATGCGGCGAAAGAAATTGCTGGACGCAGTCGCGGAACGCCGCGCGTGGCAAACGCACTGTTGCGCCGCGTACGCGATTTTGCACAGGTGAAAGGCAACGGCAACATCGACAAAGCCATTGCCTGCTACGCACTTGAAGCGCTGAACATCGACCGCTACGGATTAGACCAGATCGACAACAAACTGTTGAATACCATCATCGACAAGTTCGGGGGCGGCCCCGTCGGACTGACCACGCTGGCTACCGCCCTGAGCGAAGACCCCGGCACACTCGAAGAAGTCTATGAGCCGTTCCTCATTCAGGAAGGATTCATCAAGCGGACGCCGCGCGGACGCGAAGTGACCGACCTGGCCTACAAGCACCTTGGCAAATCACGCTATTCTATACAAGGGACGCTGTTTGATAATTAGAGTTTAGTTATTAGCGTTTAGAGTTTAGTTATTAATAATCAATGAATATTTTTAGCTTGTTTTTATCCTGTTACGTCATTGCGAACATTGTGAAGCAATCCGGCAGAAAGTGCTGTAATCCGGATTGCTTCGTTCCTCGCAATGGCGGGCGACTCAAAAACGTCATTTCCGGCTGTTTGATTTTAAATCATACCCAAGTGCATATCAATTGACTATGGCAGCAACAGGAGTGAAAAACTTAGCGAAAGAAACCGCTATCTACGGATTACCAAGTATCATCGGACGTATTTTGAACTGGGGGCTTGTTCCCTTTTATACACGCGTACTTGAAAATACAGGGGAATATGGCGCCGTAACAAACATTTACGGCTGGACGGCATTACTTTTAGTCATCCTGACTTACGGCATGGAAACGGGTTTTTTCCGTTTTATCAACAAAAAGGACGAGCAGGAACCCATGCGCGTTTATACGTCGACACTTTTCAGTGTCGCTTTTACTTCGTCCGTTTTTAGTATCATCTGCCTATCTTTTCTTCGCCCGCTGAGCAGCATGTTGGGTTACGAAGCGCATCCCGAATACATCGGGATCATGATGTGCATTACAGCGATCGACGCCTTATGCTGTATCCCTTTTGCCTTTCTGCGTTATCAGGGAAAGGCTATACGATTTGCAACCCTCAAATCAATCAATATCCTCCTGATTATTTTACTCAATCTCTTTTTCCTGGTGCTGTGCCCCAAGTTGAATGAATCCTGTCCCGGACTTATCAGTTGGTTTTACCGTCCGGATTATAGTGTCGGTTATATCTTTATTGCCAATGCGTTTGCGACAGCCATCATATTCATCCTGCTCATTCCCGTCATGATGCCTGCCTTACATGCAAAATTTGATTTTCAAAGGCTCAAAAACATGCTTCGCTATTCATTTCCGGTTCTGATTCTCGGCGTAGCCGGCATATTTAACCATACAGCCGCTCAAATCCTGTTTCCGTTTCTTTTTGATGATAAGAACTATGCCAAATCACAACTTGGTATTTACGGCGCATGTATAAAAATATCTTTCGTAATGGTCATGTTCACGCAGGCGTTCCGTTATGCTTACGAGCCGTTTATTTTTGCCAAGAATAAAGATGACGACAGCAAAAAATCATACATGGAAGCGATGAAATATTTCATCGTCTTTTCACTTGTGATTTTTCTGATTGTCATGTTTTACATCGACCTGTTAAAATTTTTTGTCAATTACAAGTATTACCCTGGATTGAGCGTTGTACCTATTGTGATGCTCGGCGAATTATTTTTCGGTATCTATTTCAATTTGTCGATATGGTACAAGTTGACTGATAAAACCCATTGGGGCGCCATCTTTTCCCTTATCGGATGCACGCTGACGGTCGCGATCATCATCTGTTTTGTTCCTCACTTCGGATTCATCGCCTGTGCCTGGGCTTCCTTTTGCAGCAACCTCATTATGATGCTTTTATCCTATTTCGTCGGGCAAAAAAAGTTCCCGATAGCCTATAACCTCCGTTCGGCACTGTTCTACACCGTCGTTGCCGCCGTCTGCTATGCTGCCGCCATGCTCCTGCCCATCGGTTCAACCGTTTTAAGGCTTACGTACCGCACCGCTATCCTGTTGGTTTTCATCGCCATCATCATTAGGAAAGACCTCCCGCTTGCTACACTACCCGTTATTGGCAAACATTTTAGAAAGTGATGATTTCGAGTGAGCGAAAGTAGAATTAATAAGAATTGATTCGTAAAATTTGAGCATATTATTACGAAACACTTTCCCTGAATATCGTTCTTCGTAACATTTTCGGGCATTTCTTCCCAATCGCTTCGCCTCATCAGGGTGTTCCAACAGAAACAATATTTTTTCAGCCAATAAATCAGTATCAATGGTTGTTTTGTCAGGATGCTCAATCAACGAAACATGTAAACTGCTGATACTGTCTTCTGTCATTTCGGCTAATCCCCAAGCAGATGTCGTAATTATCGGTAGACCGTTCATCATCATTTCAATGACAACATAACTACATTGTTCGGTTAATGAGGGTAAAATACCTATATCGACTATTTGATAGATTTCATATAATTCTATCTTTTCCAAAAATCCAGTGAATGTGATTTTTGCACAAATGTTTTTAGATGCTTGTATGTATTGTTCAAAACTTCCACTGCCAACAATTATTAATCGACAATTCGGTATTTTCTCCAACACCTTGTGAAAAGCTTCAATAAGAAATGAGAGTCCTTTTGTTATATGCAGACGTCCTACAAAAAGAATCAGAAACTCGCTATCAGGAATGTGCCATTTCTGTCGTAATGAGTTTCTGATGGTTTTTGATACTTGACATGTTTTTTTCAAACCGTTTGGTATAATAGATATCCTGTCCGAGTTTATTTTGTATTCATTGACTACTTGTTTTTTTGTATGCATTGAAAGAGCGATCACATGATCAACCTCTTGAAAAAATAGGCTTTCGTATTCATCCGTTGTATTGAGTAATTGCTCTATTGAATTTCTTTTGCATTCAGGTTTTGACTTAATAGAATGAAATAGTGATAGATTCCCGTACAATTCAAGTTGCCATTTCAAAAAGTGTATAGTAGAAACAGTTTTGCAGTTGAAATTTTCTTTTAAGCCTTTTGATAGTTCATGGCATAAGTTAAAATTAAAATGAAAAATCAAATTATTCGTTTCCTTGATATAGAGGCGAAGAATATAAATAACATTCTGGAAATAGTTTTCCACTCTTTGGATAGTACCGGTGAAAGTGTTATGGTTTCGTACTTCAGGAACATACCAGTATTCAATATGATTCAATTTCACTATTTCAAACTCCAGGCGAGTTGAATGTAAATGTATAATATGAATATTTATTGCAGTGCCTCTTAACGCGTGCGTTAATTCTTTAAGATAAGTGCCAACTCCATATGTGGCGGCGCTATCGTTGTCATTAAAAAGGTAAAGATTCATTATTCATTTGTGTTAAATCGTTTTGTATAAGAGATATCCATGAAATCCCCATTTGATTGTCAAGTTCAGTTAATAAGGTCATACCCATTCCTGCAAGACCGCAATGAAAACCCAATTCAAGGGTGCTCAGGCTGAAAATGTCATTTTTTATCATTATTTCATGAAAACGGGGAAACCAATATGAAATAAATACATTCGGATTCTTCATGAGAAACAATCGATCCCATGCCGGAATAATTGAAGGATCTTTATCAATCAGGCTATTATTATATTCATTTTCAACCACTTTTTTTAAATAATCAATCATGAAACAAGTTGAGGTATGATTTGAGAAGCATTCGTCCATGATATTGATCACTGGTTGTAGTAAATTGTTCAAAATAATTTTTCTTTTTGAACGACTTCCAGAGATTCTCCAGATTGCATAATACAAAATACTATTGATATCTTCAATGGATAGTTTTGGAATTTTTTGAACGGAAAATATCCTATTATCAAAATCTTCAAGCAATTCATCTGTATCATCTTTTATATAACCTGCTTGTACCAAGTATTCTATTGCAGATCCAATACCTGTTAATCCCTCTTTGTAATTGATGGGTGTTTCAAGATGGATTCTATTCTGTATTATTTTAATTAAATAATAGCCATAATTTAAATACAAATCATTTTGTGTGAAGCGGGCATAATGAAAAAAAAATAATGCTACACCCATTTCTCCTGAATACAATCCGGGATTGTCTAAAAAACCACCATTTAGCATTAGGATATTTGATATTCGCTGTATATATAACCTGATTGATTGTTCATTATGCTTCATAATTATTATACTTTGTATTATTTTAAAAAGAAGATTATATGTTTAAATTAAAATTGCATTTTTTCAGTTAATAAATATTGAACAATCATTTCACTACAATCTTTTCGATATGGCGGATGATTTTACCGTCATTCGATAAGCCTTCGATCACAACCGAGTAGGTAGTCGGGAAATCGGATGTGTAAAAATCGAATGACGCTTTGCCATCGTCTGAAACGATGATGTCAGGCTTCCAGAAAATGGTTGTGCGATAATCAGGAGTTCCGGAAACTTTTAATTCAGGTGTATCATATTTTGGCGCGTAAAATTCGACGGGTTGCTGAAAGCCGGTTGGCGTGTAGGAGGTGAAATTCATCGAGGGCTCAGCCGGCAAGTAATTTTCACCCCGCTTTGTCGTAATACTTATGGCTCCGCCACCGCCCCGAAGTCCGAAAATCGAGGCGCTGGCATCCTTGAAGATATCGATGCTTTCTATATCCTGAATGTTTATTTCATCTAAACTTTCAATGATCACCCCGTCAATCAGTATGAGTGGAGGTATATTGCTCCCCCGAATTGAAATTACCTTACCTTTGGTTGTAATACCGCCAACCGTATAAAGTAAATGAGTAAAATTTCGTGTATGTGATTTTTCAATAGTTTCCCTATAGATGGTTACGTTTGAACTTGAATTAAACCAGATGCCCAGTCTTGCTTCGTCTTTTTTTTCAATTCTTTTTGCGTTGACTACAACTTCCTGTAACTGTACCAGTCGCATGTCATCGTCGTATTGCACGCGTTGTTCTGCTTTTTTGATGAATTCGGATGAGCTACCAACCGTTTGATTGCTTGTTTCTGCACCGGGTAACGGTTGCAAATGGCTTTTCGGAGCATGTTTTAAGGCAGGGAACATTTCATGGCTAAGAACCGGTTCTGCGCTTGCTCTACCGGTTTGAACAAAGAAAGTGATGCTGTCAGGATAGTGTACATAAAAGCGAAACACGCCGGCAGCATCGGTTCTTGTCTGCGTAAAGTCTCCATCGCTTGAAACAAGAAGCACTTCACAGTTAGCAACAGGCCTTCCTCTGTAAAGATTTTTGACTGTCCCGGATAATTCTTTCACCGCTTCGTATCCGGTCTCGGGAAGCCTGTAATTCCCTTTGATGGCAGAGGAAAGATCATATCTTCTCCATCCATTCGTCAGCATTAAAAGGTCGAGCGCAAATGCGGAATAGTTGTTATTATGCAAATAGTAATCCGGCGATTCGATGGCTCCCTTCAATTCGGATGAGAGCAGCAGACTTGAAGTGATTGTATGAAGTGTATCCGGTACCATATCCCTGTCGTCTGTTACTGCAACCGAGACATGACCTCCAAGCGGATTGCCATCCAGGTCTTTCACATGAATTTCGGCATGAACAATCTCTCTTTTTTGATAGTCGGGTTTGTCAGAAGAAAAAACAAGTGAGGCTTGATCACTGCTTTGGTTAAAAATCAACCGTTCACTGACGGGATTCATTTCCCGATCAAACAGGATGAACTGTACTACGCCCGATGGTATCCGGTTGCTTTGAAAGGAAACGGATTTATTGCGATAATCCCATGGGGCAAAATAGAGCACCTCTCCCCGGCAATGAACAAGCAGGTAAAGTGACTTTTCAGGCATTTCGGGCGTTCTTATTACTTCTGCCAGGTAACGTTTTTTTTGATAACCCACTGCGATAGAATACGTTTTTTGAGCATCCGGAAGTTTAAAACGTTTCTCCTGTCCGTTTTCATTTTTACAGATCAAATAATAGGTCATGCCTGCTACCGGTGTGAAATTAATCGACCCCATTCCTGCATAGAAAGTATTTACTTCTGCCACCGGCTTTCCTTCATGGTCCACAATCTCACCTGATATGGACTCCGAACAGCCATTCCTTTTCAACGCTTTAAATGCCATCCTGCAAATGACACCTTCCGTCAGATAGCCCCCTTCCGGGAAGAATGATACATCATACTCATTAATAAATCCGGATTGCTTTATCGTTCCTCTCCACGACATACTCCTTTCCGGCAGTGCGAATTCTTCAGGATGAGACCATCCGGACTTAAGGTTGTGAATCCGGATTGGTTTTTTAAAGAAATAACCGTCGCCGAGATTTTCCATGTACCGCGTATATGCTCTCAGCGTATAGTCACCTTCCGGAATGAGTTCCGATAAAAAAATATTTCCGTGAAACAATCCGAACCCATCCCCGCAAACCATCACACGATGCATTAGTGAATCGGCATCGCTAATCAACTCAATATATACGTATTTGCTGCAGGTTGGCGATTGATGATTAAATGCATCAACCACATACGCCTTAAACCATATTTTTTCGCCGGATGTATACAGGTTGCGATCAGTATGAAGATGAATTTTTTCCTGCGGATATAATTCCAACTGTCTAAAAACACTGTCCTGAACGACGCCCGGTGTCATTGTTTTTTGAGCAGCTAAAGCTAACACAAATAACAAATTTAGAAAAATCAAAAACAACCATCTCATATGATATTTCATGCAAAATAATTTTGGGTACAAATTTATACTGAAATTCATCTGTTTCCAAAAATAGAACGAAGATTGTTACATTATTATTAAATAATTTTTGAATACAATTTTGAAAAATACTTTTAAACGGCTTTTAATTAAAGCGATAAGCGGCAAAGAGCCGTTTATCGCTTTAAAAATCGAAAGCAATAACACCAATTCGATTTAACTAAAATCATCCATAATTCCTTTTATTAGATAAATCTTCAATTAGTTAGATATTGAAAATTATGTACAATTATAAGAACAAGCACAACTTCCCTGGCCAGGATCCTGGCCAGACCGAGCAGCACACCATGCCATTCCAGCCCACACTTCAAGACAAATTGAACTTTCGCAACCTCCATCTGAATAACAATAAGTGCATCGAACTAATTCTAAGTAGCCACCTGTTACTTTTTTCAATTCTTTTTCCGATATAATATCGGACACATTTCTTAAACTAAATTTTTTCATCTTGATAAAAATTAAATAAATCAACAAAAACTCTCTGATATATAATCTTTTACAATCATAAATCCAAATCTGTAAAAAATCGCAAATCTTCTATCTTGAAGATATCAGGTAACTGATAGCCGTTTACTATAATGGTTGGCGTACTCCGCAAATGCGTCTTCTGCTTCCAATCTTCATGCTTCTGAAACTCAACTTCGATTTCCGGGTTTTCCATGTCCAATGAAAACTCTTTGAAGTAATCGTCTTTTAATGCCTTTCCTTGCTCAAACCAATCTTTCAGTATCTGCATGGAAGAACCGGTCTTCCCTCCCAGACATGCTGAAATCAAATATTTATTCGTTGAATTGAGCGCTTCGGAAAAGGAAGACAGCATGTACTGAACGCTTATTTCGCCGTTTACCTGGTACAACAAATCTTCAATTCTTTTGTGCATCCTGGCACATGGATTGCAATAGGGATTACTGAGGACTGTAATGTGCAACTTGCTATCGGGTTTTCCAAAACGAATGACGGAATCGAAATCACCCGTTTCGTAAAAGGGTTGTTGCTTCAAAAGAGTTGTAAAAACGCTTCCGTCGGCTTTTATGCTGTTCAAGGATTGCCGGAGCGACTGTGCTGTTTTTTCGGTATTGAGTTTTGGTACAATCCCGTTAATACCCAAAATGGAAATAATGTAAAAACAGCCGAATGCCAATAGCCGTAACAGGAATTGCGGATCGAAGTCCGCAATGACGTGCGGTATCGGTAGCTGAATATAACCATAGAACAAGTCGATGATGAATATAGCCCACAACAAAATCTGTACGATCAGGCAAAGAACGCACCATTGCTTGGCTTTCGTGCGTTGATACCACACGCTCCAGAAAGTATACGGTAGAGTAAGTATATTAATCAAGGCAATATACGTAACCAGGGCTGGATTAAACAGGAGGATCAAGACGTTCGTCAGGAAATAACCGAATCCTGTTTCACTCCATCCGATGACGCCCCACAGCCTGGCAGCTTCCGATTCCAAAATGCTGTTGCAGTCCTTCTGCTTGAACAATGAGCATATCTTGTCGGCATACTGGCTTTCAACGTGCATCTGCTTCAACAACAACAGCCAGCTGACATACAATCCCGCAAAATTAATCAATAGCAGAATGGATATGCCTACATTATAATAGTGTACGCGCTGGACAAATGCTAAAACTGCAATCAATCCGCAGGCGGCAAGGAACGTTATTTTCTTTAAATGACTTGTTTTCTCCGCTTGCCTGTGTTTACCATATTCCGGTTCAATTGATTTTTCGGACGATTCGGCCAGCAATACAATCCCTGTCCATGCTTCAATAAACTTTGTTATCTGTAAGACATGATTCTTCCCTTTCCATATAAATGATACATTGTCGGGTTCGACTTCATGTACAGCTATAAAGTCGCCGCTGAACTGCGCGATGAAAGGCGTTTGGATTTCCGTGATGTCTTTTTCCTTATCGGAAATACAAGTCGCCGCATTATCGACGCCATAATCCGACAGCATCTTCGATAACCCGAATAAATTATTCTTATGCGGATGCTCGTTGAAGTATTGGTTGGAAAACGATTGGGTATGCTTTATTTCCAACAAATCCAAAAATGTCACGAATGTATTTTGCACTGTTCCCATAGCAAAGTTTAATTTTGATTTCAAAGAACGGTATCCTTTTTCAATTTGTAATTCTTTTTTTTGTGTAAAAAACACATTTTCATTGTGTAAAAAACGCATCAATCAATTTGTAACTTTATTACCTTTATTTTTGCAATTGCAAAATTTTATTGGATATGAGCAAAGAAACTAATTCGTTTGACTCAAACGAGGTACACCATGGAAGGAATATAAAACATTTGCGTCAAATATTTGACATCAAACAAATTCACTTAGCGATGGATTTGGGATTATGCCAACAGGCTATTTCCCGAATTGAAGCTCAACGTGCTATTAATGACGATACACTTAACCAGTTTGCAAAAGTTTTTGGAGTTACATCCAAATATATAAAAAAATTTGATTATAACATTGTTGTTGACTTCATTAAATATGCAAGTAAAAATATAGACAATCTTTCTGGAAACAATGGAGCTGGATACAATTATAATTCCTTTATAATCAATAAGGAGATCAAGATTTGCGATGCAAATGAAAAATATTATGAACGATTGGCAAAAGCTGCAAAGGATAAAGGCATTGAACTTAGGGAAGCAAACGAATCCCATGAAAATTGATGAAACATTAACCTACTGTCATGTCAAACATTAAATGACGGATAAAGCCTTCTCGATTTAATTCAGGCGTCTTCGGTTTTGAACTGCCAGTTGATTTTCGCATACTTATTATTTCTTGACTCCTGCCATGCTTTTTACCTGTGTTTTGATTTTCTCCATATCAGGAATTCTTCCTGCAAGGCACTACTATCTCCTCCACAAAATGCGACCAGTCCTCTTTTTTATTTTCTTAGCCGGTCGATAGGAAGCCTGATAGCGGAAAAGAAAAACTGGAACTATGATATTGATGTATCCGGCGATCATGTTAAAACTGTCAGTATCAGTCTTGACGGAACATGTATGC
>Ga0082212_10010812_pt1 | contig 11636 bp, 10 predicted proteins | sample TergutNt197P3_FD_71548 | JGI IMG/M metagenome (GOLD analysis project Ga0082212, IMG submission 71548) | Neocapritermes taracua P3 segment gut microbial communities from Petit-Saut dam, French Guiana - Nt197 P3 | ecosystem: Host-associated > Arthropoda: Insects > Digestive system > Gut ... | reverse complement strand
GTTTGAGTTGTTGGCGCATTTGCGTATCCAGGCGGTCAAACTCCTCTTCGCTGAGCCGCTTGCCTTCTACCAGGGGATACAGGGTCAGGCTGCCCTGTTCGTCAAAATCGAGGTGAAAGCCCTTGGCGCCGGCAACGGCGTCCATTTTTCGCAAGAGCCGGGCGCGTGTTTTCTGGAAGCGGTCCATCAGCCGCGCACGGCGCTCCACATAGGTATCTGCTTCAAAGCGGCCGGGAAGCTCCATGCGTATTTTTCCGAGCGTTTCCGCCAGCGCTTTTTTGATCTTGAGCCCATACCCGGCGGGCACGGCGATGAGTATCGCCTTGTCTGGCACGGCGAAATTGTTCACATAAAGCAGATCAGGCGGCGTAGGCTCCTTGCGGGCCCTTGGTTGCAGAAATTCGCGCAGCATATGCCTGCGTCCCAGGTTGCTCTCGCCGGAAAGATACACGTGATAATCGCCGGCGCGTATATGCAGAGCCAGTTCCAGGGCATGCAAGGCTCTGGGTTGGGGGTAATGCTTGATGCCGTTGCTTTGAAAACGCGCGGGCATATCCGCGCTGCTTGCCCACGGGATGCGTGTTTCCGGCAGGCGGGCTTGCAGGGCATGGGGAGGGAGCGGAAGAATTTTACTCATGCGGATCCGCCGTTGCGGCATAAAGTTTTTGCAGAATATGCGACGCGCCCTGTTCAAGGAGCCGGGCAGCGAGATTGCGGCCCGCCTGTTCGGCATTTTCGGTTCTGTCTGTACATTGCGCGCGCAAAGCGCCTGTGCCGTCGATATCCGCGACCAAGGCTTCCAAGGTGAAGCTGTCCGGCCCGCACATATGCGCATGTCCGGCAATGGGCACCTGGCAACCGCCGTTCAATTCCGCCAGGAACGCGCGTTCCGCCTCGACGCAAATACGGGTCGCCCGGTGCTCCAAAGGAGCGAGAAGTTCAAGAATATCCAGCCTGTCGGCACGGCATTCGATGCCCAACGCGCCCTGGCCCACAGCGGGCAAAAAGTCGGGCGGCTTCAGGCGCGACATGTGCGGCGCTTGCAGTTCAAGGCGCTTCAGACCGGCGGCGGCAAGCACAATGGCGTCGAATTGTCCTTCGTGCAGCTTACGCAAGCGCGTGTCAACATTGCCCCTCAGTCCCGAAATATGCAAATCCGGGCGCAGGCGCAGCAGTTGGGCCTGTCTGCGCAGGCTGCTTGTGCCCACATGCGCGCCTTGCGGCAAGTGTGCGAGCGAGGCATAGCGAAGGGACAGCAGGCTGTCGTCGGCTTCTTCGCGTTCCGGAACGCACGCCAGCACAAGCCCGTCCGGAAGCTCCGCCGGCATGTCCTTCATGCTGTGGACGGCAAGGTCCGCGCTGCCGCTCAGCAAGGCTTCTTCGATTTCCTTGACGAAGAGTCCCTTGCCGCCGACTTTGGCCAGCGGCACATCCAGGATGATGTCTCCCTGCGTCTTGATGACTTCCAGTTGGACAGCGCAGTCAGGATGCAGGGCACGGATGCGCGCCGCAATATGCTGCGCCTGCCAAAGCGCAAGACGGCTTCCGCGGGTGGCTATACGAACGTTTTGCATGAGAAATCCGTTATCCGCAGCTTGCGCAGTTTCCGCCCGAGCAGCCCGCGCAGGCGCTGCCGCCTGTGGAGGAAGGAGCATACCCGTCGCCGCCCGCCATGTGGTAACATGGCCGGGACATCAGCTTGCGCGTCTTGCAGGCGCCGCACTGCGGACAGGGAGGATCTTCGTCGCCGTATACAAGTTCCTCGAATTCTTTTTGGCAGGCGTCGCACTGGTATTCATAGATAGGCATTTCGTTCTCCTGAAGCAGCAGCCTGTAAGGCATATAGCGGGCGAAAGGCCGGTCAGCTTTCCGACACGGCATCGCCGTGCAGGCTGGGCATGATGGCCATAACATCTTGAAACAGGAAGTATTCCACAAGCTCGCAGATAAGGTGCCCGGCGCTGATGTGTATTTCCTGGACCAGGGGCGTGGAGACATGCGGGACATGCAAGATGATGTCGCATAACGCATCCATGCCATGGCCGGCGCCGCTCAGGCCGATGGTATGCATGTTTTTGTCCTTTGCCGCGCGCAAGGCCGCAAGCACGTTGGGGCTTTTGCCGGAAGTGGAAATCGCGAGGAGCACATCGCCCGGAACGCCGAGGGCGTGGATTTGTTTTGCAAAGACCTCTTCAAAACCAAAATCATTGCCTATGGCCGTGAGTACGGAACTATCCGTGGTCAAGGCAAGAGCAGGCAGGGGAGGGCGGTCGAGTAAAAAACGGTTCACGAATTCCCCGGCAAGATGTTGCGCGTCAGCGGCGCTTCCGCCGTTACCGCAGATGAGCAGTTTGTTGCCCTTGGTCATTGCCAGGGCGATGCGCCGCGCGCAATCATCCAGATTTTCCGCTTGGGCGGCGAAAAAATCCTGACGCAGGCGCAGTCCTTCCTCTGCGTGACGGGCAATCATTTGCCGCACTTTTGCGATCATAAGGGCAGTCCTTTTGTCATAGGCACAAGCAACAATGCAGCCATAGGCAATATTTCAGATTACCTGAAAGTATTTCGCAAGACAAGATTGTAAAATTGCTTGAAGTCTCAATAGGTTTTGCGTAATGCTTCGGCAATGAACACCAAGGAAAAAAATCCGTCTTTTCTCATCATAGTCAAACCGCGCCTGGAAGAAGCACGCCGTTTGGCAGAAGAAATCCATGCGTGGATTGAGGAAAATAACTGCACGGCATGCCGTGTGCAGGCTGACGAAGACTATGCCGGACTGCTTGCCGGGCGTTTTTCGTTCGTGGTGGTGCTCGGCGGCGACGGCACCTTGCTGGATGCAGCGCGTCGTTTTGTGTCCTGCCCGACTCCTTTGCTGGGCATCAACTTCGGCAAGGTGGGCTTTCTGGCGGAAGCGCATTCCGCAGAATGGCGCGAAATTCTGACCCTTGCGCTTGAAGGCCGCCTGCTTGTCATGGATCGCATGGCGCTTGCTTTTGAAGTTGTCCGCGACGAAAGGCCGGTGTTTTCCGGTTTTGCAGTCAACGATATCGTGCTCAACCGGGGCTGTACGGCTCGGGTCATCAATCTTGATATTGCGGTGTCCGAACTCGCGCTTTGCCGCATCCGCGCGGACGGGCTTATCATAGCCTCGCCCCAGGGCTGTTCCGGCTACGGCGCCTCGGCCGGCGGACCACTGGTGCATCCGGATATCTGCGCTCTCAGCCTGGTGCCGATTTGTCCGTACCTGTGCAATTTCCCCCCCCTGATTCTGCCGTACCCCCAGGAAGTGCGCGTGACTCTGCCGAATAATACCACGGAGGTTTATCTGACGATAGACGGACAGGAGGGCTACAGCCTGCGGACAGACGACTGCATCCTTGTCCGCGGACGCCCCGGCGGCGTGCAGTTTGTCAGGCGGAACAGGATCGGGTATCTGAGCAGATTGAAAGCGCGCGGTTTTTTGGCGGACCGGCCGGAGAATGTGTAACGGTTGTTTGCGGGTGTGTCCGCATATCGGAGAAGAACATGCGTAAATTGTCGAAATTTGACAAGGTCAGCGATATCCGTTTGGGCCGGGATGCCGATTTTGACGCGTGGCTCTACAATATGATGACGGACAACAACATTGCCTACCACATGAACCCCGAGCTTATAGCGACTCCCGAACAAATGCGCTTCATGGTGGCCCTGGAGGACGATCAGGTCTATCTGCCCTGTTCGGATGACACCGTAAAATTGCTGAGCGAGGGCGATGCCGCAGCCTTGAGACGGCAGTACAACAGGGCTTGGCGCATTATTATGCGGCTGGTCCGCGTGACCTGTCCGGACAAGAAACTTCGCGATCGCGCCCTGCGTTTCTGCGCCCGGCGCTTCCGGCAAAGCGTGCAACAGCATACCCTTATTCCCCAACGTCTGGTCAAGCGCATGACCAGCATGCTCTTTTCCCTGACTGATGATGACGACCCCTGGGCAATGCGGCGGCGGGAGGCAAACGCCAAGGCGCAGCAGTTGCTTGATGATCCCACAACCCGGCGTCTTTTGGAAATGTTCCCGGCCGAATGCGTATGCACAACCATTCCGGAAATACGCTGGGAACTCAATTATCTCGAATTGTCGCGGCTTATGTATATTTCCATGCAGGCGAGATCGTGGTCGAGCGCAACGCCGTCCTACCTGAATATGGAACAGGACCTGGCAAAAGCGCCGGCCCTTTCCAGCCCTATCCGGGGCATTTTCGGCCCGGAAACGGAATTTTCGAACAAAACCGTCCTGTTCCTGAGCGATGCCGACGGCGGAACGGTTTTTGATCTTGCCATGCTGTTCCGCATCATGCGCATGGGGCACAAGGTCATCTACGCGGTGAAAAACGGCTTTTATTTCTTTTCTCCCACCATTCATGATACTGAATCGGATCCTGTCCTGAAAAAGCTCGTCAGCCGCGCTTGTATTATTCACGATAAACAGTTAAGTAAAAACAGGCTCTTGCAATTATTACAGGAAAACAGGCTGCTGATTATCAACGACGGCACGCGCGAACGCCTGAACCTGTACCGCACCTCGGTCAGCTTTGCCCGCGCCTGGAAAGAAGCGGATCTGATCATCGCCAAAGGTTGGCGCAATAAAGATGTGCTGCTCGACAGCAGCCACGGCTTTACCCGCGATATCCTGTGTTATTGGAATGACCCCGTGGACGACAGCTACCACATGCAGGCCAAGGCCCAGGCGCGCGGCTCGCACAAATTCAGCGACGTTTATCTGAAAAACAAGGCTGAGGGCATTATCGAAGAAATGCGCAAAGCCCGGCAAAACGGCAAGGCCGTCATGTTCTACAGCTGCGTCATAGGCAGCATTCCGGGACAGACCAGCACGGCCATCCAACTGGTGAACGCCTTCGTCAAGCATTTGCGCGAGAAAATGGACGGCGTTTTCATCGTCAACCCCACGGAGCAGTTTGAAGAGGGAATGGACGGCGACGACCTCATGTATATGTGGGAACAGGTGCAACGCAGCAATCTGCTGGATATCTGGCGCTTTCAGACGGTTGAGGATATCGAGCAGAGCTTCGCCCTGTTGGAACGCAAAATCACACCGGCCTGGTCGGGCAAGGATTCCACCTTTTCCACCGGCTGCACCAAAGAAATGCATATCGCCCTGGAAATGGTGCAACAAAACAAAGAATTGCAGCTTATCGGGCCGCCGGCGGAAAAATTCTTCCGCCGCAGCCAGTATGGAGTGGGCAAATATTTTGATGCGAAGCTGAAGGACTAGCTGGTGTATACTCATGAGCAATTATGAAGCCGTTATCGGCCTTGAAGTGCATGCCCAACTGGCAACGCAGTCAAAACTTTTTTGCGGATGTTCCACCGCCTTCGGCGCGGAAGCGAATACGCAAGTCTGCGAGATTTGCGCCGGACTGCCCGGAGCCTTGCCCGTTTTGAATGAAAAAGCCGTGGAATATGCGGTCCGTATGGGTTTGGCCGTGGAGTGCGAAATCAATCGCCATTCCATTTTTGCCCGCAAAAACTACATGTACCCCGATCTGCCGAGCGGATACCAGATATCCCAATTCGACGCTCCTATCTGCGGCAGCGGCAGGCTGCGCATTGCGACGGACGCAGGCGAAAAAACCATCGGCATCACCCGCATCCACCTGGAAAACGATGCCGGCAAGAACGTGCATCCCGAACACGAGCAAAACAGCTATGTGGATTTGAACCGTTGCGGCATGTCGCTCATAGAAATCGTGTCCGATCCGGACATGCGCAGCGCCGAAGAAGCCGTTGCCTACCTGAAGGGCTTGCATGCGCTCGTCACCTGGCTTGGCGTGTGCGACGGCAACATGGAAGAGGGGAGTTTTCGCTGCGACGCGAACATCTCCCTGCGTAAAAAAGGCACGGAAGCCTTCGGCGTGCGTACGGAACTGAAAAACTTGAACTCTTTCCGCAATGTTCAGCGCGCCATTGCATACGAAATTTCCCGCCAGCGGGATATCTTGGAAGACGGCGGCACGGTGTTGCGTGAAACGCGCCTCTACGACGCGGTACGCAACTGCACCCAGTCCATGCGTGAAAAAGAAGAAGCCCACGATTACCGGTATTTTCCGGACCCGGATTTGCTGCCTGTCCACATCGCAGCAGACCAGCTTGAACAGTGGCGCGCGCAGTTGCCGGAACTGCCGGCCGCCCGGCGCGCCCGTTTTATCGAAGAATATGCGCTCAAGGCTGAAGAAGCCGATATTGTTTGCGGAAGTCGCGCCCTGGCGGAATTTTTCGAGCAGGCGCTTATGTCCTATGATGTTCCGCGCAGTGTGGCGAAGCTTGTGCTCGGGCCGCTCCTGCGCGAACTCAACCTGGGCAAGAGCCTGGCAACAGCCGCCATGCGCCCCGAGTCCCTGGGGGAACTGGCACGGATGGTGGATACGGGGCAAATCAGCGCGAAAATGGCAAATGACAGTTTTTCCGAACTGTTCGACAGCGGCAAGTCTCCGGAAGCCTTTATGCGGGAACAGGGCTTGGCCCAGATTTCCGACAGCGCCCTGATCGAGCAGACAGTGAATGCAGTGCTGGCTGCGAATCCCGCTGAAGTGGAAGCGTATCGCGGCGGCAAAACCAAGCTGATGAGCTTTTTTGTCGGACAGATCATGCGCGAGATGCGCGGCAAGGCGAATCCGGCGCTGGTCAATGACCTGCTGCGGGAAAAACTGGGCGCTTAAGCCTCATACCACGGCGTCAATGCCGGAAAACCAGCTTGTGCCCGCCGAAGAAGAATTCATGATGGCGCTGCCGCCGCCTTCGGCGTTCCACCACGCGCTCATATTTTCGATCTGCAGGCGCTTTTTGAGTTCCGCGGGATTGATGTCCATCCGCAATCTGGCGGCCTCAAGATTGGCGAGAGTCTGAATTTCTTTATATTGTTTGACCAGTTCCGGGTTATCGTCAAAGTATTTTTGCACCTTGTCCCTATCCGGATGATCGGAACCTACTGTCAGGCCGCCCTTGTCATTTTCCTTGAGTTGAAAAACTATTTGCGGGTCCACTCCCAGCAGCTCAAAATCCTTCCGCAGTTGTTCGGCGAATTCTTGTTCCATCTGTTCGCGGTACACGTTTATTTGCCGAAAGCTTACCCTGTCGTCTTTGCCGACGCCCATTTTTTCCATCAAAGCCCGTGTCAATTCTACGACAGCGCTCACGGTCTGCATGGCGGAGTAATTCGCGGCGGTTGTTTTGGACGCGTCCGCGGCGGCGCCTTTATTATCTTGCGCGAAGAGCTGCTGCATCTGATAGGAATCCAGGCCGTAGCCCTGTATGCCGGAAACAGCCATAATAACCTCCGGAAGAAGGGAAAAATGTTATTTTTTCATGTTTAGCATTTTTCATGCCAGATGATAATAACTCGCGCGTGGACAGCCTGCGTAAAATCGGCTACAGGGCAAGAACACTTTGTGCTGTTGAGGTTCCATGGCGATACAGGCCAATAATTCGGAAACGCTTGACTTTGATGATCCTACGCTGGCCGGCCTGCTCTTCGGCCCGCGCAATGCCCATTTGACAAGCCTGGGCAAACACAGCGGAGCACATCTGGATTCCCGCGGCTCCAGCTTGGTTATCCACTGTAGCGATCCTGACACGCGCAGCAGGCTGTGTAACCTGTTCGCCCAGTTTTACGCCCTGCTTCGCCAGGGCTACGCCTTAAGCCAGCCGGATTTGCTGCAAGGCTATGCCATGTTGGGAAAGGATCCCGCATTGGAACTCAGCGCCGTATACCGCGACGCGGTTTTTCTCCAGTCTCCCCGCAAAAGCGTGACTGCCAGAAACCTTGCGCAAAAACGCTATCTGTACGCGCTGCGAAGCTCCGAGATGGTCTTTGCCGTGGGTCCCGCAGGCACCGGGAAAACCTATCTGGCTGTGGCCATGGCGATTTCCATGTTTTTGCAGCACAGGATCAAGCGTATTGTGCTGACGCGACCGGCAGTGGAAGCCGGAGAACGTCTCGGCTTTCTGCCCGGCGATCTGGCGGAAAAGGTCAATCCGTACCTCAGGCCGTTGTATGACGCACTGCATGACATGCTGCCCCAGCCCAAGGTGGCTTCCATGCTGGAAACCGGCCTGATTGAAGTCGCCCCTTTGGCGTTTATGCGTGGGCGGACTCTGAACGACGCCTTCATCATCCTCGACGAGGCGCAAAATACGACCCAGGAACAGATGAAGATGTTTCTTACGCGCCTGGGCATGCATTCCAGGGCCGTCATCACAGGCGATATCACCCAGATTGACCTGCCCGTGCAAGCAGGGCAGGATGCGCAAGCGCGTTCCGGCCTTGTCAGGGCGCTGCACATCCTTGCTGGGGTACAGGGGATATCTTGCATTCACTTTTCAGAGCAGGACGTGGTGCGCCACCCGCTGGTCAGCGCCATCGTCGGCGCCTACGATGCCTATGAAAAATCTCATAACACAAACTAATTCCGGTGTTTTTGCAAGCATACGGGAGTTCTTTTCCCCGCATCGCTACGATCGCGGCGTCTGGATTTTTGTCGTGGCGCTCTTTGCGCTTTCCGTGATGGCCGGAAGCCATTTTGAAAAGAGCACCCGCATATATGCTGCCGGTGAAGTGGCGGAACACAATGTTATTGCCGAACGGGACATGCAGGTGGAGGCCGAACCCGTCCATTACCATTTGAAGCGGGGTGAAATTGTCGCCCGCAAAGGCGACAAAATCAGCCGCGAACAACAAGTGAAGATACAAGCCATTTACGACGACGCCCAAGATGTTTTGGATCCCAGGCTTGCCGGCGGACTCTTTACGCTTTCCTTATTGCTTTCCATGGGACTTTTTGTCGCGCCCAGCGGCAAGCTGGAAACGCCGCTTGCAAGGAAAGATATCTTGCTCTTTTCCCTGCTCCTGTTGATATTTTGCTCCGGGGCCAAAGCGTTTCACTTGTTGGGAATGCATTTTCACGATGCCGCGCTTTTGACGAATTTCAGCTACGCGTATCCCATGGGGGCCGCCTCGGGACTTGTGGTCATGGTATTCGCGGCCAGACGCTATTATACCTTTGGCCTGCTTTCCTCCATGTTTTGCGGGGTCATGTTTCAGGGAGGCCTTGCCTTATTTTTCTTTCACTTCTTAAGCGGCATGTTTGTGACATGGCTGGTGAAGCGTTCGCAAAGCCGCCAGGATGTCATCTGGGCCCTGTTCCCCCACTTCCTTTTCCAACTGGCTGTCTGGTTTGGCGCCACCTTGCTTGCCCAAAATACCGTGACGGACTATCCGGGACAGATGATCTCTATTGCCGTCAACAGCATACTTACCATCCTGCTGCTTTTTGCCGTCAGCCCCATTTTGGAAATAGCGTTTGGCTACACCACGCGCTTCAGGCTCATGGAACTCATGAATCTTGAACAGCCGTTATTGCAGGAACTGATGCTCAGTATGCCGGGCACCTATCACCATTCGTTTCTGGTGGCCAATCTTGTAGAAGCGGGGGCCAAGGCTGTGGGGGCAAACAGCCTGTTGTGCAAAGTCGGCGCGCTTTTTCATGACATCGGCAAAATCTCCCATCCTGAGTATTTCATAGAAAACCAGTTCGGCGGCGAAAACAAGCATGACAGGCTTGCACCCTCCATGAGTGCGCTGATCCTGATTTCACATGTGAAAAAAGGCGTGGAACTGGCTGAAAGCAACCGGCTCGGACAGGAGATTTGCTCCATTATCCGCGAACATCACGGCACGCGGCTTATGCCCTATTTCTTTCACAAAGCTGTCGAGATGGGCGAGAGTCCGCGGCCGGAAGATTACAGCTATCCCGGACCGCGGCCGCGAAGCAAGGAAGCGGCCATTGTTATGCTTGCCGATGTGGTGGAAGCGTCAAGCCGCGTATTGACCGACCCCACTCCCGCACGCATTGCCGGGCATATTGATAAAATCCTGCACGACATCTTTGTGGAAGGGCAGTTGGACGAGGTTGACCTGACCTTCAAGGATGTACACAAACTGAGTGTGAGCTTCTGTCGTATCTTGACCGGTCTTTTTCACCAGCGCATTGCCTATCCCGAGGTCAAAGGGCACCACAGCGAAAAGAATGGAGCGGGCGCAACGTAATGCATCAGCTACGGCTCGTATGCCCTGCCGGAGCGCGGTTGCCGCACCATCCCCGCGAACTCCGCCTTCTGGTTTTGCGCATGCTGCAAAAATTGACGCCAAAAAACGCTGATGTGGAGCTTATCTTTGTCCGCGACGCTGAAATTGCGAACTTGAACCGTCAATATTTGGATCTCCGGGGACCAACGAACTGCCTCGCATTTCCGGATGCCAGACCTTCCGGCACGTTTCTTGGAGGCAGCCTCTTCGTTTCGCTGGACACCTTGCACCGTGAATGCCTGCTCTATGGACAGTCTCCAGCCACGCATCTGCGCCGTCTGCTGGCTCATGGACTTGCGCATCTGGCCGGCTTTGACCACGGAGAAGCGATGGAAACCTTGTGCGCAACGCTGGAAAAAGCCTGAGCGTTCTTCAGGAACGGAAAGGGCAACGCCCGCGGGGTGTTCTCAAGGGAAGAAGCCCCGAATTTTTTTAGCCTTGGCCAGACGGCTGATGGCCACCATATATGCGCCCATGCGGAACGGGACCTTTTTGTCCGCAACCACGGCCGCGACGTGATCAAAAGCGCGCAACATGTATTCTTCCAGCCGCTTGTTGACCTCTTTCTCGGTCCAACTGACGTGTTGCATATTCTGCGCCCATTCAAAATACGATACGATCACGCCACCGGCATTAGTTAAGATGTCGGGTAAGACGGTTATGCCGCGCTTGTCCAGAATCGCGTCGCCATCCACGTTGGTGGGACCATTAGCGCCTTCGGCAATCAGCTTGGCTTTGATGTTGTTTGCGTTTTCACCCGTGATCTGATTTTCCAGAGCGCAGGGGAGGAGCACGTCGCAATCGCAACAGAGCAACTCCTCATTGGATATCTTTGAGCAGCCCTTGGCGGTGTATCCTTCAAGGGAGCGGTGTTTGCTCCCGGCGATGTGTCGTAGCATGCCGGGGATGTCATGTCCGGCGGGATTGTAATACCCGCCTGTAACATCACTGACCCCCACGATTTTATACCCGGCCGCGTACATCAACTTTGCAGCGGTGCCGCCTACGTTGCCCATACCCTGTATTGCGACACGCACGGGGTCCACTTTGATGCCCAGATGTTCCAGAGCGCGCTTGACGATAATCATGACGCCCCGGCCGGTTGCCTCGGCACGCCCAAGAGTGCCGCCGATTTCAATGGGCTTGCCGGTCACCACGCCGAGTGTCACATGGCCAGACATCATGCTGTAAGTATCCATTATCCAGCCCATGGTTTCGGCGTTGGTATTGACGTCTGGAGCGGGGATATCGGTGTTGGGTCCGATGATAGGCATGATTCTGGCTGTGTAACGACGGGTCAGACGTTCCAATTCCCGCTTGCTGAGTGTCGCAGGATCAACGCGAATCGCTCCTTTGCCGCCGCCGTAAGGAATGCCCGCTACGGCGCATTTAAAACTCATCCAGGCGGCAAGCGCCTTGACCTCGTCTATGTTGACGTCGGGATGGTATCGTATGCCGCCTTTGGCCGGACCACGCGTGGTCGAATGTTGTACCCTGTA
>Ga0082212_10010811_pt1 | contig 11636 bp, 9 predicted proteins | sample TergutNt197P3_FD_71548 | JGI IMG/M metagenome (GOLD analysis project Ga0082212, IMG submission 71548) | Neocapritermes taracua P3 segment gut microbial communities from Petit-Saut dam, French Guiana - Nt197 P3 | ecosystem: Host-associated > Arthropoda: Insects > Digestive system > Gut ... | reverse complement strand
TGGCCGTTGCCGTCGTAGGTTGCAATTTCAACGGCTTCATAGCCTTTTTGGGCCACCATTTTGACGACTTCCTCCACAGGCTTTTCCGAATAATTTTGCACACAAAACCCTAACTTCATGCCTTGTTTCCTCCATTTTCATCGTTTTTCATCGTGATAAATGTAATCCCCCAATTCGGACATCATTTCGTTAGCGTGAACAAACCGGGGGAAAATCCGACTGTATTGCGTCACGTTTTCAGGGATGGGGGCGGTCCGGTTTTCGGTTTTGTGCAGGCCGGGGATTCTGCTGTAATCTTCCCATATTTTCATTGCCACAAACGCAATCCCTGCCGCGCCGAACGAAGCGGCGTCCTGGTCGATATTGGTTTTGAGAATTGTCATGTCAAATACGTCGGCGAACATCTGCATCCAAAACGGGCTTTTGCTGCCGCCGCCGCAAAACAGGATGCTGTCGCTGACGCGCGTTTTTTGCCGCAAATAGGAAAGGGAGGATTTTAAATTCAAGCAGATCCCTTCCATGACCGCGCGGATCAGGTCGTTTTGGCTGACGCCTAGGTGCAGCCCGACAAACGCGCCGCGTATATGGGGGCTCTTGTCCTGGGAAGTGCCGCCCGCCAAGCTCGGGTTAAAGAAGACGCCGTTCGCGCCAATCTTGGCGCTTTGCGCCATGCCTGCCATCCGGTCGTATGCGTCGGGGTCGGTCATGTCCTGCCCAAGCAGTGCCTGTCCGCTCCATTTGAAGGAACTGCCGCCGGAAAAAATAGAGAAAGCGGAGGTGAACATGCCTTCCTGAATATGGGCAAACACATACGGCTTTTTTTCCCAGTCCAGCACAGGCGAGCGGGAGTTGAGCGGAATCCAGCTTGAGGAACCCAGCGAGCAATAGATACCGCCGTCCTCCGCCCCTACCGCGCCCAACGCCATGCAGGCGTTGTCCACTCCGCCGCAAGCCACGGCTACGTTCTGGTGCAAACCGAGGGCGGAAGCTGCCTGAGGGGTCAAGCGCCCCACGATATGATGGGAAGGAACAATGGGCGGGAAGAGGTCGGGCGGCAGTTCCGCCGCCTCCAAATAATCAGGCGAGATTGTGCCCTCCCGCAGGCGGAAGGCGCCCGTGCCGGAAGCGTAGGAGGGATCCATGACCCCTTCGCCTGTGAGCAGCAGGTTGATGAAATCCTTGGAGCCAAGCACATACTTTGTTTTCCGGTACACATCCGGCTGGTTTTCCTTGAGCCACATCAGCTTAAACAGTGAATAACAAGGTGCGGGGAAGCCGTTTCCAGTAGTCATGTACCAATTCTCCGCGTTGATGCGGGTAAAGAAACAGGCCGCCTGTTCACCTGCGCGCCGGTCGGACCAGATGGGTACGCGCTCTGCAAGCGCCTCGTTGCGCGCGCTAATCGGAACGGCCACCAAGCTGTGTCCGGATAGGGAAAGGCACCCGATTTCCGAAGGGTCGGCGCCGGAAGCGCGAAGCAGCGCCTCCGTGCTTTTGATAACGCCGTTCCACCAATCCGCCGGCCGCTGCTCATGCCGGTCCGGGGACGGGTAGTAGGTGGGGTATTCGGTGAAGGACTTGGCGACCGAAACCATACGCTGATCAAACAGGGAGGCTTTCACGCCGCCCGTTCCCAAATCATAGGCGATTATTTTCATGGCCGTTTCTCCTTGCGCTAAGGCTGACGCGTATAGGGGCCGCGCTTTCCGCTTTTGAATTCCCCGTCATCATAATATAGATCATGATGTTTGTCAATATCAACGGATTTATACATGAATGCGGGTTGCAAAATCACGGCAAAAAGAAGGCGCGGGAAACATTGGTTGAAATAAAATGGGATATACAAACGAATGGAGGAAAAAATGAGCGGAAGAAGCCGTGGCTCGGAAAGGTAATAACCATAAAAAAGATATTGACATTAAAAGGCGGATATGTTACCCTGCCCGCATAGATAATGAATAGGGCTCATCACGGCTGGATTTCATGAAGGAGAGGAAGATTGGAATGAAATTAGGTTTTTTTGCGGCGAACTACGCGCATTTGCCCCTGGAGGATGTCGCGAAAATTATGACGGCCAACGGCTATGAGATGATGGAAATACCGGCTTACATTGGAAACGGCCAGATGGAGTGCGACGAGATCCTTCAGGGAAACAACGCGCATAAGCTCAAGAAGATGCTGGCGGGTTACGGCATTGAGATTTCCGCGCTGTCCAACCATGCCGATTCGATCCTGATCCTCGGCCCGTGGGGGGAGGATACGGACGCGCTCTATCAAGGGACGAAAGAAGAGAAAATCAAGTACGGCACCCAGAGCCTGATCAGGACGGCGCAGGCCGCCAACGCGCTGGAGGTTTCCGTTGTAAACGGCTTTACGGGCGTCACAAACTGGGGGCGTTACTTCCCGTTTCCCTGCGCTCAGGGATGGGAGTGGATGGAAAAGGATTTTGTGGAGCTTTTTGTTCCTATTCTAGATAAGTTTAAGGAATACGGCGTCAAGTTTGCCGTGGAGCCGCATCCGAATAATCTGATCTACGACATCAATACGGCAAAGCGAGCCCTTGAGCTGGTGGATAACCACCCATGCCTGGGTTACAACCTCGATCCGGCCAATCTGATCTATCTGGGGCTGCGGGTCGAAAACTTCATCGACGCCCTGGGCGAGCGGATATTCCACGTTCACGCCAAGGACGGCGAGGTGGTGGAGCATAACATACAGTATGGCGGGGTCCTGATGCAAGGCGATTGGCAGAGGCTGGACAAGGCGTTCCGCTTCCGGATCCCCGGCTGGGGCAGCGTGCCGTGGAAAAAGGTATTAACGGAGTTATCCCTGGTGGGCTATGACTTTGTGCTCAGCTATGAACACGAGGACGTCACCATGAGCGTAGGCGACGGCGTGGAGAAGGTGGCGGCCTATCTGAAACCGCTGATCATCAAAGCGCCCTATGAGGGCAGGAAGGATAAAATTTTCAACAATCCGCGGGCTTAACGGGCCGCGGCCTGTTGGACATAGGGAGGTATCGCATGAAACAGACAATGCGGGCGGCGGTGGTGGAAGCGCCGCATAAGATGGTGCTCAAAGAGGTTCCCGTGCCCCGGATCACCGACGACGAAGTGCTGGTTCAGGTATCCTATTGCGGGATCTGCGGCTCGGATTGGAGCATCTACACGGGGAAATACGCCGCGGAGAAGCTGCCGCTCATCACGGGCCATGAGATGTTCGGAACGATTGCGGAGGTTGGAAAGAACGCGCGGGGCCTGAGGACGGGAGACCGCGTTGCGGTGGACATTTGCCTTCCCTGCGGAACCTGTTATTTCTGCCGTAAGGGGGATGGGCTGCTGTGCGAAACATTTGCGCAGCTGGGCATCCATATGAACGGCGGCTTTGCGGAATATGTGAAAGCGCCGTGGAAAAACATCTATCCCATACCCGACGGGCTGGATGATTATACGGCGACCTTTGTGGAGCCGTTGACCGCGGTTCTTCAGGCGTGCAGAAGGCTGGACGCGGAGATCGCCGCCTCATGCGCGGTCATCGGATGCGGGTTGGGCGTGCTGCACGCCAAGGTCGCGTTGCTTCGGGGATGTACGCCGGTAATCGTGCTGGGGGACAGTGAAAGGCGTTTGAAAATCGCCAGGGATATGGGTGTGGATCATACGATCAATATCAAAGAGGTTGCCGACCCGGTGGCCGAGGTAAAACGCCTGACCCATGGCAGGGGGGCGGATTACGTGATTGAAGCCGTGGGGACGTCCCGTACTTACGAGCAGGCGTTTGCGATGCTGCGCCGCGGCGGAAAGCTGGAAGCATTCGGCATCTGCGCGGGGGACGATTACGCCAGGCTTCCGCCCTATGAATTCGTGCTGGGCGAAAAAAAGGTGTCCGGATCCTGCGCCGGCATCGGCAATGATTGGGGGGACGCGATTCAGCTGCTCAGCCACAAGCGCATAGACCCCATGCCGCTGCTTACCATGGCGGTTCCGTTAGAGGAACTGGAGAGCGCTTTGCAGGAGATCCGGCAAAATCCGAACATTTTCAAAGTTTTTGTGTCGCCGCGCATCGACAGGCGAATTGTGATGGACCCAAGCTGCAAAGGAGTATGAGGATGAGTTATCGGGATACGCTGCTTCAAGCCGTTCAAATTGGCGGCCGCGTCGCTAAAAACCGGTTTTTTTCACAGCCGATGGAATGTGCCGACGCGGACGACAACGGCAATCCGACCGAACTGACCTATCGGCGGTATGAAAACCTGTTTAGGGGCGGTTGGGGCCTGATTGACCTCGAGGCGATTTCCATTACACAGGAAAGCCGGTCCAGAAAGAACCCGCTGCTAATCAGGCCGCAAAACGCACCCGCGCTTGCCCGGTTTATCAAGCGCATGCGCGAGGTCAATCCCGAGCCGCTGATCGTATTCCAGCTGACCCACTCGGGAGAGTTAAGCAATCCTGATTTTTCACGCAGGGTAACGGTTTGCCCATCCTACACCTACGGCGGAGACCTGCTCTCAGACGGGGATGTGGACAGGATCATGAACGACTTTGTCCAGGCGGCGAAAATCGCTCAGGATGTTGGCGCGGACGGCATCGACATGAAGCTGTGCCACGGGTATCTGGGCTCGCAGATTCTGCGCCCGTTCAATACCCGTAACTGGAAGTACGGCGGAAAATGGGAAAACCGGCGGCAGTTCGCTTTCGACCTCTATGAGCGCATCGCCGGGGCGGTGGATGACCCGAAGTTTTTAATCGGCTCCAAGGTTTCGGCATGGGAAGGATTCCCCGGCGGGTTTGGGACGGACGGCCCCGATTCCGCCGTCATTGATCTGACGGAGCCGCTGGATCTGGTGAAAGGCCTTGAGGAGCGCGGCGCGCAATATGTCGTGCAGTCCGCGGGAAGCCCCTCCATCACGATCTCGCTGACCCAGGCGGAGAAGAACCATCCCTATATCGCGTACCTGCATCCCACCTTCCAAAAGGCGTTCAAGGCGGCGATGAAGCGCGAAACCGTGCTGATCGGCTCCAATTACTCGGTGTGGGGCAAGGGCAACCAAAACCTCCAGATGGTGCCGCCCGAAGATAATTCGATGTTAAAGGTCGGCGCGAAAAATATAGACAGGGGAATCGTCGATATGATCGGCCTGGGCAGGCAGTCCTTCGCGGATCCTTTGCTGCCGTCCAAACTTGAGCAAGGAAACGAGCGGGACATGAAATTCTGCACCCTCTGCGACAATTGCCTGGAGTTGCTGATTCGGCAAAAGCCGATCGGATGCTGCACCTTCAACCAGTATTATACGGATGTGCTGGTGGACGTGCGCAAGCATCTGGGTAAACTGCAGCAGAATCATACATGATGAATGCGTTGGAAGCGGCCAGGCTGATCGATGTAAGCGCGGTGCGGTCCCATCACACGCTCAAGGATATTGAGTATGTGGCGGAACTTGCCAGGCGCTACCGGTTCATCAATGTTCATGTGCTCCCATGCTGGGTGAAAACGCTTTCCGCCATGCTGAAGGATGTGGAGGGCGTGTTTGTGGGCGCGCCCGTGGGGTTCCCGGGCGGCGCGCACAGGACGGAGGTAAAGGCGCTGGAAGCCAGGCTTCTGGCGGAGGACGGCGTGCAGGAGATGGACGTGGTGATGAACGTCGGCCGGTTCAAAAATCGGGAGTATGCGTTTGTGCTGGATGATCTCAGACAGGTCATCGCCTGCGCGGGGGAGGGCGTTGTAACCAAAGTGATTATCGAACTCAACTGTTTGGAAGACGATGAGATCGGCAAAGCCTGCGAGATTGTTATGGAAAGCGGCGCCGATTATATAAAAACGGGTACGGGCTGGGTTCCGGGCGGCGCGAATGTGGAACGGATCCGGAGGATCAAGGGTATCGTCGGCAGCCGGCTGAAGATCAAAGCCGCGGGCGGAATTCGCACCAAGGACGATTTTCTGCGCCTCCGCCGTTTGGGCGTGGAACGGTTTGGGATCAATACGGCGTCGGCGGTGGAGATCGTTACGTATTTTGGATAAAGAACTTGACGGTATACGCTAACAAGTGCTATGATAAATAGGATAAAGAAGAGAAATCGACAATCCGGATTCCCGGGAAGCGCGGCGCGGTTTTTGAAATATCGCTGTGGCATCAACCCCAAGATACGGCTCAGGACGGATGACTCCGTTTGAGAATAAAACACTTAAGGAGGACGAACATGAAGAAACTTCTATCGATCATGTTGAGCGTACTGCTTATCGCAGGGGCGATGATTGGTTTCGCTCAAGCGGAAGAGGCGCCCCTGGTAGGCATCTCCGTACCGGACAACCCCACGGGCTGGGTGGGAGCCGTACAGTGGATCGCCAAGCAGAAGGCGGAGGAACTGGGCCTTAACTACATCCTCGTTGCCTCCCAGAACCCCAATGACCAGGCGAACAAGATTGATGAGCTCATCTCGATGGAGTGTGATTACATCGTTCTGTTCCCGGAGAATGACGAGCTGGAAGTGGCGGCGCAGAAGATCATGGACGCCGGCATCGTGCTGGTCAACTATGACCGTACCCTGGGCGATTTGGTGCCCGACTACTACGTGGCGGGCAACAACCGGGAGATGGGCGTCATCGGCGCCAACTACATCATCGAAAAACTGGGCCCGGAGGGCGGCAAAGTTGTTTTGATGAACATCCCCAACTACGGCTTGATCTTCCAGGAGAGGATCGACGGGGCCATGTCCGTATTCGACGAGCATCCCGAAATTGAGATCATCGGCGAATGGGCTTCCGACAACGGCGCGCCCGAGACGGTCATCCCGATCTTTACGGACATCCTCACCGCCCACGACCAGATCGACGCGGTCTACTCCACGGACGACGAGATGGATTTGGGCATCCTGCAGGCCATCAAAGAGGCGGGACGCACCGACATCAAGGTCCTCACCGGCGGCGGCGGCTGGCAGACCTATTTCAACGTTATGAACGACTGGCCGGATATGTGGGCCTCCTCTCAGACATACGCGCCTTACATGATGGGCGACTGCATCGAGCTGGTTGACCGCCTCATCAAGGGCGAAGAAGCGGAGTCTACGATCATCATCCCGCCCTATTGCCTGGACAGGACGAATTATCAGGAGTATCTCGACAGCCACGGGATTACGCCCGACGCCCCCTATTAATCGCGAACAGTCCGGTGAAACGGCGCTGCCGTTTCACCGGCTTTCTTCTGTTCATTAAACGGTCCGGCCGGCTTGGTGAGGTGCGTTCATGGACTATGCGTTGCGGATGAGCGAAATTAACAAGAGCTTCAGCGGCGTTCCCGTGTTGACGGACGTCGCGTTTGACGTGCGGGAGGGTGAAATTCACGCCTTGCTGGGGGAGAACGGCGCCGGCAAGACAACGCTGATGAACATACTGGGCGGCGTGTTGCCCATGGACAGCGGTTCCATCGAGCTTTTTGGCAAAAGCGTAAAGATCACCAGCACCGCCCTTGCCCAGGAGCTGGGCATCGCTTTCGTGCACCAGGAGCTCAATGTCATCAACGACCTGGCCGTATATGAAACGATGTTCCTGGGCCATGAAAAGCGCACCAGGCTCGGCGCGATCGACGCCAAGACGATGATCGCCCGCACCCGCGAAGTGTTCGAGCGCATGCATGTGGATATCAATCCCCGCGCCATGGTTCGCGATTTACGGGCGTCGTATAAGCAGCTCGTGGAAATCGCGAAGTCGGTGCTGTTTAACGCGAAGCTTATTATCTTGGATGAACCCACCACATCCTTGACGCGGCCGGAGGTGGAAAACGTATTTGCCGTGATTCGGGCATTGATCAAGGAGCACGGCGCGACGGCCATCTTCATTTCCCACAAGCTGGGTGAAGTGGTCGACTTTTGCGATAGTTTTACGGTGCTGCGCAACGGCGCCCTGGTAGGTACCCAGAACATCCGGAACGAGCGGGGGGAGCTGGCGCGTCAGGCGGACATCGCCCGCTTAATGGTGGGAAGGGACGTTCTGGATCAGGAGGTCTACCGCCCGCGCGCGATGGGAGAACAGTTGCTGAAGATCAGCAACCTGCATGTGGGGGCGGCTGTGCGCGACGCCAGCTTTACCCTTCGCGCAGGGGAAATTCTGGGTATCACGGGCTTGCTGGGCGACGGCAAGGATGAGTTGCTGAACGCGCTGTTCGGCGTCCTTCCGGTGACTTCCGGCGCGATCGAGATGAAGGGAAAGCCGATCCGCCCTTCTCACCCCGCCAAGGCGAAAAAACTGGGCCTGGGGATGCTGCCTTCCAACCGAAAAGAAAACGCGATTATCAAGGATCTCTCCGTAAGGGGCAATATGACGGTCGTTACGCTGGATCAGTACACCACGGGCCCCGCCCTGAGGCGGAGCAAGGAAACAAAGGCCGCGCTGGAGTATAAGGACAGGCTGAATATCCGGGTGAAAAACTTGGCGGATCTCATCGTCAGTCTTTCAGGCGGCAATCAGCAGAAGGTTGTGCTTGCCAAATGGCTGATCGCCAAGCCGGATGTGATCCTGCTTTCCAACCCGACCCAAGGCGTGGATGTGGGCGCGAAAAGTGAAATTTATCATATTATTATGGAACTTGCGGAGCAGGGGATGGGGATTATCATCTCCTCCGGAGAGGCGCAGGAGGTACTGAAGATTTGCGACCGCGTGCTGGTGATGTATCACGGCGAGATCAGGGGAGAGCTGAACCGGAGTCAATTTTCCGAGGAAGCGGTTATGATTCTTTCCACGGGCGGTTCGCTGGAGCTATGACGCGTCCGGCTGCGCGACGCGGGTCGGTTTTGAAATCTTGGGCTGCGCTTGCGCGTCCCTGCGTATAAAGGAGCCTGGAACATGGAAAAAGCGAAAAAGTATTTTTCCAAAAGCGGTTTGGGAAGGTTTACCAGGGAATATAGCATTGTGCTCGTCACGTTGGTGGTTCTCCTGGGAGCGACGGTCGCGGTGACTCTGAAATATGGGACGCCGCTCAAGTTTCTGGACGGGCAGAACTTTATCAACATCCTGCGCGCCAATTCCATCATGGGGATTATCGCCTTCGGCATGGCGTTTGTTATCATTTCCGGAAACATCGATCTGTCCGTCGGCTCTCAGATGGCGCTGGTGGGAATCCTGATGTTTAAGATCATCAACGCTTTGGACGGCGCGGCGGTCAATGTGTTGGGCATTGCCATATCCTTTGGCTCGATGGCCAGCATTACCATTGGCATCCTGGCGGCGGTTGTCTTCTCCTGCATGCTCTCCATGGGCTGCGGGTTGTTGGTTACCAAGGGCAGGGTTCCGTCGTTCATCGTCACGCTGGGGTTGAGTTACCTGTACCGTTCGCTCTCCATCTCATGGCTCAGTTCGGGCGGCATTAAGGTGAAGGATAAGGCGTTTCAGCTGATCTCCAACCAGACGCTTGGCGGGATACCGCTGCCGATCATCTATTTTTTCATCGTGTTTGTGATCTATCTCTACATTTCCCGCTACACGGTGCTGGGCAGAAGAATTTACGCCGCCGGTTCCAACGCCACGGCCACGAAACTGTCGGGTATCAATACGGACCGGGTGAAAATTCTCGCGTTTTTGCTGTTGGGGCTGACTGTGGCTATCGCGGCGATGGTGGAAGGGTCCCGGATGAATTCCATGAACTCTACCAACTCCGGCAACGGTTATGATTTGAATACGATTGCCATGGCGGTGGTGGGCGGTATCGCCATGGAGGGCGGGAAGGGCAACTTTGTCAACTGCCTCTTCGGCATCATCATTTTGGGTGTGGTCAATAATATTTTAACGCTCATGGGAATGGACGTATACCTCGTGAATGCCGTTAAGGGCGTGTTGATCATCTTCGCCGTGTTGTTGCAACATAAAAGCAGGAGGTAGGTATGATGAAAGCGCGGATGCTGCCGCTCTACTTTGCCGCGGCGAACGAGCGGGAACGCGGGGAGTTCGCAATCCAATTGGAGACGCTGAAGGGGATATACGGCGATACGGCCGATTTTTTGACGCCTGTTTGCGTGGGCGAACCGGCGCCGCCCGCGGACGGCGTGGTGTTTCCGCAGTTGATCGGCGCGGCTTTTTCCGAGAGCGAGCGGTTGAAGGCGTACCGGCTGCCCATGGTTGTGCTGACGTCCCGGTTCGGAACGGTGGAAATGTGGGATTGGGAGATCGTAACCTTCCTGCGGGAGAAGGGAATCAACGTTTTTTCCCCGTACAGCGTCGATCTGGCGAAGGTGGTGCTTCGGTCCATCGCGACGAAACATACGCTGGGTAACGGCGCGAAGTTTCTTATGCTGCAGGACAGCCCGGGCGAAGGGATGCAAGCCAATATCTTTAAGCGCTTTTATTGGTGGGAGGCGGAGTGCACCCGGCGTCTGGAAGACGCCTTCGGAATGAAGCTGGTATATTGCAGCTATCAGGAGGTGAACGAAAGAGCGCGCGCCATTCCGGACGGGCAGGCAAAGGCCGTCTCCGCGGATTGGGGGATTGAGCGGGAAGGCGTGAGCGAAAAGGTGTTTTTATCCGCCGTGAAGCTCTATATCGCCGTGAAGGAGCGGGCCGACGCCGTCGGGCAGGTGGTAGGCGTGGGCGCCAATTGCCTGAACGAGTCGTTTCACTCCGACACCACGCCCTGCCTGGCCTGGAATATGCTCTTCGAGCGCGAAGGCCTCATCTTTGCGTGTGAAGGGGATACGCTGACGATGCTCAGTACGTTCATCCTGTATCATACGCTGAAGGTTCCGGTGATGATGACCAACCTCTATCCGTTTTTGGTGGGGATGGCGGCGCTGGCCCATGAGAAGATCAACCAATTCCCCGATATCGAGGATCCGGACAATCACGCCCTGGGCGTGCACTGCGGTTATTTTGGGTTCGCCCCCCGGCCCTTCTGTTCCCGTTGGGTCATGCGGCCCAAGGCGTTGGAGATCGTTGGCGAAAACGCTTCGGTGATCGACTGTGAATTTCCCAGGGGACCGGTAACGCTGGCGAAGATTTATCCGGACCTGCGGCGGTTCAGCATCATTGAGGCCCAGATCGAAGAGTATGTGCAATATCCGGGCTCCGACTGCCGAAACGGCGCCCTGATCCGCTATGGGGACGGGCATCGGGTCATGGAGTCGCTCTGTTCCCACCATGCCCTGATCGTCCAAGGAAAGCAAAAGCCTGCGCTGTTGCAAATGGCGAAGGTGTTTGGGTTCGAAGTAAATGTGATCGAGGAGGGGAAAACATGAAAGTCGGTATTGACAGCTATTGTTATCATCGTTTTTTTGGAGAGGTGTACGACGATCAAAAGCCGGCGCGCAAGCCGATGACCATGGATGATTTTCTGAAACGAGCGAAAGAACTGGACGTGGACGGGGTTTCCTTGGAAACCTGCTTTTTGCCGAGCCTGGAAAAACCGTACTTGGCCGAGCTGAAAGCGCAGTTGGATGAGTACGGTTTCGATCGCGTATTCGCGTGGGGCCATCCGGACGGCTTGGAAAGAGGGAAGAACCCGGATGCGTTTGCCGAAATGAAGCGCTTGATTCCACATGCGCGGGTAATGGGCGCGGACGTAATGCGCGTTACGGGATCCAGCCTGATGTTTCGGCACGAGGATCACAGCGCGCAGGTAAAGGCGCTGGTCAGGCAGTTTCAAGAAGCCGTGAAAATCG
>Ga0082212_10010810_pt1 | contig 11639 bp, 9 predicted proteins | sample TergutNt197P3_FD_71548 | JGI IMG/M metagenome (GOLD analysis project Ga0082212, IMG submission 71548) | Neocapritermes taracua P3 segment gut microbial communities from Petit-Saut dam, French Guiana - Nt197 P3 | ecosystem: Host-associated > Arthropoda: Insects > Digestive system > Gut ... | reverse complement strand
AAATAGTAAATAGTAAATAGTAAATAGTAAATAGTAAATAGTAAATAGTAAATAGTAAATAGTAAATAGTAAATAGTAAATAGTAAATAGTAAATAGTAAATAGTAAATAGTAAATAGTAAATCATGTTATTTTTCAAAAAAGGCGCTCCTGACTATGCTTTTCGTTCGGATGAATTAAAAGCGGTAGTTTTTGCTACCTTAGACAAGCTTGGGCAAAGAAAAAAAGTATTGGCTATTCCGCCGGATTTCACGCGTTTTCATTCGCGGGCAGGCGAGTTGATGCAATATGTATATGAATATTACGGAGATTATTTGACCGATATTCTTCCGGCGCTGGGAACGCATTTTCCGATGACCGAAGAAGAAATCAGGAAGATGTATCCGAATGTTCCTGTGTCGCTTTTCAGGGTACATAATTGGCGGGAGGATGTAGTAACAGTGGGTACCGTGCCGGATGAATTTGTCAAGGATGTTTCGGAAGGCGCTGTTGGTTATTCTATTCCTATTCAAGTGAACAAACTGCTGTTGGAAGGCGGTTACGACCTTATTCTTTCACTCGGTCAGGTAGTTCCACACGAAGTGATCGGCATGGCCAACTATAACAAAAATATTTTTGTCGGCGTGGGCGGTGCGGAATGTATCAACAAAAGTCATTTTCTGGGAGCGGTTTACGGTATGGAACGTATCATGGGACGAACATTAAGCCCCGTCAGAAAAGTATTGAACTATGCTTCGGGAAATTTTATGCAAAACCTTCCCATTGTCTATCTTCATACAGTTATTTCGGAAGGAAAAGATGGTTTGCAGATGCGTGGATTGTTTATCGGAGATGATCTCGAATGTTTTGAAAAGGCTGCCGAATTGTCGCTTAAAACCAACTTCCGCATGATGGAGCGGGAAATGAAAAAGGTGGTTGTTTATCTTGACCCGGAGGAATTTCGCAGCACATGGCTTGGTAACAAAAGCATTTACCGTACGCGAATGGCTATAGCCGACGGCGGCGAGTTGATTGTTCTTGCCCCCGGCTTGCATCAGTTTGGCGAAGACCCTACCAATGACCTACTGATACGCAAATACGGATATGTTCATACGCCACAGGTATTGCAATATGTAAAGGAAAACGAAAATCTTAAACGCAATTTGGGGGTTGCCGCCCATCTTATCCATGGCGCTTCGGAGGGGCGCTTCAACATCACGTATTGTCCGGGACATCTGTCGCGTCAGGAAATCGAAAGCGTAGGTTTTCAATATGCCGACCTGAGTGAGATGATGAAGAAATATAATCCTGCCGTGTTGAAAGATGGCTGGAACGAAGTCGACGGAGAAGAAATTTATTATATTTCCAATCCTGCGTTAGGTTTATGGGCTTACAAAGAACGCTTCGCTTAATTACGAATTACGAATCACGAATTACAAATTACGAATTGAAAACATTAAAGATTGTTGCAGATGATAAAATTCCTTTTCTGAAAGGAGTGTTAGAGCCTTTTGTGGACGTCGTTTATTTACCCGGAGCTAAGATTACGCCAGCCGATGTGACTGATGCTGATGCGATTTTTACACGCACCCGTACGTGCTGTAATGAAGCGCTGCTGCATCAAAGCAATGTCCGATTAATTGTAACAGCTACAATCGGTTCTGATCATATTGATACGGCTTACTGCGAGGCGAACGGCATCCGGTGGGTCAATGCGCCCGGATGTAATTCATCGTCTGTACAGCAGTATATTACCGCTGCGCTGCTGGTGTTGGCAAAGAGGAAAAACATGAATTTAGCGGATATGACATTAGGGGTTATCGGAGTGGGTAATGTCGGCAGTAAGGCGGCAAAAGTTGGCGCTGCGCTGGGAATGCGTGTGTTGCTGAACGACCCGCCGCGTACCGAAAAGGAAGGGGATGCAATGTTTACTTCATTAGATAAGTTGTTGGAACAAAGCGATATTGTCACCTGCCATACGCCGCTGACAAAGGAAGGGTTTTACCCGACCTATCATTTGTCATCGGATGATTTTTTTGAGCGAATGAAAGACAGGGCAGTATATATTAACACAGCACGCGGTCCGGTCACGGATTCTGCGGCGTTGAAGCAGGCTGCTCAATCAAAATTATCCGGCTATATATTGGATGTTTGGGAGGGGGAACCTTATCTTGATATTGAGCTGTTGGAAAATGCGTTGATCGGTACGCCGCATATTGCCGGTTATTCGTCGGACGGGAAGGCAAACGGAACAGCTGTTTGTGTGCGTGAGTTTTGCCGGTTCTTCGGATTGGATATCTTGCCGGGCTGGTATCCCGATACAATCCCATTGCCTCCCATGCCAACGGAAATTCATATTGACTGTAATGAAAAAACGGATCAGCAGGTTTTTTATGAAGCTGTAACTCATACATATCCGATTTGGGAAGACACTCTACTTTTGAAACAGACGCCTGCCGGATTTGAGGAGCAAAGGGGAAATTATTGGGTTCGTCGCGAATTTGGCAGTTTTACTGTACGCCTTGAACATCCTACGGAAAAAATGATACACGGATTGACTTTGTTGGGATTTAATTAGCAAATTTACTATTATCATGTGAACTATATTTTGTGCTTTTGTGGATTATATCTGATGCAATTATTATTTTAATGTATCAATCTGGGAGAAAATCCCTCGCCTTCAAGCGAAGACTTTAGTATATTGCAGACAAGCCAATGGTTTATATCGAAAACTAAAATGTTGAAATCGCATTCCATCAGGAATGCTTCTCCCGGTAGAAAATGCGGTATCATTATGTTTTTGCATCCCGTTAGGGATGGGGCTGTCTCATAATTCCGGCAGCCTCTTTTTTTTTGTAGCCAGACTACCCTCCATTGCAAATTACAAGTTACCCGGCTTGACATTATCATCTATTTTCTTTGTTTTATTGATTTTTTGAATATCTATCTCTATCTTTGCACACAATATGGTTTCTGAAATGTAAAAATGAAAACAGAGTCGTAGAATGGCAAAAAAAACAACAATCAACAAGCGTACGAAAGAAACAGAAAATTTTTGGGGCTTGATACGAACATTGGCGACCAATGAGCGGGTACGTTTTTTAACGGGTTTACTGGTCATTTTTTTTGTGATATATGTAGGCATTGCGCTCATCTCATTTTTCTTTACCGGAGGATCTGACCAGAGCACAGTTGGGAATAATATCTCTTTAAAGGATTTACTGCTTAATGGCGGAAAAGTCAATAACTGGGCCGGCTTCAAAGGAGCGTTTATCGCAGAAAAGATGATGAACCGGTGGTTTGGGATATCCAGCTTCTTTCTGTTATTTTTTTTAGGTTCGTTTGGAGTTAAACTGATGAAGTTGTGCAAGATGTCTTTAATCAAGCGTTTTCTGCTAAGCAGCGCCATGTTGATTTGGAGTTCGTTGTTTTTTTCGTTTGTCTTTATCAGAGGTTACGAAGATACGTTTATTTATTTAGGCGGTCAGCATGGCTATTACCTGTCTGAAACCCTGATAGAAAATATCGGAACCCCCGGAGTCATACTTGTATTGCTTGTCAGTTTTCTTATTATTGCGATATGTCTAAGTAAACGTACAATTCCTTTCCTGCAGCATTTGTTTTCTTTTTCATGGTTTCGGAAAAAACAGCAAAGCAGAAAAGACAGAAAAATTGTTACGGATATAATAATTCCTGATGAGGAGGATTGGGATGATGCAGAAGATGACGAAGACAACTATCCGGATGGACGCCTCCAAAAGTCTAATTCATTGATTCCAACAATCCAACAAACTACTTCCATAAAAAATAAGAATGATGAAGAAATCATCTTTACGGTTGATGTGCCGGCCGGTGACAGCGAACCTTATGACGCTTCGACGATGGGAGAGTATGATCCGCGCTTAGACTTGTCTAATTATCGTTTTCCGACAGTTGAGCTGTTAGTAAAATACAGCCAGAATGAAAATGTGGTCAATATGGACGAACAGGCAGATAATCAAAAACGGATAAAACAGACACTTGAGAATTTCGGTATTCATATTACATCAATCAAAGCTACTGTTGGACCTACACTGACTTTGTACGAGGTTGTACCTGCTGACGGAGTGCGCATATCAAAAATTAAAAATCTGGAAGATGATATTGCATTAAGCCTGTCGGCGCTTGGTATTCGTATAATCGCTCCGATGCCGGGCAAGGGAACGATCGGCATTGAAGTCCCGAACAAGGAATCGCAGATTGTTTCCATGCAATCGGTCATCATGTCACGTAAATTTATTGAAAGCAAATATGACCTGCCTGTGGCATTAGGGCGGACGATTACCAATGAGATTTTCATGTTCGATCTCTGTAAAGCGCCCCATCTCTTGATGGCAGGAGCAACCGGACAGGGAAAATCGGTGGGCTTAAATGCCATCATCACATCGCTTTTATACAAAAAACATCCTGCCGAACTCAAATTTGTGCTGATTGATCCGAAGAGGGTAGAATTTTCTGTCTATGCCGACATTGAACGTCATTATCTGGCAAAATTACCCGGTGAAGATTATGCAATAATTAATGATTATTCCAAAGTAGTTTATACGTTGAACTCACTTTGTGTGGAAATGGAGGAACGCTATGAACTGCTTACCAAAGCTCACGTTCGAAACGTGAAGGATTATAACGAAAAATTTATCAGCCGACATCTTAATCCTGAAAAAGGGCACAAATACATGCCCTATATTGTTGTCATTATTGATGAGTTCGGCGATTTGATTATGACAGCCGGAAAAGATATTGAGATGCCGATTGCCCGTATTGCCCAGAAAGCAAGGGCAGTAGGTATTCACATGATCATTGCCACCCAGCGCCCGTCTACCAATATTATTACCGGAACAATCAAAGCGAATTTTCCGGTACGCGTTGCATTTCGCGTATCATCCATGATCGACTCGCGCACCATTCTGGATACTCCCGGCGCGAATCGGTTAATCGGACGCGGCGACTTGCTGTTCTCGCAAGGGAGTGATATCGTGCGTGTCCAGTGTGCATTTATCGATACCCCTGAAGTAGAGAGTATAGCTGATTTTATCGGCCAGCAACCCGGTTACTCAACAGCCTATCCGCTACCCGAATATGTGCCTGATGGAGAAGGGGATAAATCATCGGGAAGCGTGAATTTGTCTGATCTTGATCCGTTGTTTGACGAGGCTGCCCGTTTGATTGTGATTCATCAGCAAGGCTCAACTTCGTTGATTCAACGCAAGTTTGCAATCGGTTATAACCGTGCGGGACGATTGATGGACCAATTGGAATTGGCCGGAATTGTTGGTCCGGCCGAAGGGAGTAAAGCGCGTCAGGTTCTGGTTCCTGACGAATATACACTTGACATAAAATTAGCTGCATTGAAAAAATGAAAAAGACAGTTCAGATATTACTTGTTTGTTTTATTGCTGTTGGTTTTGGCTTGGCTCAAAACGCTGAGGCGATATGGGAAGAAGCCGCTAAAGCCTACGAAGGGTCGAATGGAATTGCTGTGCAATTTGCGGCATATATCCAATACGACAGACAGGATAATTCTGAAAGTTTTGAAGGAACAATCCAGATGAAAGGAGATAAATTCGTATTGATAACTCCCGATACGCGCACTTGGTATGACGGTTCGACGCAGTGGACATACATGGTTCACGCCGGTGAAGTATACTTGACGACGCCTGCGGACGACGAGTTGCAATTCGTACATCCGATGACACTCCTTCGCACATACAAAACGGAATTCAATCTCTTGTATACAGGCGAAAGTACGGCCGACAATGGGAAGATGGCTTATGATATCCAACTTGTTGCAAAAGGCAACAGCGATGTGGAAAAAATTGACATTCAAATCGAAAAAACGACATCGCTTCCGACGAGGATGACTGTATTTACGAAAAATGGGATGCGAAGCCTTTTTCGAATCAGCAGGATGCAGACCGGCGTCAATCAACCGGATTCATTTTTTGTGTTTAATCCGGCAGATTATCCGGATGCCTTTGTGGTAGATTTACGTTAAAAAAAACAGGGATATGGAAAACGAAAAAGTACGTTGTTTGATTATCGGATCGGGGCCGGCGGGATATACAGCCGCTATCTATGCTTCACGGGCGAACCTTCAGCCTGTTTTGTACGAGGGCATTCAGCCCGGTGGACAACTGACGACAACCACCGATATAGAGAATTTTCCGGGCTATCCGCAGGGAGTTTCCGGATTTGACATGATGGAAGATCTGAAAAAACAGGCTATGCGTTTTGGAGCGGATATCCGTTCAGGCATTGCCACATCTGCTGATTTATCGTCAATGCCTTATAAGGTTGTCATTGATGAAACGAAGACCGTCGAAACAGCAGGCTTGATTATTGCCACAGGGGCAACGGCGAAATACCTCGGACTGGCTGACGAGCAGAAATATGCAGGGATGGGAGTGTCGGCATGTGCTACGTGCGACGGATTTTTTTATCGGAAGAAAAACGTGGCGGTCGTCGGAGGCGGCGATACGGCTTGTGAAGAGGCGCTTTATCTGTCCGGCCTTGCGGCGCAGGTTTATTTGATTGTGCGGAAGCCTTTTTTACGAGCGTCAAAAGTAATGCAGGAGCGAGTGTTGCAGACTCCCAACATTACCGCATTATTTGAACATAATGCGGTTGGTCTGTTTGGCGAGGGTGGCGTAGAAGGTGTGCATTTGGTGAAACGGATGGGGGAACGGGACGAAAAAACAATATATCTTGCTGTTGACGGATTTTTTCTGGCCATTGGACATGCGCCCAATTCGGCTGTTTTTAAACCATGGATTGAAACGAACGAGGCAGGATATATCAAAACCAAACCGGGGACTCCCTTCACGAATCTTCCGGGTGTTTTTGCTGCAGGCGATGTAGCTGACCCGGTCTACCGGCAGGCTGTTACGGCTGCCGCCGCCGGTTGCAAAGCTGCGATAGAGGCGGAAAAATATTTGTTGTCAATATGATATAAGTCTGCGACTTGTGCCTAAAACAATTGAATCATGACACAATCTATTTATCCTCATCTGATTTCCGGATTGCTTTCGATCCCTGAAAGACAAATCGGCAGAACGATTGATTTACTTGACGAAGGCGCTACCATTCCGTTTATTAGCCGTTACCGGAAGGAGGTAACGGGAGGGCTTGATGAGATTGCTATCGGTGGAATCAAGCAGTTATATGAAAAACTGTGTGAGTTGACAAAGCGGAAAGAAACCATCATCCGGTCGATTGAAGAACAGGAAAAAATGACGCCTGAACTGAAAAAAAGGATTGAGGCTTGTTGGGACAGTGTGGAATTGGAAGATATTTATCTGCCATATAAGCCCAAACGGCAAACCAAGGCCGAGATTGCCCGCAAAAAAGGATTGGAACCGTTGGCAAAGATTCTGATGGCTCAGAACGAACAGGATGTATACGGGAAGGCCGAACGGTTTGTAAAGGCCGATGTGTCTAATGCCGAAGAAGCCTTGCAGGGCGCCCGTGATATCATAGCCGAATGGGTGAATGAAAACGAGTCGGCTCGTATCTCGATGCGTAATATTTTCCGACGCGAAGCGGTTATTTCTGCCAAAGTGGTCAATGGAAAAGAAGAAGAAGGCGCCAAATACCGTGATTATTTTGATTGTGAAGAACTGTTATCCCGATGTTCTTCTCACCGTTTACTGGCCATGCGCCGGGGAGAAGCGGAAGGAATCTTGCGTGTAACTATTTCGCCCGATGCGGAACGATGCCTTGAGACTTTGAACCGAAAATTTGTCCAAGGGCATACCGAATCATCCGAACAGGTCGAGATAGCGGTGAGAGACAGTTTCAAACGTCTGTTGAAACCTTCCGTCGAAGCAGAATTTGCTGCTCTTTCCAAGGAGAGAGCAGACAACCATGCAATTAAAGTTTTTGCAGGGAATCTCAGGCAGTTGTTGCTGGCTCCTCCGCTCGGTCAAAAGCGTGTTATGGGAGTTGACCCGGGGTTTCGATCCGGATGTAAGTTAGTCTGTCTCGATGCGCAAGGGATGTTATTACATAACGAAACGGTTTATCCCCATCCGCCTCAGATCGAAAAAAATAAGGCCTGTAATAAAATCGTGTCGCTGGTCAGCGCATACTCGATTGACGCCATAGCGATTGGCAACGGTACGGCTGGCCGTGAGACGGAACAGTTGATCGCAAACCTGCATTATGATCGCAAGGTACGGGTATTTATGGTAAGCGAGGATGGCGCTTCGGTCTATTCCGCATCGAAGATTGCACGCGAGGAATTTCCCGCCTACGACGTGACGGTACGTGGGGCGGTCAGCATTGGTCGGCGACTGATGGACCCGTTGGCCGAGTTGGTTAAAATCGACCCCAAAGCAATCGGGGTTGGTCAATATCAGCATGACGTAAACCAGACTGAATTGAAGACGTCACTCGACCAGACAGTCGAAAGTTGTGTCAATCAGGTGGGTGTAAACCTGAATACGGCCGGCAAACATCTATTGATGTATGTTGCAGGATTAGGGCCTGCTCTGGCACAGAATATTGTGGATTATCGTACAGCGAACGGCCCTTTCAAAAGCCGTAAGGAACTGTTGAAGGTTCAGCGTCTGGGAGAAAAAGCCTATGAACAGGCGGCAGGATTTCTTCGGATACCGGATGCGGAAAATCCGTTGGATAACTCGGCTGTACATCCTGAAAGCTATTCGATAGTGGAAACAATGGCTAAAGATTTGGATTGCGATATGGCCGAATTAATCAGAAATAAGGATTTAAAGAAGAAACTCCTGCTTGAAAATTACGTGAATGATAGAACAGGAATGCCTACCTTGCTTGATATCATGGAAGAATTGGATAAGCCGGGACGGGATCCGCGGCAGGGTATTAAGATGGTTGAATTTGATCCGAATGTACGTACCATCACCGACTTGAGAGAAGGTCAGATTTTACCGGGGGTTGTCGGTAACATAACGAATTTTGGTTGTTTTGTGGATATTGGAATCAAGGAAAAGGGACTTGTTCATATTTCGGAAATGGCAGACCGGTTTGTTTCCGATCCGACAGAAATTGTAACCATTCACCAACACATTCAGATAAAAGTCCTGAATATCGATTTGGAACGAAAAAGAATACAACTTAGCATGAAATTATGAATAATTTAGTGTGAAAATAAATATTTTAATTATATTTGTACGTTTTTTAGGAATAGATTTATCGAATATTTAGGAAATGAGCGTGAAAAGAAATTTTTAATTAGTAGAATTTGAACTTGGAAATTTATGAAAAAATATCTATTCTTTTGCGTGGCTTTTTTATTTGTTATCAGTTCGTGCGCATTCGAAAGTTTCGAACCGGGTAAAAAACCGGATGTTGACGCCATTACTATTCATAATAAAATCAGTGAAATCATCGCCGGAAGACAGCATCAGTTTGAGGCTACATTTTCTCCTTTAGAAGCTAATGAGCCTGAAAGTTATACATGGAAATCTTCCAATACTTCTGTTGCAACAATCAATTCGGCCGGTCTATTCACTGCAATTGACGAAGGAGTAGTGAGTATTACGTTGACATCCGAAGCGCCTCGAAAAAAAGGCTATATTGAATTGTCCGATGAAATAACAATTACTGTATTGCCAATTGAAATAGAGGAAATTGAATTGGATAATGATTATTTGGAAATTCTGAATGGTACGACTGAGACATTAACTCCTTCTATCATGCCAACGAATGCCAAACCCAAAGAAATCGAATGGTTATCGAATGATCACTCAGTTGCTACGGTGGCTGATGGTGTTGTTACTGCGCATAGCGCCGGATACGCCATCATCACGGTCAAGGTAAAAGATACCGACATCCAGGCATCATGCCAGGTTAGGGTAACCCCAATCGTACTGTCAAGTATCCGTTTCGAAACCACAGTCATTCAGCTGGAAGAAAGATATACTCAAGAGACAGTGTTAATTTTTGTGCCCGATAACGCCGAGAATAAAGATGTCGCTTATACATCTTCCGATCTTTCGATTGCTTCGTTTCTTCAAACATCTGAGGGGGTTGTGATTAAAGCCGAGTCAAATGGTGTTGAAGATACAGATAAAGAAACAGGCCCGGGATTTGCGACTATTACAGCCACATCAATAGAAGGCGGGCATAATGCAGTGTGTAGTGTATACGTTTATTCAGTTCCCGATCTTGTTACGGTATCAATTGAAAAAGAAGCCTTTGCCGGCGGCAGTGTAGCATCCGGAAAGATTACTGCCACGTTAACCAACAACAGTTCCAAATCTGTCTTTGTAAAAGATTTCAGAGTGATGGAGAGGCCTAATCAGTATATTAGTAATATACATAAAGCTATTCAAATAGGAGAAACGCTCGACCCCTCTGACAGTTATATTGAAGAATCGGTTACGTTTGTAAATGTGAGTGGACCTCAGGCTGAATTTACCATTATCTATGAAGGAAAGGAATATAAAAGAAATGTAAAAATTGAATAAAATAATTGAACTATGAAAAAGTATCTAATTCTATTACTGCTGTGTCCATGTTGGATATTTGCACAAGACGGGCAAGTCGTTCAGGTAACGGTGGGCGATGATTTAAACGATAAAGTTTCGACCCATTTGCAATACCTTTTTCCTGAGTTTTCAAACGGAGAAGTTTATTTTCAGGATGCTCCGAAAGGCGGCGGTATGTTAAACTACAACATGCTTCAGGGCGAAATGCAGTTTGTGAACAATAATGAGGTGATGACTCTGGCCAATATAAGAAATGTGGCTATGGTGAATATCAACAACCGAAAGTTCTACCCGTTCAATAACAAGGAATTTACCGAAGAATTGCTGACGACCGACAAGATTCAGTTGCGGGTGCGACGCAAGGGAAGCGCTGTTAATTATGCCCAAAAAGGCGCATTTGGAATGTCGTCGTCCACATCATCTATTTCATCATACAGTAGTATTGCCGGTATCGGCGGCGACCAGCAATATGAGTTGTCTGTTATGCGTGACGTACTTGTCACCTTGAAATACTATTACTATTTAGTTGGATCGAACGGTAAGTATACGCAAATCAAGAATGTTAAAACCTTTACCAAACAATTCCCTGCACATCGCACACAGATAGAAGCATTTGTGAAAGAACACAATATACGTTTCGACAAAGAAAACGACCTGAAAGCGTTACTGGCGTATTGCTGTGAGCTATAATAATCTTTTAGATTGATATAAATTTTGGTAAAAAAAAACAGTCTTTTCTGGGTCTTTTTTCTTTTGTGCTTTGCCGCAAATGGTCAGGCTTTTCTGAGTGAGAGCGCCATAATCAGTTTGCTTACAACTACGCCGTGCGACAATGAAGTATATACGCTGTACGGACACACTTCTATCCGTGTCAGGGATTCCATAACGCCGAATACAAAAATAGATTATGTATTTAATTATGGTATGTTCGACGCTTCTCAACCGAATTTTGTGTATCATTTTGCGAAAGGAGATTTGGATTATGCGTTGGTATATTATAATTATGATGTTTTTGTAATTGACAAACAGTTGCAGAACAGCAGTGTTTACGAACAAATTCTTAATCTTACACCGCAGGAAATGCAGGATTTATGGACTGCTTTGATTGTCAATGCCCAACCCGAAAACCGTTCTTACAGGTATAATTATTTTT
>Ga0082212_10010809_pt1 | contig 11639 bp, 10 predicted proteins | sample TergutNt197P3_FD_71548 | JGI IMG/M metagenome (GOLD analysis project Ga0082212, IMG submission 71548) | Neocapritermes taracua P3 segment gut microbial communities from Petit-Saut dam, French Guiana - Nt197 P3 | ecosystem: Host-associated > Arthropoda: Insects > Digestive system > Gut ... | reverse complement strand
CTGTCAAAAGCAAAGACTACTTCTTCGGCGGAAAACTCGGGCATCGCAAATGAAACGTTGAACTTATAAACGGTATTGTCCTGGGGCGCGGGGGCGCTGCCTTGAGACGTACCGCCCTGCGGCTGGTTGCCCGACGGCGCTGCGGCGCCTGAACCAGATGGTGGCTGACTTGCCGCGGTAGACGGTTGGTTTGAGTTTCCTTGATCGTTGCCTCCGCAGCCGGCGAAAAAGACGGCGGTGACGCACAGTACAAGGATCAGGCAAATGACTTTTTTCGTTTTCATTTTCTTTCCTCCATATTTATTATTTGTGAATATTTTCTGCCGCCCGCAAAGGCGGCGGGAACCCTGGAAAATCTGCGGAAACCCTGCGTCGGCTGCGGGAACCCTACATCAGAGACGGGAACCAGAGGACGATCTGCGGTATGATGCAGCATAGCAGTATAACGATTATATCCGCGAAAATAAACGGCCACACGCCTTTATAAATAGTGTTGACAGGTACGCCCGACAAACCGGACACAATAAAGCAGTCCATACCTATAGGCGGGCTTATAGCGCCGAGCGTCATCATCAGCACGACAAACACGCCAAACCAGATCAGATCGAAACCAAGAGCCATCATCGCCGGGGCGAGCAGCGGCACGGTCAGGATCATCATCGGTATCTGCGGCATCATCATACCAAGTATGATGTACATAATTGCGACCATAAAGAGTATCGCGAACGGCGGTATAGACAGCCCCAGAATAAAGTTTGTTATCATAAACGGCAGCTTGGAAAGCGTAATGAACCTAATGAATATAAATGTGCCGGTCAGCATAAAAACAACGAAACCGACTGCAAGAACTGTTTCTATCAGTATCTTATTCATTTTCTTAGGCGTGATAGATTTGCCGACTAGGGCTATGACAAAAGCGCCGAGAGCACCGAGCGCGCCCGCTTCTGTCGGCGTGCAGACGCCTAAATATATCCCGCCAAGGACTATAATGAAAAGTATCAGTATCGGGGCAATGCCTTTCAGCGACGTCAGCTTTTCTTTTCGCGTATACTTTTCCCCTTTCGGGCCAAGGGCGGGGTTTCTTTTACAGGCAAGCGTGATCGAAAGTACAAACATAATAGTCATCAGTATCCCCGGCATCAGACCCGCCATGAATAATTCGCTGACACTCTGCTCCATAAGCATAGCGTAAAATATAAAGGGCATACTCGGGGGTATGAGAATAGCCAACGGGGCGCCTGCCGCGACGGACGCAGTCGACAGCGAATCCGCGTACTTCAGCCGCTTTAGCTCCGGCAGCGCCAGTTTGCTCATAATGACGCAGGAAACATTGTCCGAGCCTGTGATAGCGCCCATAAACCCGGCCGCCACCACTGTCGCTGAAGCCACGCCCCCGCTTCGTCTGCCAAGGAACTTGTTCGCGAAATCGAACAGGTTAGTGCCTATGTTTGATTCCGCTATGATCATGCCCATGAGCGAGAACATGGGGATCGCGGTCGTCAGATAGCTATCCAACTGGGCGAACGGGGCGTTGACCACAACGCCCATAGCGGCGCTCCATCCGAATGTTACAAGAACCCCGACAAAACCGATGATCCCGAGCGCGGCGCCTATCCATACGCGCAAGCCGATCATTATTATCAGGACGATTACGCCAATAAGCCCGACTATTTCAGTACTCATAAATCAGCACCTCCATCCGCCGCGGCTTTCCCTGTCTCATCGGGGGGGAGGCTTTTAAACGCGTCGACATACTTATCGACAAGGCAAACGAGAATACTGAGCGCAAAAACTCCGAGGCCAATGGCAAACACCAGATAGAAGGGCCATGTCGGTATCCTTAGCATAGTATAAACTTGTTTTTGCATCATTTTTTTATTCATTTCTATCAATCCCTGATAGAACATAAGGGAGCAAAGCGCAGCCGACAGCAAGTAGCCGAAAGTATCAAAAACAAGCTGTCCGGCTTTGCCCAATTTATCGATGAACATACCGACGGCGACATGGCGTTTCTTAAACAGCGCTGATACAAAAGCCGGCGTCATGCACACAGTCATCATACGCGTGATCTCGACAGCGCCGGTTATCGGCGCTTTGAAGACTTGTTTCAGGAATATGTCAGCCACGGTAATACAAACCATGACTATAAGAGCGACGACGGACAAGTAGCATATGATCACTCCGAGGACCTCAAAAGCCCTCACAACTTTTTTCATAGAGTCAAAGCACATCCTTTCGAGTTTTTTCCGACTTGGATCTGCAGGAGCAAGACTTACGCTTATATCGCTTATGGTTTGGACGCTGTGATGAAGTCTTTGTATTTTTGCTTGCGGGCTTTGAATTCCGGTTTCGTTTTGTTTTCATTCAATTCCGTTTCTATCCGCCCGATATCAGCCATGTGCTCAAACTTGCCGGGCATCCTGAAATGAGAATGATCGAACTGATCCTCCGGCACTATGAATTTCATTTTACCGTCCGAAAACGCAAGCTCGCCAACAAGCCCGCAAACAACGCAGATAGCGTTCTTCAGGTCGTCCTTTATGTGGAAATTACGGCTGTGGCACTCCGGGCATATGCCGGGTTCGCCCAGATATTTCGCTTCGTCGGGTCCAAGCGCCGCAGCTTTTGCGATGTTGACGCCTATTTCATGGCATTTGGCGACTGAATCGTCATTCATGATTATGGATTTACTCCATTGGAAGACCGCGTTTTCAATGATTTTCCACCCGCGCGCCATCGCGGTTAGGCTCATGTCCGCCGATACGCGCGTCGTCCAATCGCTCCCGCCGATAGATATGTAGGAAACGACCTTTCTGACGAGCCGCCTCGGATCGGGCCCTTTTCCTCCCGACTCTTTCGCGATTTTCATTGCTATCGTGCATGGGCCGGGATCAAACGTCGGGCCAAAAATACGGTCTTGCACTGTGTGCATTATCGCGGGCGAGCCTTTTTCAAAAATAGGCATTACAAAAATAATGCCGTCAGCCGAAAAAATCTTCTCCCCCAGCCAATCCATGTCATCCTTGATGACACATTCGCCTAAACCTCCGCGCATCATATCGTTTATGCAGACGATACAGCCGGTGCATGGCTTCAGGTTCAAGTCGAGCAAGCGGATAAACTCCACCTCCGCGCCCTGTTCCTTTGCGCCCATCAGCGCCTCGCGCGCCATTGCGTCGTTGTTGCCGTCCTTTGTCCCGCCGGAAATCGCCAGTATTTTCATTAAAAACCCTCCCCTGTTTCATTCAATATAGTATTATTGTTAATGATACCAAAATTACAACGCGCGGTCGATTCTTTGCGTATGCGTATAAATATTTATTTTCCCGGGTTTGATAAAACCTGCTAACGTAACGCCGTTTTCCTTAGCGGAATCCACTGCTGCCGTTGTCGGCGCCCCGGCTGACAAAACTATCGGAAACCTCAGCCCGGCGGCGGTATCGACTATTTCAAGCGCAAGGCGCCCGCTGAACAGCATTATCGCGTTATCGGCGTCTATGCCGGAGGCCAGCGCGCCGCCTATGGCTTTAAGTACCGCGTTGTGCCTGCCGACGTCCTCTGAAATAACAGGGAACACCCCGTCGAACCCTATCAGGCTCCCAACCGGGATCACCGCGCACGAGTGCGCCCCGCCTGTTTTATGAAACAATTGACTTGAAGCGTTAAACGCGTTGAAAAGCGGCTCGATTTGGGACGCGGGGATTATCGCTTCCCCGGACGGCCCGGATTTCTTTGCCAGCCCGGGTTTCGCCGACGGGTCTGATTCCGGCGACGGTTCGGATTTTGGTCCGGGATCCGGGGTTACGCCTTGGGGGGAATGTCTTTTATTGACTGTCGCAAAAACAGTTTTTGAGCCCAAATCGACCGAGAGATCCTCGACGTCCGCTACAGATATTATCTTCCCCTTGGACCGCAGCCAACCGACCGCGAGGTGTTCAAGGGAGCTTGGCGTGCAGAAAAACCGGGCGGCCTCCGCGCCGTTGAGCTTTAATATGACGCATGTTTCATCTACTATAGGCTCGTCGATTTCGGAGACATTGTTACCTGTGATGCGGATGATCTCCCTCGTTTCATATTCACGCATACTATTCAATCTTCGTCAGTTTGCACTTAACGCAAATATCCACCGTGCCGCACAATGGGTCCATATCCTCGACCCTGAAATCGATCAATGAATTAAAGTTGACGCCTTTCCCTTTCGCGATTGGCTGCCCTTGCGCCCAATGGCCTGAAACGCCCATAACGCCCATGGCTTCAGGGTGGATGCCCGGCCGGGTTTGGAGGACGCCCTCGGTTTTCAGCCCGCGCCATGTTTCGATCTCCACTTTATCGCCGGGGCGGAGACCCATTTTCGCGGCTGTCTCGTCGTTGATATTTACATAGTATGTGAACGGGTTTGCAAGCGAAATTTCGTCGATCCACGGCTGCTGTTGCGTCATGGCGTTCCCGTGATAAGGGTCGCTCCATGTGAAACCGTAAAACGGGAAATCTTTTTTATCGACGCTGTGTATCTCCAGCGGGTACCAAACAGGGAGCGGGTCATATACGGACCAGTCGAAATACCCGTCTATACCGACTTGCTTCGCTATATCTTCCGCTTTTTTACCAGTGGAGATCATGAATTCCCAATACACCTGCACGCGGATGTCCTTGAAATGGCGCCAGTACACCTCTTCTACTTTCTTTGGCCACGAGGCAAACCCGTGTTTTACGAAATAATCCCAGTTATACGTGTCGCCGAAGAACTGCCTGCAAGCCCTGTCGCACAAATCGTCCCAGTCGATTTTTTTATCGGGCGCGACCATGCTCGATTCTTCCAGACCCAGCATATGGTTATAATAGCCGTTGACGGCGGGGGTGGCGCCTATGCCATCCGCCATATCCAGGACCATCTGGGCGACGCTTTTTCTCTCGTAAAGAGGCTCGACCACCCGCTGAGTGACATGGAAACACCATGGCTCATCGAGCACGGGCGGTATATTATGGTATGAATGTTGCAAGCCCATCCAGTCGCTGCGCTCCAAATAGCTAGCGGACGGTAGCAATATATCAGCGAAACCCTCGCTGAATTCTGTCGGGTATATATCTATATCGACTATGAAATCGCAGTTCTTGTAAAAAGCCGCGCGGTCTTTTGGGTTGCAGCCGTTCATTATCGCGTTGCACCCGTGGTTTATAAGCATGTCAAACTTAGTCCGCAGCCCGACGGATTCCATGAATTCCTCGCGGTTGCTTGCGTTAAGGAGCGGCACTTCCAATGCCAGCGGCAGCATCTGGCCTAATTCCTTTGTCGGCATCTCCGGCTCTTTGATAGGCCAGAACCCTCCGTCCGGGAACAGCCAGCGCCCCCCTGTCCGTACAAAACCGTCCTTACACGCCGCGACCCCCATATATGGGCGCCCCGTATCAGGATGCCCGAAACATTCGACCGAAACGCTGACCATCCCGCCGGGGACATTAGCGGCCCCCATCACATGGCTGAGCAGATCCATGGCGAAAAGCGTCTGAAGACCATTTTTATGGGTGCCGGCGGCGCGGATATTAAGCGTCGAAGCCGGGCGGAAAGGCAGTTCCTTTCCATCGAGCGTAATAGTGCTGCCGACTTGCGCCGCCTCCGCGTACTCCGTTGCGATACGGCGTATCGTTTCTGCGGGTACGTTACTGTATTCTTCCGCCATCTCGCAGGAATACTGCGCGAATCTCTCGCACAGGTCTTCCCAGCACGGGTGGCATTTCAGACCCTGCGCCTCGTATGAGCCAAACAGCGCAAAATCGCCCACCGTGGCGTCGTCAAAGGTTTTGGCGCAATCAGCGGCGGAGTCCCATACCAGCGGCTTATCGCTCGCTTTGTCGCGGACATACGAGCCATTTGCGTCTACAAGGTACGGCGCGTTACTTTTATGTTTTAGATACTGCTTATCGTAGTTGTCGAGTTCATTTACTATAACATTTAAAAGGGCGAGGCAGACAATACCGTCAGTACCCGGGGTTATGGGTATCCACTCGTCCGACTTTGTAGCCGCCGAATTGTTCATAGGGTCGAACACAACGACTTTCATCCCTCGGACGCGCGCGTCCGCCGCCAGTTTTGAGGCATATTGCTGAAAACCGCCGTTCCCGCTGTTTGTGCCGAAAACAAGCAGATAATTGCAGTAATTCCAGTCAGGCATTATAACGAACGCCGCATAGTTGCTGCTGTTTATGAAATGCCCCGCGTTGCCGCAATGCCCGCCCGCCGCGCATATATGTAGCGGCTCGCCTTTTGCCGTATGCATGGCTGCCATCATCGGCGCAAAGAAATAAGGGACGTTATGGTTGCCAGAAACGATCCCATGCTGTAGTATCAGCTTTCCGGGGTCGTCAGCTTTAATGACGGCGAGTTTTTCGCATATAGTCCCATAGGCTTCGTCCCATGATATCCTCTGCCATTTCGGGTCTTCGCTTATGCCCTTTTTCGGGTTTGTTCTTTTTAGAGGGTAATTTACGCGGTTAGGGTCGTAAAGGATCTGGAGCCCCGCCATTCCGCGCGGGCATACACCGCCGCGAGACCCGACGCTGGATTCCGGCAGGCCCTCTATCTTCACGGCTACCCCGTTGACGCGGCGAACCCTGATGCCGCAGTCGCTCAGACATCTGTGGCACTGGGAATATACCCATACATCCTCTGTTATGTTAGGATCTTTTACCGTATCCATCTCGTTCACCTCACGTCACATACGGAATTTATAACGTCCGCTGCGGCGGCGCCAAGCTGTATCAGCCTCGTTGGGATAGCTATCTGGTCTGTGGCGTCGTACCCGAGCATCACCGCCCCAAGCGCCTTGTTTGTTTTCGCGTCGGCGACGACCTTAATAATACCCTCGCCCTCCCCGGGCTTCACCGGCTTGCCATAAGGTTTGAATGGGCGCCTCGTTGTAACGGCGCTGAACCCCCGCTGCTCTGCCTGTCTTTCGGATAACCCCACAAAAGCAGCCTCGATTCCTGAGAAAACGCATCTCGGGATATTCTCGTAAACCGGCGTTTTTATATCCTCTCCCGCTATTGAACCGGCAGCCGACATACCCTGTATTGAAGCCGCCATAGCCAGGGCGAGCTTGCCTGTGACGTCACCGATCGCGTATATGCCCGGGATATTTGTGCGCATACCGCCGTCGATATTAATACTCCCGCGATCCATCTCCACGCCGAGCGCCTCCAGCCCGATACCTCCGCTGTTTGGCGAAACGCCGGCTGCGATCATGGCTTTTTCGGCGACAAGTTTTGTAACGCAGCTCCCGGGGTTAGCCCCGGAGTTGGCCCCGGCTCCGCTTCCGGCGCTGAACTTTACCTCAACGCCTGCCGCAGTCTTGACTATGCTTTCTATGTTTACTCCCGTAAGAATCTGTATGCCCGAATCCCTGAAATGACCCTCCGCAGTTTTGGAGAGCCCTTCGTCGTCAAGCCCCATGATACAGGGCAGTTTTTCGAGCACAGTGACCTTAGTCCCGAAACTGTTCCATACGGTTGCTATCTCCATGCCTGTCGCGCCCGAGCCGACTATGACCGCCGAAGCGGGCGGCTTTTCAAAACGCAAAGCCTCGCGCACGGTAATGATATCCGCACCGTCATATTCGACGCCGCCTATCCTGTTTGGGTAAAACCCCGTCGCAATAATAATATTTTTGCCCGTCAACTTCTCGCCGGACGGATTGAGCTCCACTTCGTTGGCGCCCGTGAGCCGCGCCGCGCCCGCGTGCAAGGATATTCCGTTTTCCTTAAACATCAGCTCAAGCTTGCCGCGTCTTTCGCTCGCGATCTTTAAACATTTATCGCGCGCCTCCGAGTATTCAGTGGCGGGCGCCGCGTTTTTGAGCTTGGCGTATTTAAGCAGGACTTTCGTAGGCACGCAGCCCCAGTTTATACAAGTGCCGCCCACTAAATCTTTTTCCACCAGAGCAGTCCTAAAGCCCGACTTGCAGGCTTTTAAAGCCGCCGCGTACCCACCGGGTCCGCTGCCGATTATTATCACATCGTAACCACTCATGAATAAACCCCCTGTTTTGGTATGCAGGAGCCTCGAATCGTATTGATCGATTTGAGGCGGCGCCAATAGATCAGTCGATGTAAAACACCGAAGGCTTGGCGTCAAACTCAGGATTCAGGCAGTACCCGCCCCTGTCCCTGATAAGCCTCGAAACCTCGCTCTCCGGGTCGTCGAGGTCTCCGAAATGCCGGGCTCGCACCATGCACCCATTAACACACGCGGGCGTGGCGTCCCTGTCGCCGCCCGGTTTTAAACCGGCTTGCAAACCTGCGTCAACACGCTCCCTACAGTAATCGCACTTGATAACAGTGCCATCCTGATACGGGAACAAAAGATCGCCTATGTCCTCGTATTCCGTGCGCCCCTGCCCCGGAAAATACTCCTTGTGCTCCCCGTAAAAACAGACGCGCTGTTGATAAGGGCAAGCCACGATACAATGCTGGCAGCCCACGCATTTATCGGGGTCAACAGTCACTATGCCGTCCGCCCTCTTCGTTGTCGCCCCCATCGGGCAAACATCAACACACGCCGCGTCTTCGCACTGATTGCATTGCACAGGGTACTGGTGCTTCTTTATATCCGGGAACTTCCCCGTCTCGAAAGTGATCATACGAATCCGCATTATTTTCGGCGGCAGGAAATGTTCGGTTTTGCAAGCGATGACACACCCGCAGCACCCTATGCACTTTTTAAGATCAACTACAGTACCCCACTTCATAAACACGCCTCCGGTAATTATCATTCAAACAACGGCCTGTTCTTATACTCCGCGTAAACCTCCGGCAAAATCGCCGCGAGATTTGAAAACTCGACAACATTATGGAACGCCAGCCCCATTGGCGCCTCGATGGGAATATGCACCCAGGGCGGAGTGACGTTATACGCCTTACCCTCAACGATCCGCGCGCCCATCCAAAAACGGGTGCGGATCTCTATCCCGCCGCCGATATCCCTCATAGTGTGCAGCATGATCGCCGAAGCCTTAAACCCCGCGGGCCCCTCGCGGAACTCACTCGTACCATAACCGCCGATGATCTCCACAGTCGGCGAGCTAACGAACTTATCCTTGTCAAAACCGATGTTCTCAAACTTTTTAAACCGGATCAAAATACTCTCAGGGCCGTTTCCTGTGTTTTCAACCACAAAATGATCTACGTCCGTGTATTTATCCCTGAACGCAACGCGCGGGTCGGCCAGCTTTGCCCTGTCCTGGTCGGCTAGAGCTATGCCGAAATGATCCTTTGGATCCCATATTTTATAGCGCAGGTTGCCGCCCGAAGCGTGCCAGACGAACCACCAGCGCAACATGTCGACAGTGCAGCCGGGCAACACATTGTTCACGGCTATATACCCCAGCCCGTCCCTGGTTATGCAATAACCGGTTTCAATTTCGTGATAACCCGGGTCAAGAAGCTGGTTTATCTCGGAAAGCGGCAACGCCTTGTCCGGGTCCATAGGCCCTTTCGCAAGGGCGCCCATCAGCGCGGGGTTCGGCTGCGCCATCTCGCGATAGTAATATTTTGAATACGGCAACGCCTCCTCATAAGGCGCCAGAGGATTTAATTGTTCGCTCATAATCATTACCCCCCTATGCGTCCGGTTTGAACGGATATCTCTCGATTGGAACAGGTTCGCGTATTATTTTCGGAACCCCGCCGCCATCATTGTTGACGACGAACCATTCGAGCTTTTTCGGCGGGTCGGGATAATCTTCCCGCAGGAACCAGCCGATGCTCTCCTTACGCTCAAGCGAGACGCGGAAAAACATTTCCGCGCAAAGCAGCATGGCGTTTATTTCATTTACCCCAAATAAGTGGTGCGGAGTTTTGGCCTCAATACGGCCGGTCTGCCCGCTTAAGTCGAGGATGCGGTTCAACGCCCCGGTCATTCGCGCCTCGTTCCGATACAGGCTGTTGCCGATAGGCTGCACGACTTTTGCTATCTCAAAAGCGAAATCGTTGACAGTGATATCACCCGTCGTTGACAGCGGTTTGTTAAACTCTTTGATGAGGCCGTCCGCACGCGCGTCCGGTACAGGGCCGGTTTTAGCAGAAGCCGCATAAGCCGCGGACGCGGCTCCGGCAACCCTGCCGTGGTACGTCATGACGTTTATTGCGCTGCCGCGAACCCTCGCCGGCGGGGCGGGCACCGCGCCAAACCAACGCGCACCTGCTGCGCAGACCTCTCCGGCCGCAAACAACCCCGGAACCCTCGTTTGGAAACTGTCGTCCACCTGGACAGGGCCGTATTCGCCTATAAAACCCGGGATAATGACGTCGTCCGGTTGCTGGGTCGCTCCGTTAAAAATCAATTTGCCCCACCATTTATTCGTGAATGGGCGCTTGAAATACGCCGCGTCCGACCCGAGCATGGAGCGCGTAAAAGGCAGCATGATATTTTCTTCCTGCCGGTAATGCAAAGGCCCGTTGCCCGCTTTGCACTGCTTATAGTATTCGGCAAGGGAATCCTGGTCGATATCCGGGTGCGGCTCCACCGTATGCTGTATCCCGACGTTTTCGCCCTTGTCGTTATACAAACCGTATTCAACGCCCATCTCGTCGACGAAATTGTGAGGGCTAGTCCAATTATAGAAAGATGAAAACTCGCCGTTTGCAAGGCTCGCCCCGGCGCGCCACGCGGCGGCTACGCCCTCGCCGCGCGCGCAGGCCCACATAGGCATGATGCGGTAGTTCTGCCCGCCGGTGGCTATTATGACCGCGCGGGCTTCGAAAACAAAAGCCTCTCCGGTATCTATGCTGAAACCGAGAGCGCCCCCCACTTCGCCGTTATCCGTCGTCAGGACGTCGACGAGACCCACACGGTCGATGAACTTGACGCCAAGTTTGACCGCCGTTTTCCTGATATTTATCAGAAAATCAAGATCGATGGCGGAAAGCGTCCAGGGATACTCGTTGTCCTGGTCAAAATCGTATTTACCGTCGTCGGTTTTACTGCGTAAAATCGAACGCCATTTGACCGTCCTAAACTCGCCGTTCTCATCCTTATCGATTTTCCCGCCCGACCACCTGTCGAGTTCTATGATATTAGTCGTGATCTCGCGGGCATACTTCATCAGGAAATCCTGGTCGTTCAGATATTTCCCTATGCGGTCTGTATGGTAGAAAACAAAATCCTCCGGCTTGTAATTCCCAAGCGACATCATTATGCCGGCCCCGCGGTTCGCCTTGCCGGAATAACCGGACGTATACTTTTCTACGATCGTGACGTCTATATCAGGCGCGGACTCCTTTGCCGCGATTGCCGCCACGAGGCCGGAGATCCCGCCGCCGGCGATGACGATATCCGTCTTTATTCGCTCGCTCATCTGCATTCCTCCTTTCCTGTCATTCCAGCACGTTATCCAGCGGAAAACGATAATTCGGGAGATCCTCTACGACATAAAGCGCTTTTTGCGCGCAATTCACCTCGCAAAGCATACAATGGACGCAATCCTCGGGGTACGCTTCTACAGGCTTTTTTTTCTCATTATCCCAGCCAATCGCGTCAACAAAACACGACTTGAAACATATCTTGCAGCCATTGCACAACTCGCGGTTTATTATTATCTTATTCATATAAGGCTTCGATCCTTTCCGTAGAATGTATATAGGATGCA
>Ga0082212_10010808_pt1 | contig 11639 bp, 10 predicted proteins | sample TergutNt197P3_FD_71548 | JGI IMG/M metagenome (GOLD analysis project Ga0082212, IMG submission 71548) | Neocapritermes taracua P3 segment gut microbial communities from Petit-Saut dam, French Guiana - Nt197 P3 | ecosystem: Host-associated > Arthropoda: Insects > Digestive system > Gut ... | reverse complement strand
TATCATTTCAGTTAAGCGGTCAAGCCATAAAATGGCTCAACCGCCCACATAATCATTTTTCAATTATGTCCGATTCGGACTTTACACATAATCTGCAACAGACCCCAATATCCACACGTTTGGATATTAGTGACTTGGCGGAGAAGTATTCATCATATAAGAACTCTGTTTATCGCCCATATTTACATCACTTTCAGCATTTTCAATATCATCAATCAATGAAATATCAACCTCAACAGGGCGGTCAGTCGCATTATAAACAATAGTTACTTTATCATCATATAAATATATAGCATTTATAAATATTGATATAATTGCCCGTCTATAATTAATGTCATCAACATTTCCGTTTTTCAATTGTGTAAGGAAAAATTTAATTTCGGTTTCGTCAACTTCGGTTTTATATAGCTGTTCTTGATGTAATTCTTTTTCAAGAGTTTCCTTTTCTTCTTTTTTCTTTGTAATACGTTCGGATAATAATTCTATATGTTCGCCGTTTTCAATAGCTTTTAATAAATTTTCAACTGCTGTTTCATTTTCTTTTAACTTTTTCTTGATTTCCGATATTATATGCGTGTTGTTTTCTTGTCTTGATATTTCGCTAACGACTTTTGCAATTATGGCGATATTTTCATCTGTCAACTGTTCTCTTGCTTTTGAAAGTATAAGATTTTCGATATAATCTTTTTTTACTTTCTTCTTTTTGCACCCTTTTTTATTTAACACATTTTTACAGCCATAATAATGATGTACTTTTCCTGTCTTGCTCGTTCCCCCTGTTCCAATCATCATTTGCTTATCATATCCACAAAACAATTTTGTAGTTAATAAATATTCTTCATATGCCCTTGCACTTGCAGGGGTCTTTTTCTTTTTGTTTCTCATAATTTGCACTCTTTCAAATAATTCATCAGATATTATACAGGGCATACCGTCTATAATTTCATTACCGCCACGAGTATATACGCCTATGTAATTTTTATTTTCAAGTATTCGATTGATTGAATTTGCAGCGTTACCGAAAAATAATTTGTTAAATTCTGTTGTTATTATTTCGTTAATCTCTTTTAGCGAATACCCTGTTGCATATAGTTCAAATATTTTTACAACAACAGGAGATGTCAAAGGGTCAGTTTGATAATATTTATCTTCATCTATTTTGTAGCCAAGCGGAACTAAACTCCCAATATGTTTTCGTTTTTCAATGGATACAGAAATTCCACGTTTTACTTTTTGCGATAACTCTGCACTATAATATTCCGCCATACTTTCAAGCACACCCTCAACCATAATTCCTGACGGGTCGTTTGTAATGTTTTCTGTTGCGCTTATTACTCTTACCCCATTCTTTTTTAATCGCGCTTTGTATGTTGCACTATCATAACGATTACGAGCAAATCTGTCAGTGCTATATATAATTACATATTCAAATTGTCTCTTTGCACTGTCATTTATCAATTTATTAAATTGTGGGCGTTTATCATTAGTGCCAGTTAAAGCGCGGTCTATGTAAGGTTCGCCAATAATATTATAGTTATTGCGTTTTGCATACTCATATATGACTTTTAATTGCCCCTCTATGGAGCTTTCAGTCTGATTCGGACCCGGCGAATAACGAGCATATATTACGGCTATATTCATTGTGTTTTATTCTCCTGTCTATTTTCGATTTCTTCTTTTAACAAATTTTTATACTTTTCAATAACTTTATTTTTTAAATTTTTTGCTGTACTTTCTTCAATTTCGAGGTCTAATTCAAGTTCTTTAAGCCCCTTTATTTTTTCAAGTATTTGTCTATACTCAACAATAAAACTTCTTAAATTCAAACTATTAGTAGCAATCGCCGCTTCATAGTTTTTTTTATATGTGTCTATAACTGTTTCGTCTGGATTTATAGCGTATTCCGCGCCAATATCTATTGTAGATTCAAATAAACTATATTTGTTTTCTGTAATATCAACTATAATAGAGATTATTTTATTCGCTTCTAACTCAGGTTCAGATTTTTTATACTTATATTCTTTAAAATCAAAGAGCCAGTCAATCGACACATCTAATGCTTCTACAAGTTGTTTTGCTGTAAATATTGTAGGATATTTGCGTCTTATTTCTTCTACTTGGAATTCGTCTTTTTCATCAAAAATTTCAATTTTTTCATAATTACTAATTGTATTATGATTTACAAAAACTTTTTTTGCTAACGCTGAAATAGTCAATTTTTTATTGTTTCGTGCTTGTTTTAAACGCTTTGAAAATTCGCAAAATTCTTTTAATTCTTCATCTTTAATTTTCTTTTTCATAATTACAACTCCTTAAAACTATTATTATATACATAATATCATATTTAATTATCATTGTCAATACATAATCGCATATTTTATGAGATAAAATCCATATTATCTATAATTAAATTAATAATCAATGCAAATTCATAATAAAAATATTTTGCATTGACTAATATGACTTATGGACGGGACTTGTCAATGTGTTGTATAATATAATCATAGCGATTGCATTATAGTTTTGCACGACAAAAAAGTAGCCGACGTTTTATGCCGCCGAAAGCTCATTGATAATGAGGACAACGCGATTATGCTATTTTTGCAGCGAAGCAAGCCCACAGGGCATGGCTTCGCACGCTTCGCAATAAATCGCGTTGTGGAGGCTCGTTGTCAATGAGAACGTGGAATAAATAGTCGGCGATAAAACACAAGGAGATATAATGGAAGATATAAAAATAAGTAGTCAGAATGCGAAATTATTTGCTTCTTTTTTAAATGACAATATTGATTATATAAAAAATTATATCGAAAATCATAAACAGGAATATATTGATTTTGTTGATAAAGAAAAGTCTAAACAAACAATAGTTCATAAACAAAAACGGACTTCTCGAAAAATGGCATAATAATTACGAATATAAAAGCCAAAAGGTGATTATATAAATATAATTGTAGAAAGGAGTAGGACACTATGACAATAATAGGGATAGAAGAGAGCAAAGGGATATATGAAAGTAATGCTTACCATAACATTATTATTCACAGCACGGAAAATATTTCCACTGACAAAGGTATTGGCTTAAAAGCGAAAACAGAAAAAGTCAAATACAAAGTTCTCGTGGAAAGTCTTGGAAAAGAGCTTGCCACAAAAGAAATCTACGCACTTTTAGGCAAAGCAGTAAAATGTCATTATGATAATTTCAAAAATGTTTCACTTGTGCAGATTAGCGAACCCGAAAAACCGCAAGGACTTTCTAAAGTGTAAACCTACTATATAAATCATGGGGCGTGGATTGACGTAAACCACGCCTAATTCTTAAATTAAGTTTAATAGGAGCTTTTGCAATGAATATATTGAAAAAATTTAAAACATGGTATGTTGAGACAGAAAACGCTCAAAAAGCGTATGACAAAAAAGTATTATTACAGAAAAAACAACAACAGAAAAAAATGACTTATGATGACACATATAAGGCATTGTCAGTAGAATTAGCAGATGTTGTTGAAAGTATAAAAGAAAATCTGAATATACAAGGCGGACAAAATCCCTGTGACTTATTCGTTAAGTATGAAACAAAAACCCCGAATGCCTTTTGTTATAGAGTATTGTGTAACCGAACAAACACCCCAGATTCAAACAGTTTTGTAACCTGTTCGGACGTGAAAGAATTATTAAAAGAACATATGAATAAAATCTATTCGCCGTATAAATTTAATGTTTACTGTGATTATAAAAAGTTATATTATTATATAACAATAGTTATAAAAGGTAATAAACCGTTACCTATATATACGGGGAACAGAGGCACATTATGGTCTCATGAATATTTAATTTATAATTACAAATTAAATAATTATCAACTTTTAAGAGATATTTACCTTGAATATCCCGACAATAAACGTGAAAAACTTACTACTGGTAAAAAATTAGAAATATTAGAAGACTATAAATGGATGCCAACGACTGTTGAAGATTATAATGGATATAAACAATTAAGTAGGTATGATGTAACACGGGGTTATTGCGGGAGACTTTCGGGGCGATAACACATCATACTGCGAATGAAGGTGGGCTTCGGCGGTGACAAGGCGTGGAGTGGAGCGTAAACGGAGTGAAAGCGAAACGACACCGCCGCAGGCAGCGACCGAATGCCCTGCCTCGTTAAGCGGTCGAAGTTAGCGGACAGTATTACCCCGCTAACTTCGTTACAGGTGCAAATGTTATATAATTATCGAAAAAGTCGAGGCTTATTGTGTAACATATTTCGTTACAACTTCGTTACAATGTAATATTTTGTAAAACCAAAGGATTGAAAAATTATGAATAATGATGTTTCTAAATCATTTTTTTGCGTGTTCAGTAATCCAGAAGAACATGGATATACAGGAACGCCACAGGAAATAGTTGATAATATGATTTCCGCATGGGTTAAAGATAATCCACAACGTACCTGTGCGATTAGTTACTGTATATCTGCTCAGGGATTAAAACACTGTCACGCTGTACTTGAAGATACAAAAGCCATGCGTTATAGTGCTATCCAAAAAGTATATGCAGGAATACACATTGAACCAACAAAAGGAAATAAATCCCAAGCCGAGGCATATATAAATAAGAAAAAACCTTTTGACGAACAAGGCGAACAAGTTATATATTCTAATCGTCATGGCGACATCAAAGCGTGTCAAGGGCAGCGGAATGATTTAGGCGTTATTGAAGAACTTTTACAACTTGGTAAGAATCCAAATGAAATTATGGATATGTCGATTTCATATAGACGGCATTATAAATTAATACGAGACGCTTATTTTAGAAAACGATATAAAGAGACTCCTACAAAAAGGGAATTATTTACATATTGGCATACTGGAAATTCGGGTACTGGCAAGAGTTATACAGAAGTGAAGCTAAAAGAAATTCACGGAGAGGACAATATTTATAAAGTATCACAATTTGAAACTGGATTTTTGGATAATTATTGTGGAGAGCCTATAATTTTTATAGATGAACTTCGAGGACAAATTAAATATTCCCAACTTTTGATAATGCTTGATTCGCAAAAGCATAATTTACATGCGAGATTTGCAAATGTAATAGGATTATGGAGAGAGGCGCATATAACCTCTGTTTACCCTCCTGAAATTTTATATAAGCAAATGATAAATAATAATAGTGTTATAGATACATACGAACAATTACGCCGCCGAATAACTTATATTGTTTATCATTATATAGATATTGACGGTAAATATTGTAGTTATGAAATGCCTATGAAAGACTATATAAACTATGAACATCTTAAAAAGTTAGTTGAAAAAAAAGACGAAGTTTTAACACCGGACGAATATAATCCTTTTATTGATACTAATGCAAATTAATTATGATTACCTTGCGTTGAAAGAATGTCAGTCATAGTATATCCTAACATATCGGTAAGAATATTCTCAAATTCTCTTGTGTTATCACTTGCTCCACTATTATAATGTGCAAATTCGTGTATTAATACGCCAAATAACCTTGCGATGCCGTCTTTTAACACAGACCGCTTAATAATGACGCATTGTTCAACGGGGTCCCACAGACCAGCTGGTTGTACACCAATTAAAGGGTCAATCCGCATAGTATTAGATATTTTTATCGGTTTATCATTTTTATAACCGTATTTCTTTAAAAATTGCAATACTACACTTTGTTGCTTAAAAATTTCGCGTTCGGTTGATGTCAACTCCGCCTCACTCACAAAGTCAAATTTGTAGTTATCTATATCAGCTTGCTGTGCGTCACTAAACGTGAAAATTGAATTTTGCAACTTTTCAAAAGTCTTATCGGGTATTAAGATTAATTTTTTACCGCTTTCATTAAGAATTTCAACTTGGGCATTTGTTAATGCAGCTCTTTCAGAAGGTGTCATAAATACGACATTACCGCTTTTATTAAGTGTTTTTACGGCATAAGAAGATATTTCAATCCAAGCACTTTCATCTTTGTTATTTTGTCTCATAATATTATCAAGGTCGGAAACCAATTTTTCAAGAACGATTTCACTTTTGCAAGATGTGAGTATCTTTTTTACGCTGTCTGTATATGCCGTTCTACCGACATTTGAGCGTTCTCTATTTAGGGCTTTTTTTATTGCCGCTGAAATATTAGTTATGTTATAACTAAACATAAAGTTACTTTCTTGAGCAACTCGTACACCATTAATATAAATGCAAGGGATTCCCGTTGCAGTATATACTTCACCATAGCTTGTTTTCTCAATTAATTCCGAGTCGCTGAACTTTAAGAACATAGCTTTAGCCTTTTTCATATATTCGAGCGTTATGCCTGTTAAAATAAATTCTGTACCTATAAAATTGTTATCTTGTGTATCAACAATTACGGCATGCAATGTTTGTATTGTGTCAAATCCTGATTTATTACTCATTGCAAGGGTTGCATTTAGATGCTTGGATAAAATTTCAACACTTATGTTTTTACGGTAAAAAACAGCAAGGGCATCTTTCAAACCAACACCAAATTTACCGATTAAATTACTTGCGGACATCTTTTCGGGATTCTCGTCTTGTTTGAGATGGATTTCTTGCAATCCTCTCCCGTAGTCACGGATATGCCATATACCTTTTTCATCTTCCCATATTTTAATTTCATCACTTTTTGTTAAGATTTGCTCATCAAGCGCATTGGCAATAATTTCTCGTAAGGCGTGTTCTATCCCCCAAGCGTCCAAAACTTCACCTATATTTAGGTCAAAAAGCTTTTTATTCATAATTATAAATCTGCCTTTCTGCGAAAGATACTAATGGAGTTATGAAACTGGGATGCGACATTCGCGTTATCATTTTTATTCACAAATACATCTCGCATTATATAAATTTTCTATGTATTTAAGTATATCACATTATTTTTTAATTGTCAATAAACAGCGAAAAAGAAACAGTCAAGGCGTATAACCTTAACTGTTTCTTTTTGTTTTGGTTTCGATTTACAAGAACACCACAACAGCGAAACCGCCATTGAAATATATAGGGTTCTTATATAAACCGACTGGCGGAGAAAGCCGCATAAAACCTGTAATCACGGGTCTTTTTTTATTATTTTAGATTACCAATGAATTTATAATTAATAATAATTTCCTGTTGTGGACTGCCGTTTACGACTTGCCTTTCCGATACTGTTATACTGTCAATTAATTCAAGTAATATATTGCGTGTTATACTCGTTATCTCCGTGTACTTACTGATGTTATCAACCCACTTTGAAACATTATCTTTTGCACTAACGATTTTTGATAATTCAGACTTCCAATCGGCTATATTTTCCTGCAATATATTTTGTTCGCTCTCGTAATCGCTCATCAGTTTTTTGAAAATATTGTCAGGCACATTCCCCGCATATCTATCTTCAAAGAGTTTTTTACTCAAATCGTCAACCGTTTTTATACGATTATTTGCCTCACGCATTTTTCTTTCGATTATAAGCCGCTTTTCTTCCTGTCCCTCGTTTTCCAAATTGATAAGTTGTTTGATTAATTTGTCATGGTCGGAAACTGCCAATTTTGCGTTATATTGTATATCCTGCAATAAAGTATCTGTAAGCAATTCAAATTGTACCGAATGAATTGAACAAACGCCTTTGCCATGTTGAATATAACGACTGCATTTATAGCCCATATACGTTTTACCACGCTGATTTTTTGTATTGAATACTAATGCACTCCCGCAATTCGCACATTTTAACAGTCCTGCAAATAAACTGATTTCCCCCGTATGGCATATTCTGTTTATTTTTACGATGGTTGTTCTCTTTTGTACGGCTTGCCATATTTCCGAATCAATAAGCGGCTCATGCGTACCCTCGACAATAATCCATTCGGACGGGTCAGTAAAGTGCCTTTCTCCTGTCTTAAACGAAGTCACCGCACGTTTTCCCTGTACCATGTTTCCGATATATACTTCATTCCTTAATAACTGCATAATCGTCGCGCTTGCCCATGTACTGCTGACTTTTGGATTAGGGTGTTGCTTGCCTAATTTGCTGTAATAATATATAGCGGGAGATAGAACAGATTCGCCGTTTAATATATCCGCAATATGTCTTGCGCTATTGCCGTCTGCAAACAGTTTGAAAATACGCTGTAAAATCGGAGCGGCGTTTTCGTCTGGTATTAATTGATGACGATTAGCAGGATTTTTGATATAGCCAAACGGCGTAATGCTTCCCATGAATTTCCCTTGTTTCGCGCTTGTTTTTCGGGCTGACTTAACCTTTTTAGATATATCTTTTGCATACATTTCATTCAGGATATTTTTGAACGGCGTTATATCATTGTCAACGTCTTGACTGTCGTGATTATCGTTTACCGCTATGTATCTTACACCATATCGAGGGAAAAAGAAATCTGTATATTGCCCCGTCTGTATGTAATTCCTGCCGAGCCGTGAGAGGTCTTTCGTAATAACAAGATTTATTTTCCCTGCCTCAATGTCTTGAATCATGCGTTGAAATTCTGGTCTGTCGAATGTAGTCCCGCTATATCCGTCATCAACATATATGTCGCTTACGCTCCAACCCTTATCTTTTATGTATGACTTCAACATTTCACGCTGATTCGATATGCTCATACTTTCAGAGCCGCCGTTATTGTCGTCCCGTGACAATCTGCAATATATACCAGCATCATATTTTTGTACGTTTGTTTTCATATTTTAACCCCTTTCATATATGAAAACAGCGTAGATTCTGATGTTGATTTTTAACTTCCACTACTAAAATTATACCATATATTGCGGCAAAAGTCAACATCTTTTTTGGGGTTTCATAACTTTTTTTCACTGGCTATCTTCTCCTTTGCTATGTTAAAGAGTATATCGCCGATATGTTTTTCGCCGCCGAAAATGCTTTTTATACATACGGTTATATTGCCGTATTTTATCTTACTGGCAACGGTCTTATTATCAACGATTTTTCTCTCAATCAATTCGGTTTGTATTTTTTCTATATAATCACTCCTTTTAATTATTTGTTCCAGTTTATGTAAATTTTTTCTCTCGGTTAATTTTTGTCAAGTTCTTGGCAAAAATTCGCGATTCTGTCTCGTTCGGTCAATTTTTAACATGACGGAGCATGTTAAAGAATTTGCTTCTTAATTTTATTCGTCTGCGGACGAGGGTTTCTTTTGCCTTGTGTTTTATTATCATTAAAAAATATATTCCCCGTCTATTGGTAATTCTATTACAATATCATCTTTTATATTTCTCGTCAAATACTCCTGCGTTGTATATTTACGATATTTATCATTTTCATAAAAGTGCATAACATTTTGTATTCGACGTATAAACGCATTAAAAACTTCTTCATTTTCTTTCTGTTCGAGTTTATATATATAGTTTAACTCAATATTAGAAATTATATATACTATTTCGTAGCAAGCCTGTCTGTTCACGTATCGGCAAGGCAATTCAAGAGGATAGCCGTCAAGATAATTATTCATGTCCTGTATGCGGATATGCCCCGAAAATTCGTCAAATACTATCGTGTTTTGTCCCATATAACTATCAAACGGGTGTTTATAGTCTGTCACACGGTAAACATTTTCATAACCGTATTTCTCCATGACATGACGGGTTTTTCCTACTCCGGTTTTACCATATATGTAAGTCACCTGCATTTGACGAAATATATCTCTGTACTCGTCGGTCTTTAACGCCTGTCGTACCCGCTCTATATCGTTCAAATTTTTCATATAGTCGGCGTTTTCCTCTAACAATTCAATCGTAGTAAATCCGTCCTTTATTTTTTCATACAGATATTTTAAATCGCTCCTCATTCCCTGCTGTTCCTCTGGAACGTCGCCGCTCTCCTCGAATGTCCCCTCGACAGTCGTTTCGCTTTTTTTATCTTCTTCCCATTTCCCCGATTTTTGTATATACTCCCGATTCTGTTCGCTCGTCCCCCGTGCACTCTCCAAATGTGCCGTCGGGAATAGATTTTTTATTGTATTGAAACGAACGCCGTTTTTGCATAAAATATATAAATGCGTGTGATATGTTTCGCCCTGTTCGTCGCCCATGCACCAATAACGCAAAGACTTTAACTGATTTATTTGTGCCTTTATTTTGTCATGGTCGAATTTTTCCCGTCCGTCCTCGTCAGATTGCGGATTATTTATCGTTATATTCCATTTGCGACTTTGATTATTATTTTCCAAATTTCGCCTCTTTTTTATTATTATTTTATTTATTTCTGTTACAATTTAGCATTTGCGACAGAAGTGACATGACTGTGTAACAGATTACTTTTGCATGAAATAATCGTGCATTTACCGTTGTGTTACTAATGTTGTTAGCGGTAATACTAACGCTAACAACGCCGCTTCGCGGCGGGACTTCGGCGGTCTGCGGGCTTGGCGGCTTTCGCTTCGCACGCCGCCTGCGCCCTTGCCCGTCCGAAGTCCTCCTAATATTGCAACTTTTTTAGTACCATTCGCGTATATTTGTAAATACTTCTTGTTGCCTTTTTGTAATTTTCATAAAATATTTTATCAGTTTTCTTTTCCTCACGTGTAAAATAATATTTTAATACGCTTTTATTATCTTCTTTTTCAATCATTAATCTTTCAGGGAAATTATAACTTTTTAAATATCCCCTGTCATCGTCAACAGGATAATATAAAGCGTCTAATCTGATTACCAGTTGAGTTATACCGTTTATATTCTCAACATAAACCGCTTCTGCGAACCTGCTTATTTTATAAAATCCGTCATATATTTTATGTAAATCTTTTCTGCGAGGGGTGTATTTTTCGATTTCTTTCTCACAACTGGGACATTTACCGATTTCAAATCCCTCTTGAAAAATCCCCCAATATTTATTGCATTTGCATATATAAAATTCTTTTTCTGTTTTATTCATTATTCGTTTCCCTTTCTATTAAATTATTTTTTATCGTTTCGTTTAATTTTTCAAAATCCGTTATTTTTGGCACTCTTACAGGCACGGCTAATCCGCCGTTTATCGAAATCCAACCTACGCCGCGACCGCTATTGTGTTCAGAATTTTTTATCACCTCGCGGCTCTCTTTATCGAACAACATCTCCAAAGTTTCCGCTCCTGCATTTCCTAAAACACAACATAATCCCGCCTGCTCTCTTGCCGCACTTGACCCGAAGAAACTGACTGCCGGTTGTTGCATCGCAAGACAAATAAATATCTTAAAACTGCGGCTGAGTTGTAAAAGCAATAATAATTTCCTTTGTGCTTCTTCACGCTCTTTTTTATCTAATAGCAACATCATACTGGCAACTTCATCAATAAAGAATAACTGTAATCGGCGGCTCGTGTCGATTCCATTTCGGCGGTTTTCTAAAATCTCAAATGCTTTATTTAATCCGTTTATCGAATTTTCACCCCTGTAAAATCGGTCTAAACCGTCAAGGTAAGAAAAATCTAAATCCGACTTTGGGTCAATTATATAAATTTCTGGCGGTAGTTCCTTTTTTAAGATAGCGACTGTTGATAGAAATATTTTGCATAGCGTAGTCTTGCCGCTCCCAGATTTTCCGCAAAAAATTGCATGGCAAACATTATTAAAATTAATGCCAATCCCCTTAATAAACCCTAATTGAAACGCTTCC
>Ga0082212_10010807_pt1 | contig 11640 bp, 12 predicted proteins | sample TergutNt197P3_FD_71548 | JGI IMG/M metagenome (GOLD analysis project Ga0082212, IMG submission 71548) | Neocapritermes taracua P3 segment gut microbial communities from Petit-Saut dam, French Guiana - Nt197 P3 | ecosystem: Host-associated > Arthropoda: Insects > Digestive system > Gut ... | reverse complement strand
ACGCTGTCGGAGCGAACACACTCTACCGGCTCTACGAGCAGGAAGGTTTACGCTGGAATGGCGGACATTACGATAAGGTGCTCGCTCAAAAGTTTTTCGACCAAATGACGGCGGAAGGTCGGAAGGCTTCAACGATTGCCAGTGCGATTGAGATCAATCGCCCTGTGAACTTGTCAAAGTGTCTCCGGGCGTTGAATTTCTGCAACGGCGTTGTCCGGGAGGTTACGGAGCAGGAAATTTTGGATGCCAAAGCCAACGTCGGGGCTGGCGGTCTCGGCTGCGAGCCAGCAAGTGCGGCGAGCGTTGCCGGTACGAAAAAATTGGTTGCCGAAGGTGTCATCGAACCGTCGGATCGCGTCGTTTGCATTTTGACGGGACACCAGTTGAAGGACCCCAATGCAACGGTTGCCTACCACGGTACGGATCAAGCATTTTTCGAGGACATTTTGGGCAAACGCGGCGTGAAAACGACGGAATTTGCCAACCGACCGGTCTCCGTGGCAAATGATCTCGACCAAATTATCCGCGTTTTGTAAGAATGGCCATGCCGAGTCCTGAAAACGGAAAGAGAGTGACGAATGACAAAATAAGATAGGAGCATAACAAGATGGAAGCGATGCGATTGACGATGAATTCTACCCAGTTGGCACCGATTATTGATTTGCCCGTTGCTTTACGGGACCGGGAAGTCGATGTGATCGTTTTGCCTACTCAAACGGCACCCATTCCGGCAAAAACAGATACCGAAAAGTCGAGAGGTGGAAGTTTCATGGGGATACTGAAGGAGTATGCCAATCCGGCACTACGGGAACTGGAGAAAGGAGCATGGGAACGAGCTGCCTGCGAAAAATATTTGGAGAAAATGAAAGATGATTGTTCTTGATACGAATACAATTTTGCGTAGTATATTACAAGACAATAAAGAAGCCGCTCTTCTTGTAGAGGATTGTGTATCGCGGCACGAGTGCTTGATTCCTCCAGAAGTGGTTGCAGAAATTGTATACGTGCTTCTCAAAGTTTATCATCTCAACCGCAAGACGATTGTAGATTCCGTTACAGCAATTTTAGAACATGAAAACGTACGAGTTCCGTTCCAAGCGGTCGTAGAAACCGCTTTACGTCATTTCGGCACGACAACGTTCGATTTTGTCGATTGCCTTATGATTGGTTACGCACACGCCGAAGGACATCAAATTTTAACGTTTGACCAAAAATTGAAAAAATACTTACCTTTGCAATACCATGCCGAGTCCTGAAAACGGAAAGAGTATCGAAGAAATGTATTGGGATCACGTTCGAGCGATGAGTCCGGCGGAGAGGGTGCGCAAATGTTTCATGATGTTTCAAAGTTTTTATACACAGGAATCGAATCGATACCGAAAAGAACATCCCGGCATTGACGAACGCGGATTGCGGATTGCTATGGCAAAACGGCTTTACGGCGGCGACCCGCGAACGGTGGTTTTGATCAAAATGGCGGAACATGATCGAAAGGAACAAAAATGAATATCGATATAGTAGAACTTGCCTTGCTGGCAAAAAAAATCGGCAAAATACTCGAACATTATGGTATGCAATACCATCTGACTGGCGGTGTTGTTGCCTCGCATTACGGCGAGTTTCGCAATACTCAAGATGTCGATATGGTCGTCGATATGGATGCTTGCAAAGACAAACAATCTCTTTTCCTCGAATTGAAAAAGGATTTTTATGTTGACCAAAGTGCCTTTGATGAGGCAATCCAAATGAAGTCCATGTTTCAAGTGCTCGACATGGACTCTATGTTGAGGGCAGATATTTATACCGCTTCCATATTGCCGAATCGTTTTGAACGAGTCGTCAGCGCAGAGGTCGCCGACGGTATATCTTTGCCGATTTCTTCACCAGAAGACGCTATCCTCTCGAAACTCCACTGGATCAAACTCGGTAGCGGTCGCAGCCGAAAGGATGTGGTAGCGATGCTCCGGGTACAAGAACACCTCGATAACGATTACTTGGAAGCCACCGCAGAGCAACTCGGAGTCAAGCCGATCCTTGACGAACTACGGCAAATCGCAGAAAGTTACGACCCGCATATAATACTGTAAAAAAAGACTTGCGGCAATGGAGAGCCATGACGACACGAACTTTTAGCAATGCGTTTTACACGAACGACAGTTTGTACGTTTTATCGGGCTTGAACAGCGAGTCGGTCGATCTGATTTATCTTGATCCGCCGTTCAACTCAAAGCGGATGTACTCCGCTCCCGCCGGAAGTAAAGCCGCCGGAGCAAGTTTTAAGGATACGTGGACATGGAATGATGTCGATGAGTATTATCTTGATGCGCTTGCCGATCAATTTCCTGCACTTGCACGGTATATTGCCGACAGCGGTGTTCTTCACAGCAAACCAATGATGGCATATTTGACCTATATGTCGCAGCGGATTATTGAAATGCACCGTATTCTGAAAGCGACTGGTTCGCTCTATTTGCACTGCGATCCGACGGCAAGTCATTATTTGAAACATGTGCTTGACGGCGTTTTCGGAAAAAACAATTTTCGCAATGAAATTGTGTGGTGCTATACAGGACCCGGTTCGTCGGGAATGCGGCAATTCAACAGAAAAAGCGACCATATTTTTTGGTATTCAAAAGGAACCACTTGGACTTTCAATAAAGATGCTGTCAGGATGCCCTATAAAGACGGAAGTCCCCATAGCGGCGGATTTGTAGAAAAAGATGGTGCACGCTTGAAGTCCAATCAATATACCGTTGGCAAAGTACCCGAAAATTGGTGGACGGACATCGCCGTTGTCGCTCGCAGTAAGTATGAACGTACCGGCTATCCGACCCAAAAACCGCTTGCCTTACTGAAACGGATCATTCTGGCATCGTCCAACGAAGGCGATATTGTGCTCGATCCCTTCTGCGGTTGTGCAACGACATGCGTTGCCGCTCAACAACTTGGTCGAAAATGGATCGGTATTGATATTGAAAAAAAAGCGGTAAAGGTTTTGGTTCAACGCTTGAGCAATGATACCGGTCTTTTTACGGATTTTATGGCAACAGATCAAATTCCGAAACGCAGCGATCTAAAAATCGTTGCGCCGTCTCCTTCCGTCAAAGAGTGGTTGTACAAAGAACAAAAGGGAAAGTGCAACGCCTGCGGACAGGATTTCGAGTTACGCAATCTCGACATTGACCTTATTATTCCGAAGTCAAAGGGCGGCGGCGATTATTACGAAAACTACCAGTTGCTCTGCGGTTCGTGCGACCGCATCAAAGGGAAGCGACCGATGGAATACCTGCGGTTGAAAATCGAAATGCGGGAACGAATGCTGAAAACCAAGATTCTTTGGGGGGAATGAGGCGGACTACACCATAATCGTTTGGTTCCGGTCAGGTCCCACCGAAACCAACTCAATGGGTTTGCCGATGAGTTCGCTAATGCGCTTGACGTAATTTTGGGCATTGACCGGCAGATCGTCGAACTTCTGCACTCCGCTAATGTCTTCCGACCAGCCCGGCAGGGTCTCATAGACAGGCTTCACGTCCCGCAAATCCTCGGATAAACTCGGAAAAGAGTGAATTCGCTTCCCATTCAGTTCATAAGCGGTACATATTTTCAACGTTTCAAAGGTGCTCAATACATCCAAGAGCATCAGGGACAACACGTCGACTCCGCTGAGTCGAGTCGTGTACCGGACGGCAACGGCATCGAACCAACCGCAACGCCGGGGACGCTTCGTTACGGTGCCGTATTCATTGCCGCGATCCCGGATTTTCTGACCGATTTCGTTGATTTGTTCTGTCGGACACGGACCGCCGCCCACCCGAGTCGTGTAGGCTTTGACCACCCCGATCATTTTGGAAACGAATCGGGCAGGAACGCCGCTGCCGCTGGCAATTCCAACACCGCTGCTGTTACTGCTTGTAACGTAGGGAAACGTTCCGTGATCAATATCCAACAATGAACCCTGTGCGCCTTCAAAGAGGATTCGCTGGTCGGCATCGACGGCGTTTAAGAGATAATCGGTCGTATCGGCAACGAAGGGGCGCATTTGTTCGGCATATTCGGAGTATTCTTTGTGGATAGCGGCGGCATTAAACTTTGTATCGAGACCGGGAATACCCAACGAATTATCAAATTCATCGATCAAACTGCCGAGCATTCGGTTTTTTACGTCGATGATACTTTCAATACGATCCTTGAGGTCGGATCGGTAAAGATCACTCAGCCGAAGGGCAGTGGAGCGTCCAACTTTATCCCGATAACAGGGACCGATTCCCCGCATGGTCGTGCCGATGGGCTCGTCGGTGCCTACGGTATTGAACAAGGCATCTTCGATGTGGTGCCACGGAAAGATGACGTGCGCACGGTCACTAATCATCAGATTTTTTCCGATGGAAACACCTTGTGAATTAAGCGTGTCGATTTCTTTCAAAATGGCACTGGGCTGAATAACGACCCCTCCGGCGACGACGCACTGAACGTGCGGACGGAAGATACCGCTGGGAATCAGGGAGAGTTTATATTTTTTGTCTCCGACCACAATGGTATGTCCGGCATTAGCCCCTCCCTGATAGCGGACAACAATATCGTGTCGCTCCGTCAAGAGATCGACAATTTTCCCCTTGGCTTCGTCTCCCCATTGGAGACCGAACACGGCAGTACCAGGCATCCTTTCACCTCATTTGAAAATAGAACAGATAAAATTCTACACGATTACAGATTATTAGCAATACCGAGCCGGGAGGTACCCGTCGCCGAACCTCTACCGCACGGAGCCCGCTTCGCGCATCATACGCAAAATCAGTTCGTCAAATGGAACGGCAGTCGGTGAAATCGTGTAACTGTATCCGTTTTCGATGCAATACCTTCGGAGGGATTCCAGAAATTCGCTGACCTTTTGTTTATAACGCCGAAGTACGTTTTCGCTGATCGTAACGTCTTGGGCAAATTTCGTTTCAATATCGACCAACTGAATGTCACCGAGCAATCGGGGAGACGTTTCGAGGATATCGTGAATTTGGATCAAGTTCGGCTCAAATTGCCGATAGCGGAGTGCATCGACCGCTGTCTGGAATCCTGCCGGGTCGTAAAAGTCGCTAACAAGAACGACCAATCCTGCCCGGTGTTTTCCGTGTAGAAATTCATTGACAGAAGCCCTGAGGTCGGTTGCTTCGCCAACGGTCTGAAGCGATTCGAGAAACCGTAGCAGACTCAATACGTGCTGTTTACCCCGGATGAGCGGGAAAAAATCGTAAATTTTGTCTGCAAAGGCAACAACACTGACGCGATCAAGATCAGCCAGTGCGATATAAGCCAAGGCGGCTGTAACCTGCCGGGCATAATCAAACTTGTTCAGATTGCCAACGGACATGCTTTGCGAACAATCGAGGAAAAAATAGACGTGCAGGTCTTCTTCTTCCTCGAAACGTTTGATGAGCCGGTTGCCGAGTCTTGCATAGACATTCCAATCGAGATAGCGCAATTCGTCGCCGAGCACGTAATTTCGATGGTCGGCAAACTCGACACCGCTGCCGAGTTGTCGGGTACGTTTCTGAGCGAGCAGTTGTCCGCGAAAAATCCGTCGCGAAATCAACGACAGATATTCGAGTTTTTTGAGAAATTCGGAATCGAACATTGTTTTGGAAGGCTTCTATGATAATTTCATATCATTTTTTTTGTTTTTCCGCAGGATTGCGGTGTAATTTTATGTAATTGCAAGCGTAACGTTGGGCGTTACAATGGTTTAAGTCAAAAAACACTGTATCCACTTTCCAACATTGCAGCATGCAAATTGAAGGTCTTGCAAAACACCTCGGATTCAAAGGATTTATCATCGACAAGGTAACATATTCTCCCGAAAATGTCCAGTACAACGTCTATTGATTGATGAGAAATTGCAAAACTGATAGTTGTTTTTTTCAAAAATTATGTTATTCTGCACGTACTTGTTGGAAAAGTTCGACTGCCAACCAAGACCGAACCATCAATCTGAATAGGAGTCCCGTTATGAAACTCACACGACGCAAATTTCTTGCTGCTTCAGCCACTGCCGTTGCCGCAACAACCACGATTTCCTCTCCCGCCGTCATCGGGGCGGATTCCAAGAAAAAATACCGCGCAGCCCTCATCGGTTGCGGCTGGTGGGGAAACAACATCCGCAACGCCGCGATGAAATCAGGCGCAATCGAACTGGTCGCCCTGTGCGACGTGGACCGCCGCCAACTCGATAAAACCCTTGCCCGGCAGAAGGAAATGACCGATGTCGTTCCGAAAACTTTCGGCGATTACCGTGAAATGCTCAAGGAAATCAAGCCGGAAATCGTCATCAATGCAACGCCCGACCATTGGCATGCCTTGATCACCATCGCCGCATGTGAAGCCGGGGCGCATGTGTATGTCGAAAAGCCGATTTCGCACACGATGAACGAAGGACTCCCCATGATCAAAGCCGCCAGAGATGCCAAACGCACCGTGCAAGTCGGTATGCACCGACGAACAGCACCGCATCATATTTCGGCGATGGAATTTTTGAAAAGCGGAAAGGTCGGAAAAATCGGTTGCGTCAAGGCTTTCGTCAATTATCCGTGGTCGGCAAGATCGACACCCGACGAACCAATCCCGGAAGGGCTCGACTGGGATTTTTTCTGCGGTCCGTCAAAACTGGTGCCGTTTAATAAACGCATGCATCCGAGTGGCTATCGTCATTTCGCCGAATTTTCCAACGGTCAAATTTCCGACTGGGGAACACACTGGCTCGATCAAGTATTGTGGTGGTCAAAGGATGACCAACATCCGACGACAATTTGTGCCCTCGGCGGGCGGCGTATTTTCGACGACAACACGACGATTCCCGACTCGATGCACGTTGTCTATAAGTTCGATAAGTTCGATCTGATTTGGGAAAACCGCAATTTTGCCGGCAATCCCCAAGAACATCATAACGTGGGACTCTATTTTTACGGTTCGGAAGGGGTGTTACATCTCGGTTGGCTCGATGGTTGGTCGTTCTATCCACGCGGCGACTTCAACGTGACACCGACCGAGCATGTCGACTCTGTGCTTGACCTGCCGGACCACCAGAATATCGCCAACCTGTGGGACGATTTTATTCAGTCCATCGAAGCGAACCGCTTGCCGATTTGCGACATTGAAGTCGGACACCGTGCCACGTCGCTGGCACTGCTGGGCATTTTGTCCCTGAAACTCGGTCGCGGCATCGTTTGGGACGGCGAAAAACAGACGATTCCCAACGACCCGGAGGCGTGCAAATTGCTTTCGCGTGAATATCGTGCTCCGTGGAAGTATCCGACGATGTGATTTGCTCAACCAATCTCATCGAAAAATTGCAACAGTTCCGCTACCGTCAGGCGACTCAAATCGCTCATCGTCGGCGAGTTCACGTCGGCTTGCAGATGAACGTGGTTGATCCAATCCGTTCGGAATAGTTTTGCAGTGAGCGGAGGGACATGCACATTGCAATACTCGCACGAAAGCGTTCGGGAAAACGCCAACGACTGTTGCTCCAAGAGTATAAAACACTTGCCATCACCGTACTCGAAGGCGGTTTCCAGTGATTCAATGCACCGGTCTTCTTCGGTAGGGTCAAGCGTGAGCCGATCAACGATCAACTGCAATCCTTCCTGATACAACTCATCGGGAATAGGTTCGTCCAGTCGAAAAATTGTGTTGTTAAACAACCCACGCAGAAATCCCTGTTCTTTCCAGAGAGCGGCGAATTCCTCCGGTGTCTTTTCCAACGGCGGTGCAAAGGCAATTTGTACGCCGTCACCCCTGCGAAGGCAGGGGTCTAGAGAAGAGAGTCTATCGTCTGGATTCCCGCCTTCGCGGGAATGACAGTTTAACCATTGCCAAATCGTCTGCGGTGTATCCGCCGTGATGGGGCGCGAACATTTCGGACAGAAAACGTGTCCCACATTGGCAAAGAGCATTGCAAGATAATCGCTCAACTCGGTTGCATCGCCGACGGTCGTGGAGTCGGTTTTGCGAAAATGGGACGTAACCGCAATGGCAGGCGGAATGCCGTCGAGCCGCTCCGCTTTGGGTTTTTCGACCTTTTCGAGAAACTGCCGCATTGCCGGCGAGAATGTTTCGATGTACCGCCACTGTCCTTCGGCATAGAGCGTGTCGAGGGCAAGTGAACTCTTGCCGCTACCGCTCCGCCCGCAGAAAACAATCAGTTTTCCAATCGGCAGGTCGAGATCAATGTTTTTCAAATTGTGAACGGCAACGCTCCGAAGCGAAATCATGCCTCTCCATTCTAACATTTTTTTCCCGACCATGAGGGTATGAAACTTGGGAGCAAAAGCCATGCACTGGCACCATTGGAGTTGTCTTGGTTGGGCGTTTATTCCGCCTCTTTCTCTGGTTTTGCCTCTGGTCTTGGAAAGCGTCCACGCGGTTGTTCTTGAATGGGCACCGGCAATGGTCGACCGGGCTGCCAAGAATTGACGCCGGGCGAATAAACATCGCTCTCCTCTGCGGCAGCGTTTTCCTCCCGCTGCATTTGCCTCGGCAGTCTCCCTAAAAAACCGGGACGTGTGGCAATCAACTGTTTTTCAAGTTCCAACTGCGCCGGTGTTAAATGCTGACGCAGACGATCCGCTAATTTTTTTGCCGTTTCAAAACTCTGGGCTTCAAGTTCCCGACGCACCCTATCAAACTCGTCCCGCTCTTCCTGCGATATATTCTGCGGACCGCCGACTGCCGCAATCCTTTCCATTGCTCCTTCCATCATTTTCAGCATCGTTTCCATGTGCTCCACCCGCTCGTCTCTCACTTCGTCGAAAACCGATTGCATCTTTGTCTTTTGGTCGTCTGAAAGATTCAGGGGTTCCATTGAGTTGAGATTGATCAATGGCGAATCGAGCCCGCCGAGCGACTGAAAAACCAATTTTTGGACGCTTTCCTTCCGCTCCGGTGCAAGCATCTTATCAAGTGCTGCTGTAACACGCCCCATGTCACGCATAAGGTCTTGTTGAACACTTTGTTGATCCGCTTTGGTCATTGATTTGAACCGGTCAGCATATCGTGGAGCATGCAACATCATCTGTGCCCGGAGCAACTGGATCGAGTTGGCTTCCGCATCGGTGAGACCGAGTTCCTGGCGGAAATTTTGATCATCCGCACTGATCAACAGGGCGAGTGAATTGCCAAAACCGGTTTCCATTGCTCCGAAGAAGGAACGTCCCATTACGGTAAGAGCCCCGGGCGGCGGCGGTTGCCCTTGAAACATGGTCCCCATCATCGGACCGCGCATTTGTCCCCATACAGAGTGACTCAACAACGTGATAAAAAAAACAGCACAGAAAATTTTTCGCACGACAAAAAACCTCGTTGGATATGACCAGCCCGCCGCAAACCGGCATTCAGTGTAGCAGAAGTGGTGAACAAAAACAAGATCAGCGCGCAAAAAAACCGGGGACACCGTCCCCGGCTCTCTCTCTTTCACAATCCTAACGATTGCAGTTCAGTTAGCATCCGTCAATACTAGAACTTCACGACTGCTGACATACCGCCGGAAAATTGGTCTTTGTTGCTGTACTGGTTGAACGCGGTCACACCTGGGTTCGTTGTCCAATCATAGCGGATTTCCGGTTTCACCGTCAACCATTGGGTCGGGGTCCAGTTCATCCCGAGTGCAACTGTGTACCATTCGCTGCCGGTCATGAAATTGTCGCTGACAAAACCGAATCGACCGCCGAGTGACCAGTCTTTATTGAGGCAATAAATGATTTCGTTGTTGATTCCATAACCAGCGGCGGTTCTATTGCCTTGCTTGACATTGAGCACAGTCCAGTCGAAGGCGAACTTCAGCCTCTTTGAATACTGGAACGTCGTGAGTAAGGTGTGATAAAACTCTTCGGTGGAAGCAACATAGTTGTTTTCGGCGTATGCGAACACATAGAAAACATTCAGTCTTGAGGTTGCCTGCCAGTTGACACCGCCGAGTCCGCCGTTATACTTGGTGCCGTAGCCGATTTCACCTGGTGTAATCCAACCGCTCATCACGGACAACTGATTGTTGACTTTGTAAGTGGCATAAGCACCACCGGCGGTTTGCGGAGCGATCATCTCTGTCGAAGCCCAGGAGTAGAAGAAGTTATCAGTAGATTTGTAACTGCAACTTCCGAATGGGGCAAAAAACTTACCGGCTTTAACATTCCAGCGTCCATATTCGGCTTCAATGTAAGCCTGAGCAATGGCACCGTAATAATCGCGAGATCCCCAGCCATGAGGATCCTTTGCAGTTCTTTCCAACCCTCTGGACTGAACGAGCCAAGCGTCGGCACCCCAAGTCGCATCAATGGTCCCACCAACATCCAAACCGCACCTGCCATCAACTTTTTTACCTGCTGAGAGGTACAACTGGTTGCCTTGGACACCGGTGTGTCTCGTGTTCATCAGGAGGTCGCTGTTTCCATGCGTGCCTGCACATGTCCGTCCGTATTCGTTGGCGTAGAAGCCTGCCTCCAGGTGCCCATTGACAAACCATTTTCCCGCACCGGAGCCGCACGCAACATCGCAAGTGTCGTCGCAGGGATTGCAAACCTCATCGCAAGGATTGCAGATGTTAAAAATACCTGCCTGTACATCGGCAGTGGTGAACTGCAGGGCAAATGCAACTGCTGCGGCACCGAGGTAACCAAAAATTGTTTTTCTCATTGTCTTTTCCTCTTGTTAGGGTTTGTGAATGTCCCTGGTCTTGGGGCGTGATTTCTGTCCCACTAGGACAACACCATCCAAGGACGGGGAGTGAGTCCCCTTGTCGCATGTTATCGAAAGAACTTGGTATGAAATTAACCATTTTATTCAGAGGCTATACGAACACCGTAATCGGCAAAAATCAACTAAACTGCCTAAATTACTTTCTGATACGTGTATTGCTACCTTACTCGACCTGAAAAATCTCCACTTTCTATGCACCTTTTCAGCCGCTTCCCATTGTATCCGCCGCAAAATATAAGTAGAATCCAGTACGCATGACTCGTTTTTAGAATCGAATACAATCGGTTCTGGCACTCCGAAGTGCCGAACAAACTGAATTTCGAGTACACAACAAGTCATAAGAATCGCCTCGGCGAACGGCAATTTTCTCCTCAAACAACTGGCAACCGGTAGAATATTACCATCGGCGGCAATCGGCTCGATCTTGGCAAGTTCAAATTCGGGAGCCGCTTCAACGGTGAATTTTGATGCGTCAGCCCTGGGGAGTGGCGGGACAAAAGACTTTGCAGTTCTACTACTTGAAAAACCGAATGCTCAATGGATAATTCCACGCAGTTCCTTCATTGGCTTTGAGTGCTCCGATAATAGGAAAAACAATCGCCGGAATCCCCAACAAAAAGGAGAAGATACTGCCAAATACCATGCCAATGGGGATAGGAAGTCCAGTAGCCACCATTAGCAATACACTACAAACAACACTGCTAACCGCAACCGCCACACCGATCGTCATGTAAACAAAAAGGCTTAACAACCAGTTCAAAACGATTTTGCCGTGCTGATCAATCTGTGGGCTTTTATCTTTGCCGATTGCCCATAGAACAATCGGGAGAACGATTCCACAAGGCGGCACCCAGAAATTAAAAAGTTGGGAAAGATGAAGCATCATGCAGAACGTGTTGG
>Ga0082212_10010806_pt1 | contig 11640 bp, 13 predicted proteins | sample TergutNt197P3_FD_71548 | JGI IMG/M metagenome (GOLD analysis project Ga0082212, IMG submission 71548) | Neocapritermes taracua P3 segment gut microbial communities from Petit-Saut dam, French Guiana - Nt197 P3 | ecosystem: Host-associated > Arthropoda: Insects > Digestive system > Gut ... | reverse complement strand
CTTTCGCATTCAGCGCCAAAAAGGTATTTATTGAAGAGTTTAGCACCCAATCACTTATTGCCTTATCTTTCTATCCGGAACTAAAGGATGTAGCGATTCATTTTAAATACGCACCGGAGGCTACGACCATGGCATGCAGGCCTCAATTTTTTTCCCTGTTTTCCCACAAAAGGAGTTATAATATTCTGATAAACAATAAAAAAAGTTCTCAGGGCATATTGTTGGCAGATGTTCCTTTGAACCTTCAAATAGGCGTTATTGGTCATGAAATTGCGCATATCATTGATTATGAAAGTAAAAACTCATTTCGGATCGCCAAAACCGCCTTGGGCTATCTTAATAAAAAGCGCCGAAGTGACTACGAAAAAACCATCGACAAAATAACCATTCAACGGGGGTTAGGCTGGCAACTTTATGATTGGGCGCAATATTCCATGTTCGACGCCCCAACGGCTACGGAACGTTATAAAAAATTTAAACAAAACACCTACCTCCAGCCACAACAAATACTGGTAATGATGCGGATGGATTCTTGTTACAAACATTTTTTTCATCCATAAATGCCTTTAATCTTCCATCTGCAACACCATAACCCGCTGTTGTTGTTTACGCTCCTCAAGCATCTGGGCATAATGACTGACTTCGGGAATATCCATATACTTGGCAGAGAGTTCTAACCATTCTTTTGCCAAATCCATCCGCCCAAGCATTTCGGAGGCTACCGCTAAGTTATAGGCTGCATACGCTACTTTTCGCCCGTTTTTGGCCTCTTTGGTCAATGCCAACCAAAGGGCCTGAGCCTCTTCCCATTCAAATACATAAGCGTGGTCTAACGCCTTATACCACTTCCCCCCCTTAAAAGAAAAGAGCACCCGCTCCTGCGTCTCCCACTGGGCCCGGGTGAGTTTGGCCACCGCCGCCCCCATAAAACTTGCCGCCTCAGACAAAGAGGAGCGCACCTTAGTATCTATCAAAAGGCTGTCCCTATCTCTGGCATAGACGTTCCAAACGAGGGTGTCGCTAAAGGCAAAACGAGCGGTAAACCGATCCTGATCCATGTCAAAAAACCGAAACACCATTTGCCAGGTATTGCTTATATAAACAAGTTTATAGCCATCCGTTGTTAACGTAGCTCCCGTAGTGACGCGCTCAAAATCTCCATGCCGGAGGCTGTCGATCAGCACCAGGGATCTGGCGCCCGTCTGATCCGACAAAGAATAAATATAGGCCTTATCGTCCAAGGTTCCTCCGGCGGTTTGACCGCAAAAATGGTTGTAAATCGGTATATCTTCACGATCTAACGAAAGTTCCTCGGCCAACCGGTCCCTGAAACCCTCGGCCACTTTATTGATAAGGAGGCTGTCGTTCCATCCCCTGCCCGCCACCCCCGCAGTATCGTAAAGGGCATTAAATATCCCAATGTTCCCACTGTCAAAAGGGAGGGAATGTTCAGCCGGAAGTTTTACATCCACATCCATCAACTGGATAACCGGCCCGCAGGCTACCGTACCGGCCAAAAACAATGCCATCAAAATCCGCTCTATACAATGCATAATTATTGAGTATTAGGTTATTTCTTACATATTCATGCCCCCGCACACCTGAATCACCTGCCCCGACAAATATGCAGACAAATTTGATGCCAAAAATAAAGCCGCATTAGCCACATCCTGAGGAGTGCCGTTCCTTTTCAGGGGAATCTGCTGGGCCCACTGTTGTTTTACCTCCTCCGACAATCCTTCGGTCATTTCGGTCAAAATAAAACCCGGAGCAATAGCATTAACTCGTATTCCTCTCGATCCCAACTCTTTGGCTAAAGACTTGGTCAGGCCGATCAACCCCGCCTTGGAGGCTGCGTAGTTAGATTGTCCCCCATTCCCCGATACCCCCACTACCGAACTCATTTGGATGACAGATCCGCTTTTTTGGCGTATCATCAGGGGGGTGACGGCGTGCACAAAATTAAAGGCCGATTTCAGGTTTACGTGGATCACCGCATCCCATTGATCTTCACTCATACGCATCATCAATCCGTCTTTGGTAATGCCGGCGTTGTTTACCAGTACATCTACCGTTCCAAACTCCTTTTGGATATCTTCTACCACCTTGTGGGCATCGGCAAAATCGGCGGCATCGGAGGCGTACCCCTTTACTTTAACTCCATAAGCGGCTATCTGGGCCTCCGTCTCTTTGGCCCGTTCATCCATCTGCAAATCGGTAAAAGCGATGGCTGCCCCATGCCGGGCAAAGGTAAGGGCAATGGCCTTCCCAATACCCTTAGCCGCCCCTGTAATCAAGGCGACTTTTCCGGTTAATAATTCCATGGTTCTATCTGTTAATCTAAAAGACAAAGATAGGCAATTCCATACAAATCATACGCACTTGCCCGCCTGATTTCTACTTCTTGAAAAGTACCAATCATCTCCTTGCCCGCTTTTGTATCCGGAGGCAAATCTATATGGACTTCTCCATCTACCTCAGGCGATTCAAGTTGGGTACGGCCTGTAAGGCGTCCCTCCGCTATCCGGTCAATCAGTACCCGCTCTTTTTGACCTGTGCGCGATTGGTTGTATGCCAAAGATATGCCCGACTGTAACTCCATAAGGCGATGATACCGCTCCTGTTTTACCTTTTGTAAAATGGAGTCTTTATAATGCAGCGCCGCAAAAGTGCCCTCCTCTTCGGAATAAGTAAAAGCGCCCAATCGCTCAAACCGCGCCTCTGCTACAAACGACAAAAGATGCTCAAAGGCCCGTTTGTCTTCTCCGGGGTGTCCCACCATCATGGTGGTACGCAGGCAAATATCCGGAACTAATTTGCGGATTTGCTCCACCAACCGCCGCGTTTGGGCCTCGTCTATAGAACGGCGCATCGCCGTCAGCACCTTATCGGATATATGCTGGAGGGGAATATCTAAATAGGCGCAAATTTTGGGATGATGGGCCATCAATTCGAGCACATCCTGCGGAAAGGCCGCCGGATAGGCATAATGGAGGCGAATCCATTCAATTCCGTCTATTTGCCCTAACCGCTCCATCAAAGAGGCCAACCTCCTTTGCCTGTACAGGTCCATGCCGTAAAAAGTCGTATCTTGAGCCACTAAAATCAATTCCCTTACCCCTTTAGCCGCCAAAAGCTCCGCCTCCCGCACCAAGGTTTCCTGAGGAGTGGATATATGGGGGCCCCGAATCAGGGGAATGGCGCAATAGGTACAATGCCTGTCGCATCCTTCAGAAATTTTAAGGTAGGCGTAATGCGCAGGAGTAGAGAGGAGGCGTTCCGTAGCCAAATCCGCTTGCCACTTTATTCCAAGCGCCCTGAGCACCGCTTGGGGATCGTTGGCGCCAAAAAAACCGTCTACTTCGGGGATTTCCACTGCCAAGGTTTGGGCGTAGCGTTGAGAAAGGCATCCAAAGACAAAAATCTGCCGCACACTTCCCCTCTTTTTAGCCTCTACGCCGGCAAAAATCGACTCAATGGACTCCTCTTTGGCGTCCTGAATAAACCCGCAGGTATTCAGAATCAATATATCTACTTGAGTATGCGCGCTAAATTCCTGTTCTAACCACACCCCGTGCCCGGCCGCCTCTATATGACGCGCCAAATGCTCCGAATCCACCCTGTTTTTTGAACAGCCCAAGGTGTTGATAATAACCTTTTTTTGCATCACGCCTTGGCGGAGGCCTCCTCTTCTTCTTCAAAGTCTAAGGCGTCGCTGTTGCGGAGGAGGCGAAACCACTCCAGCACCTTTTTCATGTGCGAAAGATAAAAACGATCCCGGTCGTAATCGGGAATCAATGTTCCAAAAAACTGCTTTAGCAGCGCAGCATCGGACTTAGGATCGGGAATTTCTTGATTGGGAGAGAGGTTTTTAAGGCGTTCCAACACCTCCATTAGCCGCAACTCTCCGGCATTGGTATAAATGGCAATATCGGCCAAAGAGGTCATCTTGGCCCTGGCACTCATGCAACTTCGCTTTTTGTCGCCTAACGATTCGACAATAGCTCCATTTTTGGTTTCGGACACAAAAAGGTACAAACCGGAATGTTCCGATACCGCCAACACTTTTTTTAAATCAATCTTCATATATTTTGATATTTAACATAAAATCACAGTTCAAGCATCGCCTGATGTACCTCCAAAACTTGAGGCAGAAGAGGTCTTTTTCCATCCGAACAGATCACAAAGTCCGATTTTTTCTCCCTCATATCATCGCTCCACTGCCGCTCCATCCGCCGTTGGGCATCTTCCACTCCCGATTGATCCCGATGACAAAGCCGCTCTATACGCAAAGAAATGGGAGAGGAAACCGTAACCATTTTATCGGCAACGGAAGCAAAAGGGGTTTCGAGGATAATGGCCGACTCCAAGATTACATAAGCCGCCTCCTGTTGCTCCCTCCAATCTGCAAAATCGCGCATCACCACCGGGTGTACCAATCGATTCACCTGCTCCAGCAACTCCCTGTCGGCAAATATCCTATCAGCCATCAGCGCCCTTTGCAATTGTCCCTTCCGATAAATACCGGCGCCCAGCAGCAAAATCAATCCCTGCTTAAGCTCCGCATCGTGTTCATACAGCAATTTTGTTTGTGTATCAGCTTCGTACACAGGAATACTCAGCGCGGTAAATATGCGTGAAACGTAAGATTTTCCGCTGCCTATACCTCCGGTAACGCCCAAACACAGCATACAGGTTGATCCGGCCAAATTTATCGGGCGGCGGGCATATCGGAAGGATCGCGCACCACCGACCCTTTGTCTACCCTCAATTTAACATTATTATCGACCTCTACCAGCACAGAAGTTTCTTTTATCTCTACCACCGTACCGTAAATACCTCCGGATATCACTACTTTAGCTCCTTTTTGCAGGGAACTTTGAAAAGCCCGCAACTCTTTCTGACGCTTTTGCTGGGGCCGAATCATAAAAAAATACATCACCCCAAAAAGGGCGACCATCATCAAAGGGAAACTGTAATTTCCGCCTAACCCTTGAGGGGCAGCGCCTTCTGCCTGTAATAAAACTTTGAACATTGTTTGTGTTATTTAATGGTTTAATTATCGACTAATCCCCTACCTTCCTTGACCACCCGTCCCTCTTCTTTCAGGTATTGCACTATTTTGTCCAATACCCCGTTTACAAATACCTTGCTGTTGGGCGTACTGTAGTATTTGGCCAACTCTACCACCTCGTTGATTGTCACCTTTACCGGTATACTCGGAAAATGCACTACCTCCGCAACGCCCATAACAATCAAGCAAATATCTGTAGCCGCCATCCGTTCCGAATCCCAATTGAGGGCAAACTTGCCCAGCAACTCAAGGTACTCGTCGTAATGCAACAACGACATCTCCAAAAGGCGGAGGGCATAACTTTTATCCTCTTCCTGCTTAAACATCTGGGGATGGCTCCAGGCAATCCCCTCTCTGACTTCTCCCAAACTCTTTAGAATCACGCCCAATACATACCCCAACTCGTCTGCCCAATAGAGGTTTTGCTCTTCCAACAGCTCATTAAGCGCCTCGTTCTCTTCGAGTTCATTTTGGTAAAAAGCATGGAGCAACGCTATATCGTCTTCAAAGGAACGGAGGCAGAAATCGTCATAAAATTTTCTAAGGAGCGCCGGGTGATCCGGCCAGTGCAGGCTCTTTTTGCTACCGGGATTCCAAACGGCCTTATCGGCTTCCCAAAGAGCCACTATTTTGTTCTCTACGAATCTGCGGTCGGGATTGGCCTCCTGAGGCGTGGGATGAAATTTTTTCAATCCGGCTTCTATCCTCGCAATCCCATATTTTTTTAAAGCCACCGGCAGCGCGAGCAGCAGGTAGTAGAGCTCCATCGTTGTATCAAAACTCCGCAACAACTCGGTTCCGGCGCCCGCTAGAGAGCGTGCATCGGCATGTATCCTACTAAATAACAACTTAAAAACTTTTATACGAATCAGTCTGCGGTTGATCATGAGCCAAATAAAAAATCAATATTTTTTGCAAAGATAGCGTTTAGCCGTAAAAAAAATTTTATATTTGCAATATATTTGTAAAAACCAGTATATGTACTTCGAAAACTATGATCAAGCCGGAGGATCGGAACGCAGCGGCGAAGATGTATTCTCCAAACCGGTGCGGGCCGGAAAGCGTACTTATTTCTTTGATGTAAAAGCCACCAAAGGTAACGACTATTACCTTACCATTACCGAGAGCAAGAGGCGTACCGACAGGGATGGCCGCTTTATCTATGACAAACACAAAATATTTCTCTACAAAGAGGACTTTGAAAAGTTTACCGAGGGATTGGAAGAGGTGATTCAATATATCAAAACCAATTGCCCCGCAGACCCTGTCTCCGCTGAATACTCCAATTTGGAGTTTGAGGATTTGGATAGCTGAAACTGAGAGGTACCTGGCGGATTCGAACCGCCGTACGCGGTTTTGCAGACCGCTGCCTGACCACTCGGCCAAGGTACCGTTTGGGAGGGCAAAGATACGCCCTTTTTTTAAAATTCCAAGAAGCCGACTATTTCTTCTAAATAGCGCCGGTCGGTATCGTCAAAAGTATGCAGGAACTCGCTGTCTATGTCGAGCACTCCCGCCACCACACCCTTTTTCCACAGGGGAATCACTATTTCCGATTTGGATTGTGCGCTACAGGCAATATGTCCGGGAAAAAGTTCCACATCGGGCACGATCTGAGCCTCGCCGGTTGCCCATGCAGCGCCGCAAACCCCTTTTCCATAGCCAATACGGGTACAGGCGGCAGGCCCCTGAAAGGGTCCCAGCACCAGCATACCCTCTTTTACCAAATAAAACCCCACCCACCAAAAGCCAAAAGATTCCTTAATGGCTGCGGCCATATTGGCCATATTGGCCGTCAGGTCCCGTTCATCCGCCACCAAAGCCTTTATTTGTGGCAGCAGCGCTTTGTAACGTGCTTCTTTATTCAACATACAACACCAATCCTTTTAAATACTCCCCTTGGGGATGATAAATATTAACCGGATGATCAGGAGATTGGCTAAGGCGATGCACCACCCGCACTTTACGGCCGCTGATGGCCGCAGCCGAAAAAACGGCCAAACCAAAATCGGTTTTATCCACCACCTGAGAACAACTAAAGGTAAAGAGTATCCCTCCAGCGGCGATCCGGTCAAAAGCCACGGCGTTTAAACGCTTGTAGGCCTGCAAGGCCTGTTTTTTAGCCTCCGTATGCTTGGCAAAAGCGGGAGGATCCAATATCATGAGGTTGTAGGCCTCTTTTTCGGATCCTTTTAAAAATGCATAAGCATCCGAAGTAAACGCTCGGTGGCACCCCTCATGAGAAAAATTCAAGGCCATATTTTGCTGAAGCAAATCAATGGCTCGCTGCGAACTGTCTACAGAATCGACTTGAGCCGCCCCGCCAGCCAACGCAGCCACCGAAAATCCTCCGGAGTAACAAAACAAATTTAATACTCTGGATTTTTGAGACATAGACTCTAATAAAAGTCTGTTGTCCCGTTGATCCAAAAAGAAACCCGTTTTCTGGCCCCCTTCCCAGTCCACTACATATCGATGTCCGTTCTCTAACACCGTGTGCACACCGTTCCGATGGGCAAAACCATCTGACCGGTACCGGTAACCATCCTGCAGGGTCAACCCCGCCTTAAAGGGAGCAGTGCCGGAGCTTTTATCGTACACAGCCAACAACTCATCTCCATACAACCTCTTTAAAGCCTCTGTAACCTCCGGTATGGCCAAAAACATCCCCGCCGAATGGGCCTGTACTACCGCCACTCCCTCATAATAATCGATAACCAAACCCGGCAAATGGTCTCCCTCCCCATGTACCAAACGGTAAGCGGTGGTAGGGAGGCGCCCTCCGCAGCCCAATCCAAAACACTCTCTAAGGGCATACGCCCTCTGCAAACGTACCCTCCAAAAATCATCGGGCAGGCCGGGACCGGAAAAACTCAAGATGCGTACCGCAATCGAACCTTCCTGATAATGGCCGGTGGCTAAATAAGCGCCGTCTGCTGCATATACGTCCACCACCGCCCCTTCTGCCGGCATTCCCTCTTTGCGGGCCACCGCCCCCGAAAAAATCCAGGGATGAAACCGTTGGATGGAGGATTCCCTTCCTTTTTTCAAATAGATTGCGGGAGTCATCGCGTGAGTGTTATATAGATTTCACGACATATCCACGCATCTAAAGCCGCATACTGGCGCTGGGCATGACTCAATTCCCGATTTTCCCAATTAGAAAGTTGTTGCCCTTTAGATAACCTGAGCCCTAACACCGTCGCCGCCATTTTTCTCAAACTTTTCTCTTGAATACCCGCTGCTTCTGTGATGCTTTGCAAATCTACAAAACCCAAGGGCAAAAAGGGGTGATGGTGCTGTAATCCCCTAATGTCTTCTTTAACAGCGGCGCCAATCTTGAGCACATCGGGATTGGCCAATAATGCCGCCAAAGTATCCGGAATGCCACAATAAGCCAGACGGAATAAAAAAGCCTTGCAACCCGAAGCCAGTTGCAGCAGGGCCGTCTTATGGCGACCCGCCGGTGGAGGCGCAAAATTGGGACGCGTCTCGGTATCAAAGCCCAATAACGATTCCTGCGACAACTCTTTAACCGCTTCCACAGCCGCCTGAGGCGTTTTAACTTCTACGATCCTTCCGGTAAAAACAGCCAGAGGAAGTCGTTCAATGGTTTCGGGAGAGAGGGGCTCAAAATACATCAGGGCAAATCAGGGATTAAAAAAAACGTGGCGGGAACACTCCTGCGCAAACGATGGAGGGTCTCCGGATCTATGTTATCCGCAGCAAAAGGGAGGAACTTTACATACTCCAATGGAGTGTCGGGTTGTCGGCCATATTTATATGCGTAGGTAAATCTGCGGGGTGATTCCAACCCCACACCCGGCAAATCGCCATTAGGCACGGTAATATAAAACGATGCCCTGCTTTGGGATGCGCCCGGAAAGAGTAAATTTTGTCCCCGAAGCAAAAGGTACAACTCTTTGGCCGTATTAACCGCGGGATCTATCAACGCCACCTCTTCTGCAATCAAACTCCGATAGGGATACGCGCCGTTCCGGCAATAGTTGCGTAATTCCTGCAACATCTCTTGCAAGATTTCTTGGTAATAAGGATAATGGGTGCATCCCATAATCAGGACTTTAAGCGGTTGTGGTTCAGGAAAATTTCTCAACTGTTCCATCAGAGAAAGGAGGTGATAACGGGCATAATTGGAGGCGGCATTCAGTTGGAGTTGGGTATACCCTTCCGCACCCCTGGTATAGAGCACGCCATTATTCACAAAATCAAAGTTATACGCATCCAACAATAAAATATCTATGGGATGGTCGGCATGATCAAGGGCCGGACCTCGGTAGTTGGTGCGGGGCTCTTTTGCAGTACGCAGTACAAAATCGGGTTCTTCGTCCACCGCCTCGGCAAAGCCCATGGCAGGCTGACTGATTACCTGAAGGTTTCCCATATAACCCAACGCTGCGGCCATCTCTTTTATGGTGCGTTCGTACCCTCCGGTCTGGATCGTCCCCACGGTGGCCATCACCCCAATCGTCCCCGATTCTTCTTTTTTAACTCTTTCCAAAGCTCCTTTTACCCCTGCGTTGATGACTCCTGTTACCGACACTCCCGTTTGGCTCCTGTCCAATAAGAGGCAAACATCTTCAAGGCCGGTGGCAGTAGCCGTATTACAGGCAATCACCATGGTTTTTACCTTTTGTTTCATCAAAAAAAGAGCATCCTGAATAACCAACTCCCGCAAATAATCCGTTTTACCCTCCGAGGCGTAATTTCCGTAGGGCATATTGGCTTGATCGGCTAAATAAACAAAGGTTTCTCCGGCAAAGTCGCAGATGCCGTCGGGACCCTCTGCTCCTGTAAGGTTGTTAAACATATCCAAAGTAACGATCGCTTCCATCACCGTCAATCCTCCCGTTCCCGAATCAAATATACCGATGGGAGCGGCCACCTGATTACGGGGATAGTTTCCAAAATCGCCAAAAAAGAGGGAAGCGCTGTCGTACAACGCCGTTTTGATGATGGGAATCAGGTCGGAATCCGAAACAGCCGTCTGTTTGTTGGAACGGCAACCGCCTCCAAAAAGTAACCACAAAGTACATAACAGTAAAAAACGAATCCTCATACCTGTTTGTAATATACAAATTTTCCATAAGGAACATCTATACACACTTCTGCCCGATCAGCCGCTTCTACCCAACCCACTACAGCCGCCTCTACAGCAAAACCACGGGCAATGGCTATCATTGCAGGCGCCACGGATTCAGGTACATACAACTCCATGCGGTGCCCCATATTAAACACTTTATACATCTCTTCCCAAGGTGTTTGCGATTCTTTTTGTATCAATTCAAAGAGTGGAGGCACCGGCAACATCCGATCTTTTACAATACGCAATCCATCCACAAAATGCAATACTTTAGTTTGTCCGCCGCCCGAACAGTGCACCATACCGTGGATCTCTTTCCGATACCGGGCAAGGATCTCCAGCAGTACGGGTGCGTAAGTCCTGGTGGGAGAAAGCAGCCATTTCCCGTAGGTCATTCCGGTGACAGGCTCTATATCGGTTAGTCTATGTCTGCCCGTATAGACCAAGTCGGGAGGGGTTTGCGCCTCGTAGGTTTCGGGATATTTTTGACCAAGTTCGGGGCCAAACAGGTCGTGACGGGCCGAAGTCAAACCGTTACTGCCTATCCCCGAATTGTATACCCCCTCATAAACAGCCTGTCCGTACGAGGCTAAGCCTATCACTACATCGCCGGAAACAATCCGTGCATTGTCAATAACCTCATCTCTGCGCATTCTGGCCGCTACCGTACTGTCCACCACTATTGTCCGCACCAAATCTCCCACATCGGCCGTTTCTCCTCCCGTCAAACGAATAGGCAGGCCATAATGCATCATCTGCCTGCAAAAATCTTCAGCGCCTTGAATCAAAGCAGCCACTATGGATCCGGGAATGCGTTGTTTGTTTCTTCCTATGGTCGAAGAGAGCAACATATTGCCGGTAGCGCCGCAACAAAGTAGATCATCCGTGTTCATCACGATGGCATCCTGAGCAATCCCCGCCCAGACGCTCATATCGCCTGTTTCTCGCCAATAGGCATAAGCCAGCGCCGATTTGGTGCCCGCTCCGTCTGCATGCATCAGGCTGCAACACTCAGGATCGTTCCCCAAATAGTCGGGGATAATTTTACAAAAGGCTTTGGGAAAAATGCCTTTGTCTATATTTTTAATCGCATTGTGTACGTCTTCTTTACCGGCAGATACGCCGCGTAAATTGTATCGTTGGTCGCTCATTTTGTTATCTGTAAAAAATGAAGTACAAAATTAGTATAAAAAATTGAAGGTAGAAAATATAAAAATAATTATTAAAGTTTGATTATTGCTTTATAATAATTACTTTATAATAAAACAAAAAAATTACCAAAGAAGGGAAAGCGACTGCCGTTACCTCCGGCGATTTTGTCCAGAAATATAATCTCACATCCTCCAGCTCGGTACAATCGGCATTACGCGGATTATTGGAAAAAGATTTTATTACTCAGGAACAAGGCAAATATCAAATTTACGACCGTTTTTTTGGTATTTGGTTAAGAGAAAATTTTTAGATT
>Ga0082212_10010805_pt1 | contig 11640 bp, 6 predicted proteins | sample TergutNt197P3_FD_71548 | JGI IMG/M metagenome (GOLD analysis project Ga0082212, IMG submission 71548) | Neocapritermes taracua P3 segment gut microbial communities from Petit-Saut dam, French Guiana - Nt197 P3 | ecosystem: Host-associated > Arthropoda: Insects > Digestive system > Gut ... | reverse complement strand
GTTGAGCGGCGGGATGTTGTCATGCACGCTTTGATGCGTAAACTTGTGCGGCAGATACATGTGAACGCTGTAAACGACGTTTTCGATTCCTTCGAGCGGCTCGAACCAGTCCAGCGAATCGGGCGAACCCCACGGTGCCGGCTCGACAATGATGGCACGTTCGGCGTCGATTTTGCGAATCCGCCTGGCCGTTTCGGTGGCCAGTTCATGCCAATTCCTCAGGCCGTCGGCCACGGTTCCCTCGCAGGGTTCGTTGAGGAGATCATACGCCCAAACCGCCTTGTTACCCTTAAAACGCGTGGCAATGACCTCCCAGGTATGCAGGAACTCGTCCTGCAATTCCTTCTTTTGGAACAGGGGCATGTTCGAATCCTTATCGCGTCCGCCGGGCGGTGTATGCAGATCAATGACGATCAACATGCCGAGTTCCTCGCAAACCGGCAGCAGTTGGTCGAGCCGCCTGTACTCGCGTTCCAGCCAATCGCGGTATTGCTGAATTGTTGCCGTATCGGCGGGGCCGTTCGGAAAACCTCCCCAAAGCAACTGCCAGCGAATGTGATTCGCCCCCCACTCGCCGCCGAGTACGCGAATGTCTCTTTCGCCGACGCTCGTGCCGATCATCGCCCCGCGAAGCCGAGTATTGTTGTGCCCCTTATACACGGGTTGTGTGGTAATGGCGGGATCAAGTGTTGTCGGTGATTTTCGCATCGCGCCGAGTTCCTTGATCGTGATTTCATCGAACCACGCGGTTCCGGTCACATTTTCGAGGCCGAGAATCAGTTGCACCCGCGTTGCATCGGGCGGAATCGTGGCGATAAAATCGATGTTCCGCCAGTCAAACGTCCCGATGAGGTTGTCTTTTTGCAGCCATTTGTCCCCTCCGGGTGCGACGATGTGCAACATGCACTTAATGCCGTTCCAGGCGTTCGGCGGTTGCGAAACGTTTTCCGCTTTGATCCGCGAGGTCACCAGCACCCGTTTGCCGCAAAAAGCATCGGGCGGCAAATCTTTCGTGACCGAAATGGAACCGACGCCTTGCGATTCCGTTCGTGTGATTCTTAGCGTGGGGGCTTGCTCCCTGCTATCGCTTTTTTCCAGCAATACATTCGGTTGCCCCATGCCGAACCAATCGTCGCCGGGATTTTCATGGAACGACTGCTGAAACAACATTTTTTGAGCATAACCTGTGTTGCACGTCACCACAACGGCACAACATATTAATGATAATAGTATCTGTTTCATGGTTTGATCCTTGATTCAACGGGGTGAGAATATAAAACAAACACAACCGTCATTATAGAGGATGCCCAAGCGAAATGCAAGTGATGGGACGGATTGGCATTCCGTAGGATTGCTAAAACCATCCGTGAGATTCCGTATTTTCCGTGGCAAAAAACCCGGCCAAAAACTGCTCTTGCACGAAAAAATGGCGTGAATATCGTGGCATAAGAATATCACGTTTACGGTTACGTAGTGAGAACATTTGCGACGGCAGGAATCAGAGCCAACCAACCGCGTCGCAGGGCGACGCGGCTAACATACCACTGGCTAACGCCACGTGCTCTGATGAACCTGCTCCAAGAAACCCCGGCGGTCATTCCCACCCCAACTCCGGCCCCTGTGTGATAGAAGCTCTAGGCTTCCGCCAGGCAAGCCACCCCCTTTGTCCAAGGCATCGACGACTCGGTCGCCGCTTGGAACAATACGCGGAAGGATTCACCCGCAATAGCACAATAGGGTAGTCGCGAAGTCCCCGAAGTGATTCCTGCGAGATGCTGTAGGAAGGGTAAGGGCAGTAACAAAAACCAACAATCAGGTAGAAAAACGAAAGCCACCGTACGCATGGCAGGCCATGCGGCTACCGGCTCATTGTAACGTTACCGGATACGCACGTTCGCCGTTGCGGTATTTCCAAATGACGACGTATTCGCCCGGAGTGCGTTGACCGTCGATTTTGCCGTCCCAAGAATAAAACATCTGCACGCTGTTGCCCATCTGTTGCGTGGTCAACAGTGTCATATTGTCACCATCAAGGGGACGAACATAAATTTCCACCGGCGACCGTTCCGTCGAATAGGCCTTCGATAGTATCATCGTACTTTCTCCCACCGGAACGACTGACGGGATCACAATCGCTTCCGTTTGTCCGCCGCTTTCACCGATTCCTCGCATCCACGGAAAATCTTCGATTTGGGCGTCGGGAGCGTATTTTCGTTCATGCGAATCAGACGGTGATCGCTTCGCCAGTTTGGCAATCGTTTCGTCAAAGCGTGCCAAAGGTGCCCAAACGGTTCCGGCGGTGGTCGGATAGGCTGTCGATGGTGCGGCTTTGACATAGCCGGGTAAATTGGAATCGGAATTGGCCCATTGCGGGTCGTTCAAATCGCCGTTCCACATAAATTTCAGGTTCGTGTTGACAAGTCGTTGCATGTCGTCACGGGTAAACGTCACGCCCATGTCGTAGGCGAAGATGATTTTCTCAATTTCACCGAGTTGATAATCGCGGTACGGATGCGTTCCGACCCAGTGCGTGAGGTCATAACGTCCCGATGCCGTTTCGATGATGTCGCGAGGCGAAACCGGCTCCCAGTAATTCCATGTGTAACCGCCCTCGAAGCGATTCATGCCCGCTTTGACACGGTTGTAAATTTTCGTCGCCTGATCTTTGTAAGGCGTTTCGCCCGTCAAATAATACAGTTGCAACATGCAGTAGGCCATGTCGAGGGATTTATTGAACGGCAGCGACGGTGCCTTGTTGTCCGTGCGTGCCGAGTCGAGTTCGAACCAGTTTTTCATATCGCCGGGTTTGCAGTACATCGTTCCATCACGATAACCGCCGAACGGTCCGTCGTCGATAAAAGTGCCTCGTGCGTGCCATTTTTCGATCAGGTCTTTTCTGGCAACGGCGATGAACCGTTTGCAACTTTCGCCGTATTTCGCCTGCAATTCGGGGTTATCATGGACAATCATCGCGAACGTCAGGGCATGGGTGGTGAGAATGGCGTCGGACACATGCACATCGCACCAATACTCGTTCTCATTGTAAATGTACGGCCCGATGAAACCCTTGTAACCGTCGTAACCCTCGGACATTTTGTCGAACATGGTGTTAAGTGCGCGTTCGGTGGGCTGTAGCCATTCCTCTGTCGGAGTTTTACGACAGTTGTCCATCAACTGGCTGAGAAACCAGTTCCAATTCCAGCCGACCTGCTCCCCGGTCGGTCCGCCGTCGGGAACGTCTTCGATCATTTTGAGAATGCGATCGGTCAGTTGTTTGGCCGCATTCGGCTGTTGTGCCGAAACGGAAACCGGTACAATGATTGCCGGAATGACAATCCACGATACGATGAACGTGATAACAATACATTGACGAAACATGGGAAACCTTTCGCAAATCAGGGGTTATAAATGTCATTCAATAACATCGACAAAGCACAACATTCTTAAAACACGACGGATATTTGTGTTCCTTTTGGATTGCCCTGGTGGCGGATCAAAAGCGTGTGCGAGGCATCGTCCCACTGCCAGGCGTCCGACGTTTCGCCGTCGATTTGCACCGCCGCAGGTTTCGCGTCGAGCAAAAGTCGGACGGCGTTGGCAATGCGTGTCGGCGTTTCGAGTTGGAATTGTAATCCGCCGTCGGTTACGTTCCAGTTTTCGATGCGGCCCGATGCGGCCAGTGCGGTGGGTGCCGTTGCGGTCATGCTGTCCATGTCAATCAACCAGAATTGTTGACCGGGGGCAGTGCTCACTTCGGTCTTGACGGCCAAATCCGGTTCAAACAGATCAATGAAACGTCCCTTGAGTATGAGCGGATCATCGTTGACTGATTCCCGCAGAACCGCCCCGATGAGATACGGCCCGCGACGCAGCAGGAAATGATTTCGTTCGACGAAATCAAGCTTCGCTTCGGCGGAAGCGGCACGAATCAACGTGCGATACTCATCGGCCTGCTGTTTACCCCGCGAGTAATAGGCCGGATGCTTCCGTTGCACGAGCAGCTTGCCGTTTCCGACATCAAAAACACCTTCATTCGGATTCGTGTCGATGCCGAGCGACTCAAACAGGTGTTCCGACGGCGAAGCGTAAGTTTTGATCGCCTGAGGCGAGTTCCACCAATCGCGTGCCTGATGGAACGGATCGGTGTCGGCACCGACGTAAATCAGCACGCCGCCGCGCTGTACCCAATCGGCAATGATCGCGTGAAAGCCGGGCGTGTAAGGCTTTTGAAACTCGTAGCTCAACACGAGCACCTTGTAGCGATCAAGATATCCGGGATAACGCAGCGCGTTTTCGAGTAGGGTCGGTCGGACGGCAACCCCGTGCTTGACCAGCGGCATGGTCATTCCGAAAAAACCGCCCAGGCTGGTCACTTCGTTTCGCGTCGGTCGCGTCGGATCGTTTTGCCCTCGCGTGGAACCGTCGCGGATGTGTGGCTCTGCCCGTTGGAACATCGCCGAATCGCTGAAGATCACGCCGATTCCGTCGGTCGCACCGTGCCAGTCGATTTCGGGCTGATCCATGTCGCGAAGCTGGTTGAACACGGTCAAAAGCATCGTTGCATAATCGCCGGGAATCGGTTGTGCGTCAGGCGAGCCGGTGGGATAACGGCCGTTGAACACACGACCCGGCCAGGGGCAAACCTCGTAATAATGCGAATCCGGTGCCAACAGCGAAGCGACCAGCGTGCAAATATAGTTGCGGCGATAATCGTCCCAATCGTAATTGGGGCTGTCTTCAATCGGGTCGGCGAGCAGGTACATCCGCTTGCCCGAACCGCGAGCGAGTTCCTGCATACTGCCGTATTCGAGAAACGCCCCTTCGAAAGTCCGTTGTTCGGAGCGGCCTTCGTAAATATTCGGCGTGCGTGCCGTACCGGTCCAAGTCTGACAGATCAGGCCGTCCACCCCCGGCAGGTCGAGCAATGCCGATTCGGGGCTGACAATATTCCACTGGGTATAGTTGATGATGCTGTGTGTGGGAACGTAAAACTTCAATTCGCGACCGTACTTGAGCAACGTGTATTCCTTGAGCGATTCGGACAGTTCGGCGATTGTCCGGCAGTAAAGGTAATGCTTGAGTTTGCTGGCACGATATTGTGCGTCGGCGGTTTCGTTTGGATTTTGCCACGGTTCGCCGTAAAAAATCTGCCACGCCCGTTTGAACGCCTCGGAATGGCCGGCATGAGCCCAAAATTCAGGCTCTTCCGTATGGATGGCCAGAACGCCGGAATCCACCGCTTTTTTCAGGCCGGTTTCGAGAAACCGTCCGAACGCAACGGACGGCACCATGTACGGCACGCGGGGACCGTGGTTGATTTCGCCGCCCGCACTTCGTTGCCCCTGATCCCAATGGTCGATGCCGTCGAACTTTCCGTCGAGATAATCGGTGTAATTCCCCCACGCAACGCCAGTCATCAGGTGCAGGACATAGCCTGTGTCCTTGTAGGATTCCAGCGAGGCAAGTTCGTTCGCCTCAATACCGTAGGGCATGACCGCGTCCGTTCTTAGGTCAAAATCCGACCGGAGCTGCCCGTGTTGCTGATAGGTTGTCCGCTCAAGCGAACGCGGCCAAAGCAGGTAGGGTGTCGTCTTTTGCTCCGGTTCTTCGGCGGAAAGATTGAAAATTGTTAGAAAACAAACACAGAATACAAGTGGCAGTAAACTTTGTCGTGTCATGACATTAGAGTCGTAAAGGTGAGAGTGGAGGCAAACCTAAACACGGTTTTTTGGAAAAAATGCTAACTTGATTTTATCATATTGAGCAGGAATTTGTCAACGATTGAGTCGTGGGAAAGTGGGAAAGTGTTGCCTTTGTCCTCCCACCCTCTCACTTTTCCACCTTTCCACTTTGTTTTATTTCATATTTTTTACGAAATTGCCCGTTATGAGAGATGGGAAAAACTTTTCTTTTTCCGTGGTGTTGTATATAATGATATATTGTTTCTTGATTTCTCGATTTTTGTTAAAATCGACTGCCTTGACAAACATGAATGCAGTTTGCGAATTCAACTCAGGAGGGTTCCTATGAGTCGTATTGTTCATAAGTTATTGTCATACTTTGGTTTGGGATTTGTCTTCTGCCTGCTTGTATTCATTCATATACAAGTTTCCGCTCAAGGACCAGGTGGTCGCGGCGGTAATCAAGGCGGTCCGGGGGGCGGTGGCAACACACCCGGACGTGGTGGTATGCCCGGTGGCGGTGGTGGACCAGGCGGCGGCTTTCCCGGAGCGGCCAATATGCAAGGTGCACGTCCCGGTATGCCCGGTGGTGGGCAAATGAGTGGCGGCTTTCCCGGAGCAGCCAATATGCAAGGTGCACGTCCCGGTATGCCCGGTGGTGGGCAAATGGGTGGTGGTTTCCCTGGAGCGGGTGGACCGTTTGCCGGTAATATTCCGGGACGCGGTGGTATGCCCGGTGGCGGATTTCCCGGTGGTATGCCCGGCGGTGGCAATTTCCCTGCTGGAATGGCTGTGCAGCAGCCGCAACAAAGGCAACAACAGTCCACTTCGACCAACGCGACAATATTGCTGGTGCCTGAATTTGGAGAAGTGTCCACAGATGTGCTCCGGGTTGCAAGATTCGGGGAATATGCGGAAACGACATCAAGCCAGGCGACGGCAAGGAATGCCAGTTATAACAACGCGGATTCGGGTTTGCAGCGTCAAATCAACGATCAGGCACAGCAGTTGATGAATCGCTACGACCGGGACAGAAACGGGATGATTGAACGCGCGACCGGCGAGTGGAATAATCTCAGTTTCGACGCCAATGCCGCCGACACCAATCGGGACGGACGTATCACGCTGGATGAACTGCGGGTGTATGTCGGCAACCAGTTACGCGGTGGAAAAAGCGGTGCTAAAATTTTTACGTCGTATGCCACGACATATGAACACATGCCAGATGGAATTCCAGCGTGGTTTACCGACCGCGACAAAGATAACGACGGCCAGTTGACGTTGTTCGAGTACGCCAACGGCCAGCCGATTACCGCAGACGTAATCGCCGAATTCGAGTGGCTCGACCTGAATAGAGACGGCATTGCGACATTGGCGGAATGTTACAGTGCCATCAAGACGAAAGAGGATGAAGAACGCAAAAAACGGGAAGAAGAAAGCGGAATATCGGGTGGCAACGGCAATACCCCAAGAGGTGCCACTACTCCGGCAAGAGGCGGTGCTCAGCCGAACGTTCGCGGTAACAACAATACGGCAGTCAGTTCGTTTACGCCCGGTGCCGATCAAAATGCCGGAGGACGCAGCAACGTTCAGGCGAGGCCGGGACAGGCTCAGAATAACACGACGATTCAGCAGCGTGGTAATACGAATACTCCTCAGGGAAGACCTGCCGGCGGCCAGCAGGGCGGCAATAATAATAATCCGCAGTTTCAGCAACAGCAACGCGGTGGTGGTCCCGGTGGACAGGGTGGAGGCCCAGGTGGTCAAGGCGGTGGCCGTCGCGGTGGCGGCGGTTGATCCGCACGCAATGTAATCGTCGCTACGTTCACATTCTTACAGGTAAGATCGGAGGAATCGTCGCTTTTGCCACATTCGGTAAAGTAACGATTCCTATTCATTTATCTCATTTGAAAACCGATAAAACTATCGGAATGCAGGATCATCCGATGGAAATTTCAGGACGATTGATCGACACAATCGTCAATGCCGTTCGATATTCTGCGTCTCTCGGAAAAACAAGGGAAGTCACCGGGCGTATTGGCTAGGGATTGTTGCCTGACAACAGTTTTTAAACATTCCACGATGATCGTTTGAAAACTCGCGATCCGCGTCAAAATCGTTATTGACGATACAAAATTCTCACTCGTTCGGACTTTGTTCTCGATTTGAAGGACATTTCAAAAATTGTCCCGGTCTGTTCCGTAATGTGGAGAGGTTCTGTTTTGACGCGAATCGACAGGACGGTATTTGTTTTCGCCTTTGCGAAAGCCGATACTGATTTTTTCAGTTGAAATCAACCGGCACCTCCCCAATGAAATCGGTCAAAAACAAATTACGTGATCCCGAGTCCTTTTTGGACGACGATCTTTCGACAAACACCTCGGTCCAAACACCGCTGGAAACTTACCTCCGCGAAATCAATGAAACCCCCTTGCTTTCGGCGGACGAGGAATTGGAACTTGCCGTGGCCATTGCACAGGGCGACATGGAAGCTCGTGACCGCATGGTGCGTGCCAACCTGCGACTGGTGGTCAATATCGCCCGCGGATATACGAGCAAAGGTCTGAGTCTGCAAGACCTCATCGAAGAAGGGAACCTGGGCTTACTCCGTGCGGTCGAAGGTTTCGACCCTGCTGTTGGAACGCGATTTTCGACGTATGCCAGTTACTGGATCAAGCAATCCATCAAGCGGGCACTTATTAATTCCGCGAAAACAATACGGATTCCGGCATACATGGTGGAACTGCTCTCGAAATGGCGTCGCGCGACCATCCGGCTGGTCGATGAACTCGGTCGTACTCCGACGCCGGAGGAAATCGCCCGCGTTTTGGGGCTGCCACGTAAAAAGCTGCCGATCATCAAAAAGGCGATCCTCATTTACAACCTGACGCCGCAGACCGACCAGGCCGATTCCGGATGGACGCTCGGCGAAATGGTCATGGACGAACGTTCTCGGACACCCGACGAGGAACTGCTGCAGCACGACAATCTTACTTTCGTCATGGAGCAACTGAAAACCATGGACCCTCGCGAGGCCGCCGTGTTGAGAATGCGCTTCGGGCTGGACGATTACCCACAGCACACGCTCAAGGAAATCGGCGAATCCCTCGGCCTGACCCGCGAGCGCGTCCGGCAAATCGAAACTGAAGCCCTGGGCAAACTTGCCGACAGCCTCGAAGGAGTCCGTCCCGTCAATTTCGAAGAAATCTTTGCTTAGGAACCGTAAAAAAACAAGTTGTTCAAAAAATCAGAGCACGACGCGTAAGCTAGTGCCAAAACAACGGGCAAACACGCGCTTCGGGGCACTGGCTTACGCGTCGTGCTCTGATGAAAACGACCATGTAATTTTTGGACAGATCCTTAGGAACAAACATGCGTCTTATCAGTTATCAATCGAATCGCGGCGTTCGTCTGGCGGCGAGTGCGTCGAATGGTTACGTCGATTTGAACGATGCCAACCCGGAAATTCCGCATTGCGTCAAACGCTTTCTCGTGGAACTGTCGCAAGACAACACGATGTTCAAGCGTGTACATCGTGCCGTTGAAACCGGCCGCTCTTTTGCCGCATCGCTTGATGAATTGATGAACGACGATCAACCGTATCAACTCCTGCCGCCGGTTCCGCGACCGGAAAAAGTGATTTGCATCGGCGTCAACTACGCCGATCACGCGGCGGAAGTCGGTATTGAAGTGCCGAACGAACCCGTGGTGTTCAACAAATTCGTGTCAACGCTGATTGCGCACGGCGACACGATCCGCCTGCCGAAGGTTTCCAACCGCGTGGATTACGAGGCGGAACTCGTCGTCGTCATCGGGAAACGCGGACGCGACATCGCCCGGCAGGACGCTTACGATTATGTGGCCGGCTATTGCTGCGGGATCGATGTTTCCGCACGCGATTGGCAAAAGGAAAAACCCGCACGGCAGTGGCTGCTGGGCAAAACGTTCGACACGTTCGCGCCGCTCGGACCGGAACTGGTTCTTAAAGACGAAGTTCCCGACCCAATGCAACTCAACATTAAGCTGCGACTCAATGGCCAGGTCATGCAGAATTCCAACACGAACCAGTGCATTTTCGACATTCCGGCACTGATCGCTTATGTTTCACAAGTCGTCACGCTGGAAGTCGGCGATTTGATTTACACCGGTACCCCGCCAGGCGTCGGTGACATGCGCACCCCGCCCGTTTATCTCAAACCGGGCGATACGGTCGAAGTCGAAATCGAGTCGCTCGGCGTTCTGAAGAATTACGTCATGTAGTACGGCCACGTCGTGGCCAATAAAAGCCGGAATGAAGCGCAGCGCAATGACGGGATTTCCTGTTGACGATCGGTTGTCGTATCCCGTCATTACGCTAACGCTCCATTCCGGCTTTTATTTTGTTATTGTCTTTCTGCTTGACTATTGCCGGGATTTCCCGTAGAATTTCTTTTCATGTATCGTCGAAATGTAACTTATCATTCCTCTTAAACATGGAGAACAGACATGGCGAATTCGGAAAAAAAGCACAAAGTTGCAATGATCGGGCTTGGTTTTGGAGCGGAATTTATTCCGATTTATCAAAACCATCCCCTCGGTGAGATTTTTGCCCTTTGCCAACGCAATGAGGAACACCTGAAAAAGATCGGGGAAACTTTTGGTATCCAAAAACTCTATACAAAATACGAGGATGCCCTGAAAGACCCCGATGTGGATTTCGTCCACATCAACACGCCGATCCCGGATCACGCCTGGATGTCCATGGCCGCACTCCGGGCGGGAAAGCATGTGATGTGCACCGTTCCCATGGCAACGACCATTGATGAATGCCGCCAGATCGTCGAATTGGTCCGCGAGACCGGTCTGAAATACATGATGGCCGAAACGGTCGTGTATTCCCGTGAATTTCTTTTCATCCGGGAGCTTTACCGCAAAGGCGATCTGGGGGAAATTCAGTACATGGCGGCGTCGCATCCGCAGGATATGGACGGTTGGCCGGAATACTGGGAGCGGATGATCCCCATGCACTATGCAACGCATGTCGTCAGTCCGGTTTTGGGCATTCTCGACGGTCGTGCGGAATACGTTTCCTGTTTCGGATCGGGTAAGGTGCGGGACGATATTGCCCAAAAGTCGGGCAACCGTTTTGCCGTGGAATCGTGCCATCTCAAGATCAAGGATTCCGACGTCGCCGCGCATATCTGGCGTTTTCTTTACGATACGGCCCGGCAATACCGCGAAAGTTTCGATGTTTACGGTACGAAGAAGAGTTTCGAGTGGACGCTGGTTGAAAACGAGGAGCACATCATCCACACGGCGAAAAAACCTGAACCGGAAATTCCCTCCCGCGCGAGCGTCCCGGATTATGCCTGGCTTTTGCCGGAACCGATTCGCCGCTTTACGCAGTCGATTCAGGATGCTGAACACCTTTCGTTCATCCAGGGCGGCGGACACGGCGGTTCGCATCCGCACATGGTCAACGAATTTTTATCAGCACTTCATGAAAACCGCGACCCATGGCCCAACGCCGTTCAATCGGCCAACTGGACTTGCGTGGGGATTTGCGCTCATAATTCCGCCCTCGCCGGCGGCGAACGGGTCATGCTCCCGCCGTGGAGTCTTGAATAGACCGGTCAAATTAGACGGATTGATCAGAGCACATGGCCGTAAGCCGATACCAAATGGGGTACTCGCTTACGCGTTGTGCTCTGATTTTTTTGGAATCACTTGTTTTTGTGTGACGCCTTATTGGCTGCTTAACTCAAGATCAATTTTGTTTTTTCCCGGTTCAACAGTTTTTTCCAAGGGAGACATCCTGGCAGTGAGATACTGTTTAGGCATCAATTGCGTTTCTTTTGTCGCCATGAGCTGACCCGATGAGTCTCTGGGAGCACCAGGTTTATATGTTCCGTCTTCATTAAGAAAGTCTTCGGAACTGATTTTGGAGAGAGTGACCTTGTACTTGCCTGCCAGCGCACCT
>Ga0082212_10010804_pt1 | contig 11640 bp, 10 predicted proteins | sample TergutNt197P3_FD_71548 | JGI IMG/M metagenome (GOLD analysis project Ga0082212, IMG submission 71548) | Neocapritermes taracua P3 segment gut microbial communities from Petit-Saut dam, French Guiana - Nt197 P3 | ecosystem: Host-associated > Arthropoda: Insects > Digestive system > Gut ... | reverse complement strand
GCCTGGGCCAGGGCGGCGGCGGCCTCCAGGTCGTCGCGGTTGTGGAGTATCCTTTCCAGGTTTTCAGCAATGATGAATTCGCGGTCGGACTCCTCGACGAGCCCCAGGCGGAAATAGGCCCGGCCCAGGCCGTCGTAGGCCTCCACGGTCAGGGGCCTTAAGGCCAGAATATCGCGATACCATTTTACAGCTTCATTCAGGCGGCCCTGCATGACCAGGTTCCCGGCCCGGCGCAGCATGCTGCCCGGTTTCCTTTGCATGCCTAAGGAAAATATGACCCGGTCAAACAGGTCGTCCATGGGCGGAATGGCCTTGAACTGCTTCCACATCCAGGTGAAGAAGGTTTTAATAAAGCCGAAGCCGGTCGCCAGGTAGGGCAGACGCAGTTGATGCGTGTCCATGGCCCGGGCCTCGCGGGCCGCGGCCCGCTGAAATTCGGCCTGGGCCGCGGCGGCCCCGACCAGATCGTCTTCGTGAAGGTCGTCCGACGGAGGGGGGGAGGTCTCGGCCGTCGGCAATGGCGGAGGGAGGTCCTCGGCCGGCGGCGGGAGTTCGGCCTCCGGGGCGGGCGGGTACAAATCTTGGGTTGGCGGCGGGGCTTCCAGGGCCGCCGGCCCGGCCTCCAGGCCGCTTAAGTCTATGCCGCCGTCGGCGGCCGTCGCCGCATAGATTTCCGCGCCGGCTCCGGGGTCCAGTCTCCCGCCCGGTCCGGGCTCGGGCGTCTCCGGATTCAGCTTGTCATCAGCCATCTGGTCCACCTGCCGTCTAAAGGTAATCCATTATAACAAATACGCGGTCCAGGGCGAAGCCCTGGCTACGCCGGTTTATTAGCAATAAATGAGCCAATATGTCCAATTCAGTTTGAAAAATACGGCCGGGCCGGCCGTATTGATTTTTGATTTGGCCGGCGGAACTTTTCTAAGGTATAATAACGCCCCGGTAAGGTGAAAATCCGGCCGGCCGGACCTGGCGCCCGGCCCGGGACCGGAAAAAATGACCGGGTGAAGGGATCCATGTTTCATAAAGTCGCCATCGCCAACCGGGGGACCGTAGCCGCCCGGCTGGTGCGGACCCTGAGAGCCATGGGGCTCAAAAGCGTGGTCCTCCACTCCGAGGCCGACCGCGACCTGCCTTATGTGGCCGAGGCTGATGAGAGCCGCCTCCTGGGCCCCGCCCCCGCGCCCCAGAGCTATCTCAACCAGGAGGCCATAGTGGCCGCGGCCCTGGCCGCCGGGGCCGAGGCCATCCATCCCGGTTATGGTTTTTTGTCGGAAAGCCCCGCCTTTGCCGAAAAGGTCGTCCAGGCCGGCCTGGGCTTCATCGGCCCCGACCCCAAGTGGCTCCGGCTTCTGGGGGATAAAACCGAGGCCAAGAAGATCATGGCCGCCCACGGCTTCCCGGTCTGCCCTTCCACGGGCCTCTTGAAGGGCCCCCTGGAGGAACAGGTCCGGACGGCCGCGGCTTTAGGTCTGCCCCTGTTGATCAAGCCCGCCGGGGGGGGCGGCGGCATAGGCATGACCCCGGTCTGGGAGGAATCGAAACTGGCCGGGGCCCTGGAATCGGCGGCCAAGCTGGCCGCCCGCAGCTTTGCCGAACCGGCCCTCTACGCCGAACGCCTCCTGGTCAATCCCCGCCATGTGGAATTTCAGATAGCGGCCGACAAGCATGGCCGGGCCGTCCATCTCTTCGAGCGCGACTGCTCGGTCCAGCGCCGCCGGCAGAAGGTGCTGGAGGAGGCCGGGGCTCCGGCCCTGCCCCCGGAGGAAGTGCGCGCCCTGGCCGACCGGGCCGCCGGGGTGATGGCCGCCCTGGGCTACGACCACCTGGGCACCCTGGAGACCCTGTACCACCCTGAAACAGGCTTCGCCTTTCTGGAAGTCAACCCCCGGCTCCAGGTGGAACACGGGGTCACGGAGGAAGTGACCGGGCTGGACCTGGCCGCGGCCCAGATCCGCCTGGCCGCCGGCCTCCCCCTGGACGAGGCTCTGCCCGGCCGGCCGGAAGCCCCCCGGGGCCACGCCGTCGAGGCCCGCATCTATGCCGAAGACCCGGTCAAATTCCTGCCTTCGCCGGGCCGGCTGAAAGTTTTCCGGCCGCCCTCCGGCCCCGGGCTCCGGGTGGAGACGGGATTCAAGGAGGGCGCCGAGGTCACGCCTTTCTACGACCCCATGATCGCCCTGGTCATCGCCCGGGCCGAAACCAGGCTCCCGGCCCTGGACCTTCTGGATGAAGCCCTGGCCGGCTTCGCCGTGGAAGGGCTCAAGACCAACATCCCCTTTCTGCGGCGTTTGCTGAAATATGCCCCCTTCCGCGAAGGCCGGGTCCACACCGGCCTGGCCGAAGAATGCCTTAAAGGTACGGAAGAGTGAACGCCGAAACCGGGCTTCTGGACCTCCACGCCCATTCCCGGGCCTCGGACGGCGCCCTGACCCCGGCGCGGTTGGCGGCCGCGGCTACCCAAGCCGGCCTTACGGCCCTGGCCCTGACCGACCACGACACGGTGGACGGCGTGCTCGAATTCCTGGCCGTCCGGGCCGACTCCGGCCCTGAACTCATCGGCGGCGTGGAGATAAGCCTGGAGCACCCGGGAACCTTCCACCTCCTGGGCCTCAACGTGGCCGGCGACGCCGGGATCCCGGCCGCGCTCGACCGCCTCAAGACTTTCCGCGTGGAGCGCAACCTTCGGCTGCTGGACAAAATAGGCCGTATGGGCTACCGTCTGCCCTGGGAGGCCCTCTTGAAAGTCGCCCAGGGCGGCCAGATGGGCAGGCCCCACTTCGCGGCCCTCCTGGTGGAACGGGGCTTCTTCCGCAGCCGCGACGAAGCCTTTGACAAGCTCCTGGGCAAGGGCCGCCCCGGCTATGTGAACAAAACCAGGCTGTCGCCCGAAGAAGGCCTGGCCATGATCCGGGCCGCGGGCTGGGCGCCCGTGCTGGCCCACCCTCTGAGCCTGGGGCTGGCCCCGGAAGACTGGCCGGCCTGGCTCGGCCGCCTGAAAGACGGCGGACTGGTGGGGCTGGAAGTCTATCACCCCAGCCAGGGGCCGGACCAGGCGGCTTTTTTTCTCGAGCTGGCCCGGCGCTTCGACCTGGCTCCCACGGCCGGTTCCGATTTCCACGGCGATGACAAACCCGCCTCGCCCCTGGGCTGGACCGTGAAAAACAGCCCCCTGGGACGCGAGATGCTGGAAGAACTGCGCAGCAGGATATAAAACTTAAAAGAGGCGACTTATGGACATTCTCAGTTTGCACCTGAGCCCCCGCCAGGGCGGTAATTCCGACGTCATGCTGACCGCCTTCACCCAGGGGATTGCCGAGACCGGCCTGGAAGTTCTGAAATTTTCCGTGGCCGAGCGCCCGGTCGAAGCCTGCCGGGGCTGCAATGCCTGCGACAACACCGGCCAGTGCGTCATCGCCGATGACCTGGACGAACTCTACCCTCTCCTGGCCGAGGCCCGAAACATAGTCGTCGCAACTTCCCTCTATTTCTACGACGTGCCGGCCAGGGGCAAGGCCCTCATCGACCGCTCCCAGGCCCTGTGGGCCCGGCGTTACGTCTTGAACCAGAAGGAGATGCTGAAGCCCGACGGCCGGGGCTTCCTCCTGGCCCTGGGGGCCACGAAGGGGGAAAACCTCTTCGTTCCGGTCAGCCTGTCCATCAGGTATTTCTTCGACGCCCTGGGTCTGCCGAAGACCTTTGAGACCCTCTTCTTCCGGGGCTTGGATAAACCGGGCGACCTGGCCCGGCAGCCGGACTTGATGACCGGCATCCGCGAAGCGGGCCTGGCCTTCGGCCGCCGTATATTATCAGACCGGGCCGGGCGGACATGACCGCCCATCCGCAACGGATAATCACCATCGACGGCCCGGCCGGGGCCGGCAAGTCCACTCTGGCCCGGGCCCTGGCCCACCGCCTGGTCTGGAGCTATTTGGACACCGGCGCCCTCTACCGGGCCCTGGCCCTGGCCTGTGCCGACCAGGGGCTGGACCCCGGAGACCAGGCCGCGGCGGAAGACCTGGCCTTAAGGCTCAAGCTGACGGTCCAGCCCACCCCCGAGGGGACCGTCATCCTGGTGGACAGCGCGGACGTCACTGACCGGCTGCGCAGCCCCGAGATTTCCAGGGCCGCCTCAATCATCTCGGCCTGGCCGGGAGTCCGCGAAGCCCTCCTGGGCCTTCAGCGGGAACTGGGCGAACAGGGCCGGGTGGTGGCCGAGGGCCGCGACATGGGCACCGTGGTCTTTCCCTCGGCCGGCCTCAAGTTCTTTCTCTCGGCCAGCCCCGAGACCCGGGCCAGGCGGCGCCACCTGGAACTCCTGGAAAAAGGAGTGGCGGTCAGCCGCGAGAACGTCCTGGCCGACATCCTGGCCCGGGACGAGGCCGACAGCACCCGCACCGTCGCCCCCCTCAAGCCCCCCCAGGACGCCCTGACCATTGATTCCACCAACATTGACGTGGACGCGGTGTTGAAAGTCATGCTCAAGGCCTTTCGCAACCGGTTTTTCACCCAGGACGATTTGAACTGATGCCAAAATAAATAATCTTATATTGTTATCGCTTGAAAACCAGGCTCCGACTGGAAAAACGAAAAAAAGACTTGAAAAACCCCCCCTATATTGATATATAGTAAAAGTTCGGGCAGACTCGGCGCAAAAACAAAAAAAAGTGCCGCCGGCGCGGAACCAAAGGGAGTTTTAGGGTTTCCGCGCAAGCCTGTTTCGATTTTTGGCCCCCCACTCGGCCGGCCGGGCATATTATATTCAGGTCCAGGGAAAACATGGAAAACTTCAACGACCACGACAGCGATAAAATGCAGGACAAGGCGGAAGCCTTTTCGGAAACCGGCGGCGAAGGCGTCGGCGGCCAGAACGGCGAAGGCCTGGAAATGGCCCAGTTGTTCGAGGAAAGCTTCAAAACCCTGTCCGAAGGCGAAGTCCTTAAAGGCCAGGTGGTGCAGATAGGCAAGGAATTCGTCATGCTGGATGTGGGCGGGAAGTCCGAGGGGCGCATCTCGCTCCAGGAATTTCTGGATCAGGACGGCAACGTCACCGTCAAGGTGGGAGACCAGGTGGAAGCCCTTCTGGTGCGGGTGGACGACGAGGACGGGGAAATGATCCTGTCCAAGGACAAGGCCGCCAAAATCAAGGTCTGGGAGGAAATCACCCGCATCCATAACGAGGATCTGACCATCAAGGGTCTGGTCACCGCCCGGGTCAAGGGCGGATTGTCAGTGGACATCGGGGTGACCGCCTTCCTGCCCGGCTCCCAGGTGGACTCCCGGCCCATCAAGAATCTGGAAAGCCTGGTCGGCCAGTCTTTCGACTTCAAGATCCTCAAATACAACAAACGTCGGGGCAACGTGGTCCTGAGCCGGCGGGTCATCCTGGAAGTGGAGCGGGAGGCCCAGAAGAAAGAGACCCTGGCTTCCCTGACCGTGGGTTCGGAAGTGGAGGGCGTGGTCAAGAATCTCACCGATTACGGCGCCTTCATCGACCTCGGCGGTTTGGACGGCCTTCTCCACGTCACCGACATGTCCTGGGGCCGCCTGACCCACCCCTCGGAAATGTTCGCCGTGGGCGACCGGGTGCAGGTGAAGGTCTTGGATTTCGACCGGGAAAAATCCCGCGTCTCCCTGGGCCTCAAGCAGCTCCAGGCCGACCCCTGGACCACCGTGGCCGAGAAATACCAGGTGGGAGACCGGATTTCCGGCAAGGTGGTCTCCCTGGCCGATTACGGGGCCTTCGTGGAACTGGACAAGGGCATCGAAGGGCTCATCCATGTTTCGGAAATGTCCTGGACCCGCAAGGTGCGGAATCCCGCCTCGATCCTCAAGGTCGGCGACCTGGTGGATTGCGTCATTCTCAAGGTGGACACCGGGGCCAAGCGCATTTCCCTGGGCATGAAGCAGGTCGAGCCCAACCCCTGGGACACCGTGGCCGAGCGCTACCCCATCGGCAACATAATTGAAGGCAAAATCAAGAATATTACCGATTTCGGCGTCTTCATCGGCATTGACGAGGGCATTGACGGCCTGGTGCATATCTCCGACATCTCCTGGACCCGCCGCTATAAGCACCCCTCCGAGGTCTTTAAAAAAGGCGACACGGTCCGGGCTCTCATTCTGGCCATCGACCGGGAGCAGGAGCGTTTTTCACTAGGCATCAAACAGCTTGAAGAAGACCCCTGGGCCGTGGCCGTGGCCCGCTTCCCGGTGGGGGAGACCGCGGTCGGCAAGGTCACCAACATCACTGATTTCGGACTTTTCGTGGAACTGGCCGAGGGGGTCGAAGGACTCATCCACGTCTCCGAATCCGGCCTGGCCAAAGGCAAACCCATGAGCGAGGCCTATAATCTCGGCGATGAAGTCACGGCCAAAGTCATTTCCATCTCCGCCGGCGACCATAAAATCGGCCTGTCCATCAAGCGCCTGAAAAAGGACGATGACGACCGGCTTTACAAGGACTATGCCGACGGCGGCGCCCGGACTGACACCGGGTCGGTCTCGGTTTTGGGCGAACAGCTCTCCAAAGCCTTCGCGGCCCAGAACCAGGCCGACAAATCCGCGGACAGCGACGGCTGACCGGCTTTCAGCCATATCGGGAGAAGCGGCGAAGACCAAAAAGTTTTGGAAAGCCGCCGGGCGCCTCCCGGCGGCTTTTTTTGTGCAGGTGTGAGTTGAATATCAGAGGAAACGGAACATGACGCCGGAAGATTGGCAGGCCTATCAAAACCAGGCCCTGGCCGGACGGCAAGCGGCCGGACGGACGGCCAAAAAACAGGGGGCCATGAACTGGCCCCTGGCCGTGCTGCTCCTGGGCCTGGGCCTGGTCGGAGGCTGTGTTTACACCCTCGGCCGCCTGGCCGACTCGGTGGACCTTAAACCGACCCGGGCCTCGGAACCCAGCGTGGGCGTCCTGGTCCTGGAAGAGGAGATCGTCGGTTCCCTCTGGGCCACCGAGGCTTTGAGCCATTTCCAGAATGAAGACAACATCAAGGGCGTGGTGCTGCGCATAAACTCCCCCGGCGGCGCCGTGGCCCCCTGCCAGGAAATCTATCGGGCGGTCAAAGCCCTTAAAAAGCCGGTGGTCGTCTCCATGGGTTCGGTGGCCGCCTCCGGCGGCCTGTACGTGGCCGCGGGCGGCGACCTCATCATGGCCAACCCGGGCACGGTTACCGGCTCCATCGGGGTCATTCTCCAGACCGTGGAAATCGGCGGGGCCATGGATAAGGTTGGCCTGAAAAGCCGGACCATAAAAAGCGGGCCCTTCAAGGACCTGGGCTCCCCTTTCCGGGAAATGCGGCCCGAAGAGGAACTTTTATTGGAGACCATGGTGGGGGAGGTTTACGAACAGTTCCTGGAAGACCTGGCCGCGGGCCGCCCCAAGCTCAAGCCCGAAGAAGTGCGCCGCCTGGCCGACGGCCGGATTTTCAGCGGGGCCGAGGCCAAAAGGATGGGCCTGGTGGACGAATTGGGCGGCTTTGAGGAGGCGGCCAAGCGGGCGGCGGCCATGGGCGGCCTCATTCTGAAGCCAGGCGAGCGGCCCAAGCTGAACACCTGGGACGGCCGCCCGGGCTGGTGGGATCTCCTGCGGGGCCGGCTGGACTTGTCCCTGCCTCAGGGCCTGAAACCCGGGTTAAGCCTGAAATACATCTACCAACCCTAGGGAAGTGTTGATTAATGGCCTTTTTGCCCTCTGCCGGCGTCAGACTCGTTCCGTGCGAATCTCATGTATGCCTTGATACACTTCGCTTCGCCCGAAACTCGCCTTCCTTGGCAGCGAACAAAAATTCTCATTACTCAACACTTCCCTGGAACTAGGAACTAGGAAACCGGACCTTGCTACTCTCCGCCGGCCTGACCCTCCTGGCTTTCCTGGCTGATTGGCTTTTGGGTGATCCGCCCTCCTGGCCCCACCCGGTGCGTCTCATCGGCCGGTTTATCGCCAGGGGAGAATCCTGGGCCAGGACCCTGGCCGGCCAAGGCCTGGGCCTCCTTATGGCCGGCGCCCTGTTGACCCTGGGGGTGACGGCCGCGGTCATGGGCGGTGTGGCCCTGGTCCTCCACCTCGGGGCTTGGGCCGGCCCCCTGTTCCACGCCTTGGCGGCCCTCTACCTGGTTTACAGCCTCATCTGCCTGCGCGACCTGTATCAGCAGACCTGGCGGGTGGAAAAAGCCATCCGGAGCGGCTACCTGCCGGAAGCCCGGGCCGGACTGGCCCTGGTGGTGGGCCGGGACACGGCCGGGCTGTCCGAAGCCGGGGTCCGCCGGGCCCTCATTGAAACCCTGGCCGAAAACCTCTCCGACGGCCTGGTGGCTCCCCTGTTCTACCTGGCCCTGGGCGGACCGGTGCTGGCCTGGGGCTTCAAGGCGGTCAACACCCTGGATTCCATGATCGGCTATAAGAACGAACGCTATCTGCACCTGGGCCGCTTCGCGGCCAAACTGGACGACGCAGCCGGTTTTCTGCCCGCCCGCCTGTCAGCCTGGCTCCTGATCGCCGCGGCCCGGGCCTCTGGCCACCCCTGGCGGACTGCCCGGGATATTTACCGGCGCGATGGGGGCCTTCACCCCAGCCCCAACGCCGGACGCTCTGAGGCGACCATGGCCGGGGCCTTGGGGTTGTGGCTGGGCGGACCCTCGACCTACGGCGGCCAAGTTTCGGACAAACCGGTCATCCATCCCGAAGGCGGCGAACCGGGCCCGGAACACCTGGCCGCGGCCGAAGCCCTGGTCATCCGGGCCGCTCTCCTGATGCTGGCCGCCGTGCTGCCCGTCATAGCCATTTTTACCGGCCGCTGGGGCTGGTGAAACGAGGAAACCAATTATGGTCGGTGTAGCCCTGAAAGCCTCCCTGGCCGCGGCGGTCAACGCGGAAATCGATCCGCGCCGCCACGGCGGGCGCATCTTTGAAGCGGCCCGGCAACTGGGGCGCTCCTGGCGGGATATAATCGATTTCTCCGCCAGCATCAATCCCTTGGGCCCGCCCCGGGGCCTGAAAAAAGCCCTCGACGAGGAATTCGACCAGATCCTCCACTACCCGGAAGTGCGGGCCGAAAGCCTGGTGAAAAAAATCGCGGACCAGAGCGGACTGACCCCCGACCACTTTCTGGCCGGGGCCGGATCCACCCCCCAGCTCCACCTCCTGCCCAGGGTTTTGGGCCTGAGCCGCCCGGTCATCATCGGCCCGGCTTTTTCCGAATATGAGGCCGCCCTGGCGGCCGCCGGCCAAAGTCACCAGTATGTCCTGGCCTCGGAGAGCGCCGGCTGGCAGGTGGACCAGGACACCGTGGACCGGGTGTTGAGCCGCAAGCCCGACGCCGTCTTCCTGGCCAACCCGGCCAACCCCACCGGCCGCCTGGTCCCCCTGGAAATGCTGAACCGCCTGGTCCAGGAATGCCGCCGCCTGTCAGCCTGGCTGATCGTGGACGAGGCGTTTTTGGATTTCACCGAAGAGGGCCGCACGCTTTTGCCCCAAGTGGCGGAGCAGCCCCGGCTGATCGTGCTCCGGTCCCTGACCAAGATTTTCGCCCTACCCGGTCTCCGGCTGGCTTTCCTCGCCGCCAATCCCAAGGTCACCGCCAAGCTGGCCGCCGCGACTGTGCCCTGGAGCCTGTCCAGCCCGGCCATCACCGCCGGCCTTTTCTGCCTGGAGAGGAAAAATTTCCGGGAATCCACCATCAAGGGCGTGAAAATATTCCGCCGCCACCTTATCAGGGAACTGAAGGCCCTGGACCTGGGCCAGGTCTATCCCTCGGAAGCCAATTACCTGCTCTGGCGCCTCAAACCGGAATACAATTCCCGCAAACTCATCGACTCCCTGTTCTGGAACGGCCTTCTGGTGCGCGACGCCGGGAACTTCAACGGCCTCCGGCCCGGCTACCTGCGCCTGTCTGTCCGCCCGGCCCCGGAAATATCCGCCCTGGCCGCCGGCTTGAAAAAATTCCTGGCCGAATACCGGGAAGAATAGGACGCAAAATGCCCGAACTGCCGGAGGTCCAGACCATTGCCGCCGACCTTGATGAGGCCGTGCGCGGCCTGACCATAACCGAGGCCGCGGTGGGCTGCGAAAAAATCATTCCCGGCGGGGTGAACAGCTTTTGCCGCCGCCTGGCCGGGGCCAGGATCGAAGAAGTCCGCCGCCTGGGCAAATGGGTCCACTTCCGCCTGGCCAAGGAGGACTCAACGCCGGTCCACCTCCTGGCCCACCTGAAAATGACCGGCCAGTTTCAGCTGGGGCCCTGGCCGGCGCCCGGCCACTGGCCGAAGCATATCCACGCGGCATTTCACCTGACCGGAGCCCAAGCCTTGCTCTATTGCGACATCCGCAAATTCGGCCGGCTCCGGGCCTTTGACCAGGCCGGGTTTGAAACTTTTCTAAAAGAATTGGACCAGGGCCCCGACCCCCTGACCGTGACGGCCGAGGAATTCCACCTTCGGCTCACGGCCCGCCGGGGCCGCCTTAAAGCGGTGCTCCTGGACCAGACCACCGTGGCCGGCTTCGGCAACATCTATGTGGATGAGAGCCTGTTCGCGGCCAGGCTCTCCCCCCTGGTTTCCGCGGCCGGCCTCAGCCGGGCCGAGACCGGCCGCCTCTTAAAAAACGCCCGGCGCATCTTCCTGGCCGCCATAGCCGCCCGGGGCTCCACCACCAGCAACTACCAGGGCCTCAAGGGGGGCGGGAGTTATCAGGCCAGCCACCAGGTTTACGGCAAGGCCGGCCAACCCTGCCCGGTCTGCGGCACACCCATTATAAAACTTACCGTGGCCGGCCGAAGCACCCACGTCTGCCCCGCCTGCCAGCCGGCGATGCCGGTTTAATTTTGAACCAGCTCACGCCCCCGGAGACCAACTCAGCGCGAATTCATAGCCCGTCGGATTTGGGGGGTCTGGGGCCTACGGCCCCAGTTGATTTTTTTCGCCAGAAGGGCTATGATATTTGCCATAAGGGATCATAGTAAAGGCGGTCTTTGTTCGTCATATAACCATTTAAGAGGGCTTCAGAACAATGTTCAAAGAATACAAATGGTTATGGTCCATGTTCGCCTTGGCCGGCCTGGTTGTCGGCCTGGGGAGTTACACATTTTACGCTTCCCGGGCCTGGTCCTACCTTTCGGACGAGCCGGCCGTCTGTCTCAACTGCCACGTCATGGGTTCCTATTATCAGGCCTGGGACAAGAGTTCCCACGCGGCTTGGGCCGCCTGCAACGACTGCCATGTGCCCCAGGACAACCTGATCAACAAATACGCCTTTAAAGCCGTGGACGGCTTGTTCCACGCGGCCGTTTTCACGGCCGGGGCCGAACCGCAGGTGATAAGGGCGCGCCAGGGCAGCAGTGAAGTCATCATGGACAACTGCGTGCGCTGCCATAAGCCCCTGGTGACGGAATTCACCAAGATGGATGGCGGCTATGATATGGTATTGAAAGGCGAGGCCAAGGCCTGCTGGGACTGCCATACCCAGGTGCCGCACACCAATATCAGTAACCTGGCTTCCAACGCCGGCACTATAGCCCCCTTTCCGGATTCCCCCGTTCCGGATTGGCTGAACAATATGCTGAAATAAGGGAGTTGCGCTATGAATCCGCTTTACTCATCCAAATTCGGGCCCTGGATTCTGGGCGTCGTGATTTTCGCCGGCGT
>Ga0082212_10010803_pt1 | contig 11641 bp, 8 predicted proteins | sample TergutNt197P3_FD_71548 | JGI IMG/M metagenome (GOLD analysis project Ga0082212, IMG submission 71548) | Neocapritermes taracua P3 segment gut microbial communities from Petit-Saut dam, French Guiana - Nt197 P3 | ecosystem: Host-associated > Arthropoda: Insects > Digestive system > Gut ... | reverse complement strand
GTTCAAAAAATAAGGAAAAAGCATGGATAAAATGATACCATTTTTTACGTTTTTTACGACGCTGAAAATGACGATAATCGGCGGGGTATTTTTGGCGGCGAGCCTTGTTATTATGCTTGTCTCCGGAGGGGGGTTACATAGCCACGATGGGGGCGGGGTAGGGCATTTTGAATTTGATTTCGCACTTGTTACGGTGATAATTTGCGGAATGCCGATTGTTTTTAATGCGATTTATGCGTTGTTTCTTGAGAAGTTTATTTCGACGGCGCTTTTGATTTCGATTGCGATGGTGGCGGCTATTTCTATCGGTGAAGTTTTTGCGGCAGGAGAGGTCGCTTTCATAATGGCGCTGGGGGGGATTCTTGAAGGGAAGACCGTGGAGCGGGCGAAAAAAGGGATTCGCAATCTTGTCAATCTTGCTCCTGAAACAGGGCGAATTATTACCTCCGGAAAAGAGGAAATCGTGCCGGCGGACCGGATAAAAATCGGAGATATTTTGCGGGTTTTCCCGGGGGAGGTTATTCCGGTTGACGGTCTGATTCTCGTAGGAAATACTACCGTAGACCAGAGCACAATTACGGGAGAGTCGCTTCCTGTGGATAAGGCGGCGGGCGACGAGGTATTCTGCGGCACGATAAACTGCTTTGGCTCGATTGATATACGCGCGACATCGGCTTGCGAGGATTCGTCGCTGCAGAAGCTAATTCGCCTTGTGAGCGAGGCAGACAGCAAGAGGGCGCCCACGCTGCGTATCGTCGACAAATGGGCGACATATCTTGTGCCGATTTCGCTAGCGATTGCGATTATTACATATATAGTGACTCTGGATGTAGTGCGCGCTGTTACTATTCTTGTTGTTTTCTGTCCGTGTGCTCTCGTGCTCGCCGCACCCACGGCGATAATGGCGGCCGTAGGACAGGCCACAAAACACGGCGTAATTATCAAAAGCGGCGAGGCGCTGGAGAAGATGGGTCGCGTGGACATGGTCGCCTTCGACAAAACCGGCACGCTAACGCACGGCGAGCTTATTGTGAGCGATGTGCTCGTGCTTGAGGACGGCTTAACCGAATCAGAGTTTCTTGAGCTCACTGCGGCCGCAGAATCCCGCTCCGAACACCCACTCGGTAAAGCGATAGTCGCTTACGCCAAAGACCAGGGTAGGGTGCCTGACGTTGAACCTGAAGACTTTGTTATGATGCCGGGGAAGGGCGTTAGCGCTACGGTAGGCGGGCGAAACCTGCTCTGCGGCAATGTAGCTCTGCTAGCCGACCATGGCATAACTATCGATATTAAACCACAGCAAGCCCTTGATTCACTCCGCGCCCAGGGCATAGCCACCATTATAATAGCCGAGACCGGGCGCGCGGGCCAAGGGGACGGTTCTTTGTGTCCTTCAGCCGCCGAGCAGCGGCTGGTCGTATTCGAAGAGCATGTTGTTAATCTCAAAGACATCGTACCTGCGGTTCGTGATGAAGTACTCGACAATCACATCGAACACAATGCTGCGCGAGAGCGCGAAGCCCGCGCTCTCGAGTAGGCCGTTCGTCTCTTCGGGCGTCAGTTCAAGCGCGACCGCCAGGGCGACGGCCGTCTTCTTGCTCGGCATATAGCCATCCCCCTTTCGGATCTTGGAAAACAGCTTGCGATCGAGGTTCGCGCGCTTGTAGACCTCTACGTCAGTCTTGCCCTTCGCGTCAATGAGCCTGAAAAGCGTGGCCGAAAACGGTTCGTCGAGCTTTAGCGGGAGCGGGGCCTCGAGCCCCGGCACCGTGAGCCCCGGCGCCTCGAGCCCCGGCGCCTCGAGCCCCGGCGCCGCGCTTCCAGGCGTCGGCAAGGCGCCCAAGTCACAGGGCCGCCTTTCGGCTTCGCGGCCTTCTACAAGCAGGAAAGAAGCTTCCTCGAAACCGTGCCCGCGCCCTGGCCCGCGCTTATCCCTGGGCCGATGCCTGCCCCCATCCTTGTGCTTTCCCTCCAGCCCGCGCTTCTCCTCCAGCCCGCGCTTCTCCTCCAGCCCGCGCCCTGCCTCATCCCTGCGCTTTATTTCATCCCTGTGCCTGTCCTCGTCCCTCTGCCTGTCCTCGTCCCTCTGCCTGTCCTCAATCCTGTACTTTTCCTCGGCTTCATGCCTTTCCGCTATCGCTTCAAAGTATTCCTGTGTCCTGCGGCCGCCGGCAAAGTTCTCTTCAAGGAACGCCCTTACCCTGGCGGCCAACCCGGCCGGCGGCGCAAAAGCCCCCTTGTCGAACACGACGAGCAAGACGTCCATATCGGCCTTTGCCGCCCCGCCCTCCTGTTTTATGGCATCTGTGCCGCCATAACCTTCTCCAGCGCCAACGTCGTCAACAACTTCTCCAGCGCCAACGTCGTCACCCTCTTTATCGGCGCCGCCACCACCTTTGTCGGTGCCGGCCGAAAAAAGCCATTCCGTTATCGCGCCCGTAGCGACGGCCAGCGCCTCGTCCTTCGGATAGCCGAATATCCCGCTCGAGATCAGCGGGAAGGCGATGCTCCCGCACCCGTTCGCGAAGGCCACGTCAAGCGAATTCATATAGCATGCGCGGAGCTGCCCCTCCTCGCCATGCCCCCCGCCCCGGTAGACAGGCCCCGCCGTGTGGACTATATGCCCGGCGGCCAGCGCGAAGCCGGGCGTTATCACCGCTTCGCCCGTCTCGATAGGCGCCAGCCTGTCGCATGCCTCCTGAAGCTCGCGGGGCCCGGCCGCGTCGAATATCGCGCCGCACACCCCGCCCCCGTGCAGGAGGTGGACGTTCGCCGCGTTGACGATCGCGTCAACTTTCTGTTTGGTTATATCCCCTTGAACGATTGTAAAAGGCATCGCGTCCCTCCATAGTCCTTAAGACTCCTTATTATCAAGCCTGCTCGGCATATAATGCCTTTGGCGCCTTGCGAAGCATCGCCACGATTATACTCCTGCCTGGTTCGAACGGGACATTTCGCCGGCCAATGCATGCCTGAACTATCCATGCGCTTCAGGCGCGGAACATTTCTCCGGCCAGCTCTTCGATATCGACCCCCGCGATGTTTGCGAGCGCCGCGCATGCGAGCCGGTCCGCGCGCGCGGTCTTTTCCGTCCTGAGAAGCCAGGTGTCCGAGATTATCCCGGCGCAGAGCAGCCCTGCCGCCTGCGCGTCAGGCACGAGCCCGTTCTCCAGGTACATCCCGTAGAGGATTGTCCCCGTCGCGCCGCACGGCTCGCAACGGACCCTTATCGGCACAGCCGTCTCGACCTCGCGCAGCCGGTGGTGGTCGATAATCTCGATCACGTCATATTTCATGTCGACGCCGTCAGGCAGGCGCGATTTCTTGTTGTGGTCTACGAGTATCGTTTTGGCGCCCTTCCCGGCCGGCCCGGGAAACAGCTCCGGCACAGGCGCCCCGAACCTCCGGAGCACATACTCCGTTTCTTCGTTCAGCGGCCCGGCCCGGAAAGGGACATGCTCGCGGCCCGGGTCTGTCATGTCCTTCAGGCGCGCGTAAGCTATCGCCGCGCAGACGCAGTCGGTATCCGGCCACACATGCCCGACAACCGCCACCTTTTCGCGCTGGCCGCCAGGCAGCCCGTAGCCGTGCAGCTCCCCAAGCAACGCCTCGTAGGCGGCGTCCGCCTCCTCTTTTGTATGCCCCCCTATCGGGTCGTAATCGTTGTCGCTCATATAGTCAAATCGCTCCGGCAACCGGCAGTCACGTTTGTTTCTTCGTGAGGGCAAGCCCATGCGCGCGCCATCCCCTCATCGGAGTATAGCACAACATCGGGGGCGATTATAAATTTAGGATTTGGATGCCATTTTTCGCCCTATTCCCTCAAACAGCCCGTGACGAAGATGTCGTACTTTTCCTCAAGCAGCCGGGCCAGGCCCTCGCCGTCTTTCAGGATGTCGGCGCCCTGTGCCTGCATGGCGCTGATATACTCCAGCGCGCGGAAGAGGAACCCTTTGCAGGAATAGTCGAAAACGACAGTCCCGTCCTCGAGGGCGGCAAGCTCGCATGGCATATAGGCGGGGATGTTGATGATATCGTGGGCCTTCGCGATGAACGGTTCGTGGCCCGGGATACTTACTTCCACGGAACCGGCGAACACCGACCACCTGACGCCATGGGCGTTCCACATATTGGCGCTGGCGGTGAAGCCTTTGTCCATGCGGTACTGCCAGAATTCGATATTGCCTCCCATCTCATAGCGCGCTATCTTCTGCAGCATCCGGATGCCGGGAAACCCAAATGTCTCAAGGGCGAAATCGTAGGCACGGACCGTGCCGATCTCTTCCTTCTTGACATCGCGGCAGGCCGGCACGAAATCGAACCAGTCGGTGCCCAGGCGGCGGGCGATCTTCTGGTCGAAGTGGGCGTTGCTTATGGAGGGATCGCCATACTCGCGGAACCGCCTTTGCTCAAGCAGGCCCTCGTTCATCTTGATGCCCTGGAACCACTCGCGCCATATCGTAGGCTGGTCCAGGTACTTGAAACCGTGCGACGTGCAGGGCGGGACGAATACGATGTCGCCGGCATGGACAATCGCGCGCAGGCCGCGCGTCGTAACCTCGACGCTGCCCCCTTCTACAAGGAATACCTCGTGGCCCCGGTTGTGCTCGTGATAGGGTATCTCGTCGCCGGCCGTATAGCCGGTGTCGCTCATCTCCCCTTCCATGCCGTCCCCGCTCGTGGGCGTGTACCAGGCGACATAGCTGGGCCTGTCCTGGGTGTACTCGTCAAACCTCGCGATATAGCTGTCCTCCGGGTTTAGCAGCAGCGGCTGCTCGCAATAGTCGGGGGATTCGATCTCCTGCCAATTGATGCCTTTTCTCCTTATCATGACCTACCTCCATTCTCCATTCGCTTTTGAATCATTGCTCTATTTCCAAAACGCCGTCCGAGTATACGACATGCCCGCCCACGATCGTCATGTGGATCGGCGTGTCATGTATCCCGTGCGGGTCAATAGCGGTGATGTCCCTGCCGATGACGCAGAAATCGGCATACTTGCCGGCTTCGACCGAACCCTTGACATCCTCCATGTGTTCCAGCCACGCGCCGTTGATGGTGTAGGAACGGATGGCTTCCTCGACGCTCAGGGACTGGTGCGGGCCCGAAACCACGCCCGACAGGGACTCGCGCGCTATCGCGGCCTGCATGCCCGGCCTCCAGTCGGGCGAGGCGCAAGGCGCGTCGGAGCTGTTGCAGACCGTGACGCCGTGGTCCAGGAGCTGCTTGAGCGGCCACTGGTTGCCGGCGACATCCTCGCCAAGGCGGGCAATCGAATCGTCGGTAAGCACGTGTTTCAGCTCGGCCTGCGTCGCGATGGCGATGCCATGCCTGCCCATCAGTTCCATCGTCTCTTCGCTGACAAAGTCGCCATGGACGACATAATGCCGGGCGTCCCATGGGTCGCGCGCCAAAGCCCTGGCCATGGCCCTGACCGTTTCGTCCACGGCGCGGTCGCCTGTGGCATGGACGGCAAGCTGGTAGCCGTTGTCATGGCAGATATCCACGACGCGCCCAAGCTCTTCAAGCTTTTCCTCTACCGTGTCGCCCGGGACGACCAGGCCGCCACAGGTCCCGTCCGGATAAGGGTCGTACAGCCAGGCGGTCCGGGTTGGCGGGATCCCGTCGCCAAACAGCTTGATGCCGCCAATCTTGAGCCATTCGTTGCCGAAATTGGTAGCCGTGCCGACTTCCTTGAGTGCCGCCTTTATCTCTTTGCAGGCGCCGCCAATCGAATAGTCCGACCACAAAAGCATCATGTTGACACGGATGGGGAAACGCGAATCTCTCCCGAGAGCATCGCGGTAGACGCGGCTGAAAAGGTTCACGTCCCTTGGGCGTTCGGACGCGGTGGTGCAGCTCGTAATGCCATACTTGCCCAGATTGCCGACATTGGCATGGAATGCCTCTATCAACTGGTCCATGGCATACTGTGGCCTGGCCAGCTCGATCGCGGCGTTGGCGGTCTCGACCAGGTAGCCGTCCAGCTCGCCGCCCGGGCCCCTGTGGTATACGCCGCCTGCCGGGTCCGGCACGTCCTTCGTCAGGCCTGCCGCTTCAAGGGCCCTGGTGTTGCAAAATGACGTGTGGTACGAGAACTCGCGCAGCCATACCGGGTTGTCGGGCGAGATGTCGTCCAGGTCCGCCCGCCCCGGGACGCGCGCGATATCGGCCGCCAGCTCCTCTATCACGCCCTGATCCCAGCCGGCCCCGACAATCCATTCGCCGGGAGCGGCTTTCAGGACGGCCTCTTTTACCAGCCCGCGCATGTCCCCGATGCTCTTGACTTTCGGGTAGGACAGGTCCAGCTGCCAGGGCGGCACGGAGACTATCGCCCACGCCAGGTGCATGTGGCTGTCGTTGATGCCCGGCATCAAGACCCTTCCCTTGAGGTCCAGCGTCCTGGTCCTCGCGCCTCTCAAAGCCTCGATTTCCCCCTCTTTGCCTACAGCCACGATCTTGCCGCCTTTCACGGCCACGGCTTCGGCAAAGCTGAAGTCTTTGTCTACGGTGATGATTTTTCCGTTGTTTATGACGAGGTCCGGGGAGAGGCAATCGGGGATACTGCTGTGAATTGCCATGGTTTCAAGCTCCTTCAGTCATATTGTTTCAATTATTGCCACTTGCCCTCAAACACTTGATAAACATAATTGTAGCCGCCATGGCCCAATCTGTCAATGTCAGCCAAACCATGCTAAATATGCATGGGAATAACGCCAATAATGCCAGCATAATGACAATTGCGGCAATAATTGACTTTATCGAAAATGCTGTTATAATTTTGTAATAAGCCCGCAGGGGGCTTCAAAGCAATATTCAGCATATAGGAAAGAAAAAGCGGACAATGACAAGCACTCCCCACATGACAACGTCGTTTCAGCCACTAAAACACTATATATCTGTCAATTGTTGACGCATCGCGTCATGCAATTATATTTGCGCCAGTACCGGGACTTATAAATTATCATTTTAAAGAGAAGGAGAAATTTTATGGGAGAACCAAAAAAGAAAATCGGCTTGATGAGCGTCATAGCGACCAGCACGGGCCTCATCGTGGCAACCAGCTGCCTGCTGACGCTGGGCCAGGGGGCCGGCGCGATCGGGGCGACGTTCATTTTCTCGATGATGATCGCGTGCATACTCAACATGATGGCTTTCGCGTCTTTGTGCGAGCTGAACTCGCTGATGCCAAACCTCAGGGGAGGCATGGGGCAGTACACCTACGCGGCCCTCGGAGCGCTTCCGGCGGTGATATGCATCTTCGGCGGCTACGTGACGACAAACTGCTTCACGTCGAGCACGGAGGTCTCCATGTGCGGCATCGTCTTTGAGGAATTCTTCAGCTGGGGCGTGCCTCCGTTCGTCGTGGGCATCATCATCATCCTGTTCCTCGGGATAGTGAACCTGCTGGGGATAGACATCTTCGCAAGGGTCCAGAACGTGGTCGCGTGGACGTTGCTCGGCTCGCTGCTGGTCCTTGGGGTCATCGGCATAATGGGCAAGGGCATGGGCGTGCAGGTCGAGCAGCCCCTCGTCGAGGCCGGCGATATCGGCTCTGTCCTGGCGGTCGTCCCGATGGCCTTCTGGCTGTTCATCGGCATGGACCAGGTCATACCGATGGCCGGGGAAATCAAGAACCCCAAGAAGAACCTGCCCCTCGGCATATTCCTGGGCCTCGGCATCGTCTTCGTCCTGATGGTCGTAATGGTGTTCGGGTTCCACAACTATGTCCCGTGGGCGGAACTGGGCTCCGCCGACTCGCCCCACATCATATACGGCGTGCAGATCCTCGGGCAGGGCGGCATCGTCTGGATGGGGATAGTCGCCATCCTCGCGGCCATAAGCACGGTCAACGTGGTCATCGGCGCTATCTCCAGGATCATGGAAGGCATGGCGCAGACAGGCCTCGTGCCGGCCATCTTCGCGAAAAGGAATTCAAAGAACATGCCCTTTGCCGGCATCATCCTCATGATGTCCGGGCTTATCCTGGTGCTGTGCATCTTCCAGGCCGCGGACGCGGAAGGGCTGATAATACTGATACTTACCGGCTGCACGTTCTGGATGATCTCTTTCGTCATCTCGCACGTCAACGTGCTGGTCCTGCGCAAGCGCATGCCGGACGCCCCGCGTTCGTTCAAGCTGCCCTTCGGCCCGGTCATCCCCGTCGTCGGCATCATCGGCATGATCTGGATGATCGTGAACATCGACCCGGACCCGGATTTCCGCATGATCATCTGGCGGACGGTCATCATCGCCATGATCCTCTACGTGGCCTATGCCATACTCTGGATCAAGCTGAAGATGAAGCGCCCGCTATTCCACCTGATGCCTGTGGCCAAGATAATGCAAATCCAGAAAGAATTCGAAGACAAGAACGACGCCGAATGGAAAGCCAAGCTGGCTGCCAGGGCGGAAGCCAAGCCTGGAGGGGAAAGCGCCGGCAAGGGCTAAGCGGCCGGCGCCCCTGCTGTTTCTTTCAAGGGAAGCCCTTTTTAGCAAAGAAGACAATATCAAAGGACGCGGCACCCAGGCGCCGCGTCCCTTCGTTTTCAAAAGCGCGAATGCCTCATGCGCCCTTCATGCTCAAAGCGGGCTGTACTCAAGCCCCAGGCTCTCCGCGACATTCCGGTTGGTACACTTGCCGCCATACGTGTTCACGCCGGCAGCCAGGTGCGGGTCGTCCGCGCAGGCCTTCTCCAGGCCCTTGTTCGCGATGTCGAGCCCGAGCCGCAGCGTGGTGTTCTCAAGCGCGATGGTCGATGTCCTGGGCACCGCGCCCGGCATGTTCCCCACGCAGTAATGCACGATGCCGTCGACCGTGTAGACAGGGTCGTCGTGGTACGTGACATGCGAGGTCTCGAAGCAGCCGCCCTGGTCGATGGCGATATCCACCATGACAGAGCCGGGCTTCAGGAGCTTTAAATGCCCTTTCTTGACCAGTTTCGGCGCCGCGAGCCCCGGGATCAAGACCGCGCCTATGACGAGATCCGCTCCCGCGAGCACCTTTTCAAGATTGGATTCCGTGTTGTAAAGGGTCGTGACGCGCCCGAACATCAGGTCCTCGATCTCCGCGAGCCTTGCCAGGTTGATGTCCAGTATCGTGACCTCGGCGCCGAACCCGACAGCGATCTTGCAGGCGTTGAATCCCGCGATGCCGCCGCCCAGGATGACGACCTTCCCGCGCTCCGTCCCCGGGACGCCGCCCAAGAGGACCCCGCTGCCGCCGGACGGCCGCTCCAGGAATTTCGCCCCTTCCTGCACGCTCAGCCTGCCGGCGATCTCGCTCATCGGGCGAAGGCATGGCAGGCTCCCGTTCCTGCTCGTAATGGTCTCGAAGGCAACCCCCTTCACGCCCGAAGCCAGCATGGCTTCGGTCAGCGGCTTGTCCGCCGCGAGGTGCAGGTAAGTATAAAGGACAAGGTCGTCGCGGAAAAACCGGTACTCGTCGGCCAGCGGCTCCTTGACCTTGAAGACCATGTCGCTGCCTGTATAGACGGCTTCCGCGCTGCCTTGGATCTCCGCGCCGACTGCCGCGTACGCTTCGTCAGGGAACCCTGACCCGGCGCCCGCCTCCGTCTGGACCAACACCTTATGGCCGGCCGCCACGAAGGCGCGCGCGCCCGCGGGCGTCACCCCGACCCTGTATTCGTGCTTCTTGATTTCCTTTACTACGCCAATTTTCATATTTCCATTCTCCTATCAAATATGTTTAACGGCTTCCAGGAACATATCGGTCGCCTTCATGGCATGCTCCCTGGTAATGACCAACGGCGGCATGAACCGGAAAACGGACCCGAACCGCCCGCAAGGCACCATTAGCAGGCCCTTGCCCAGCAGGTCCATCACGATCCCGACCATCTTGTCGCCGTCGAGCGGCGCCCGGGATTCCTTGTCCTCCACCATCTCGATGCCGATCATGAGGCCCTTCCCGCGGACGTCGCCGATGACCCTTATGTCCTTCGCCGCGTCCGCCAGCGCCTGGGAAACCTCTTCGCCAAGCTCGGCGCACCGCTTGATGAGGGCCCGGTCGTTTTCGGTAAGTATCTCGATATTCGCGAGGGCCGCCGCGCAGAACATGGCGTTGCCGGCCCACGTGTTCGGCTGCGAGCTCATCATTATCTTTTCCGCCAGGTCCTTCCGCATGACGAGGCCGGCGATGGGCACGTCCCCGCCCATGCCTTTGCCAAACGTGATCATGTCCGGCTCGACGCTGCTGTGCTCGATGCACCACATCTTGCCGGTACGCCCGGCGCCGGCCTGCACCTCGTCGGAAATATAGAGGGCCCCGTGCTTTTCGCAGGATTTCTTGAGCGCCTCGAGGAAGCCCGGCGGCGCGGGCACATAGCCGCTCTCGCCCTGCTGGGCCTCGATGATCACCGCGCCAACGTCATCGGCCGCGGTATAAGGCGTATTGAGGACATAGTCCGCGTATTTCGCGCACTGCAGGTCGCAGCCCGGATGCTCCATGCCAAACGGGCAGCGGAAGCAATATGGGTACGGCAGGTGGATGACGCCCGGCATGAACGGGCCATAGTCCTTGCGATATTGATCCCCTGTGGTCAGGGAGTTGCCGCCCAGCCACACGCCGTGGTAAGCGCCATGGAAGGCCACGATCTGCGACCTGCCCGTGATCTTGCGCACGAACTTTATCGCTGTCTCGACGGCCGCGCTGCCGGACTGCGTGAAGTAAGTGATGCAGTTTTCCCGCAGGCCGGGAGGCGCGATCTCCGACACCTTCTTCGCGAGCTCTGTCCGCCTCACGTTGGACACGTCGCTGGCGTGCATCAGTTTCGTCATCTGGCCCTGCATCGCGCCTATCACGCGGGGGTGGCACCTGCCTACCGAATTGACGGCCACGCCCGCGGTGACGTCGATGAACACATTGCCGTCGGGATCCTTCACGGTGCTCCCCATGCCCTCCGCGAAAACCATCGGATAGCCCCCGCCGCCACGAGCCATGGACTCATAGGCAAAGGAATCGTCAAGGCACTTCTTCGCCTCCGGGCCGGGAACGGCCGTCTTTATCACCGGCGCCTCATCATAGGACAACCCTGCCAGGTCTTTTTCGTTAATCATTCAATTTTACCTCCTTTAGCAATTCCATCCCGGAAAACGTTTCGCATTTTCTGTTCCCCAGATACTGTTAATTAGTGGAAATAATTATTCTTCCCATTAATATAAGCCTATCATTTAATTATAAGCCTATCTTTGGATTATAGCAGTATTATACAAATTGTCAATTATTGTCTTGACTTGATATTTCTGATTGATTTCCGATTGCTTTCCGATAGCTTTTCCGATAGCGGTTGAATGCCAAACTAACTTCCGGTTTTTGTGATTAGGCAAGGTTTGCCAGACTAAGTTCCGGATTCAGAAAAAATCCATGCAGTGCCTGCCTGGCTATAGCTCACGCATATGCAAGCTTGGACGTAAAGACGAAAGCTGCAAACGCGCATGATGCATGATAAAGGAATCCATTTTGGGTGTTGCCACGAATCAGCCACTTTTTGTCCCAAAAACGAACTTACGGGTAGTTTTTTTGAGGTGTTAGCCGATATTTAGGCCTTTTATAGGGAAAAACGGGGTATGGCGGGGGAAAAAAACCACGCTAGGGTGGGTTTTTGGCACTTTTTTTGTGTTG
>Ga0082212_10010802_pt1 | contig 11643 bp, 8 predicted proteins | sample TergutNt197P3_FD_71548 | JGI IMG/M metagenome (GOLD analysis project Ga0082212, IMG submission 71548) | Neocapritermes taracua P3 segment gut microbial communities from Petit-Saut dam, French Guiana - Nt197 P3 | ecosystem: Host-associated > Arthropoda: Insects > Digestive system > Gut ... | reverse complement strand
ACAAAAGAACGGGAAATTTGAAATGCGTAGTGGCAGTGAAAGAATGCGTACGTGGAGGAGGACGCCATCTACAGAACGTAATTTTCAAACACTGATAATTTGGATTACTTTCTCTTAAAAGGCAAGTTATAATGGTTCAATTTCTGTAAATAATTTTTTTTTCTTGGACTTCTTCAATTTTTGTTGGGTTTTTTAAACGTTCCCGTTTTTTGTGTCACCCTGTACTTTGTTATGCCCGGCGAAATTCTGCATTGAGCTGCCCAGAAGTTCCTTTTGTACATTCTTGATTCCAAGATATTAGTTGTGAATGTTCCTAGCGCAGCTGTTTTTAAACGGACCATAACGCTTTTGGGTTCCAAGATTTTCTAATTTCTGTGTCACGTGACCAGAAGCACTACGTGTGCGTACCGCAACAATTATCCTTTAATAGAGCGTCAGAATGTAATTCGTGAAAGTAAGCGCAAAATTAAATATCATTTCAGTGACACCTGGTGCCTGTAATTTACATAACTGTAGCTGCGGGCAGGCGATTAGGCCCTCTTGTGTTACTGGTTCGTGTGCACTAGGTAATTAGGTGGAAAGAAATCCTTTTTCTCAAAATATCATGCTAACAGCATTTGGCCTGCAAGCACAGTGATTAACGAAGAGGGCACATACGGCACTAAAGCGAATATTTAAAATATTATTATATGATTGTATATTAACATATAATGATATTTCAATGACGCAAATGTTCATATTTGAAATATATAAAAATATCGTTCATAATAGCGTCATATCAATAGAGTAAAGCCCCGAAGGGACGATATATCTATAACCGCATGTATAAACCTGCGGTACAGTGTGTTATCCATGTATCATCCAAATCCTGAAAGATGGGGCGTCAAAAATTTGAGATGTTGTTTTCAAAAATACGTTCAAAAATGTTCTGTCAGGCGACGCATTGAGTCTGTAGAAATGAACATGATATTCAGAAAAATACAGCGAAATCTTATTTTTCAAGTAGAAATGAGGGAATGAGGTTTGAGACAGAACGTCCGGTTCACTTCTGTTACTAAAGTGGTTCTGTTGTCCGAATGAGTTAAAAATGAGGTTTTTCGCGCAACAGCGACACACACTTTGTTATTGGTAACAAAGCGAAGTGAGAAATCTTTTGCGACAATTCGCCGAATTATTTTTTTGTATTAAATAAAATATATTACATTTGCGCGGATTTTTGTAATACGTGGGGGAGGGGGACTGAAATCCCCCTCGTTTTGTATGTTAAAGATATGATTTCAAAGGATATAATAAGGAATATTGTTTTATCTGTCATTCGTGAAACGTCCATTTTTGTGGTGGATACGAGGGTCGACAGCTCCAACAGAATATCTGTGGAAGTGGATAAACCTGAAGGTATTACCATAGAAGAATGCGTCAACATCAGCCGCGCCATTGAATCGGAATTAGACCGCGAAACGGAGGATTTTGAACTGGAAGTATCGTCGCCCGGCCTCACCGAGCCGTTGAAGGTTATGGAACAATACCGCAAAAACTGCGGACGACAGGTAGATGTGGTCAAATGCGACGGACAGAAAATCAGTGGTTTGTTGCAACATGCAGACGATGATGGAATCACGCTCGAAGTAAAGGCAAAAATCAGGGAAACGGGATTAAAACGGCCTAAAACCGTGATACAAACCGTACCATTATATTTCAGCGATATCAAAACAACCAAAGTTACGATCACCTTTTAAGTCAAATTCAAGACGATGGATAATTTAAAATTGTTGGACACATTTTCGGAGTTTAAAGAGTTAAAAAATATCGACCGCGCCACCATGATGAGCGTGCTCGAAGATGTGTTCCGAAGCACTCTGGCAAGACAATACGGGACTGACGAAAATCTCGACGTCATCATCAATATCGACAAGGGCGACTTTGAGATATGGCGCAACCGGAAAGTTGTCGACGACGACAAACTGACCGATCCTAATCTCCAGATCAGCCTGACCGAAGCGCAAAAAATCGACGATGATTACGAAGTGGGCGAAGAAGTGACCGACGAAGTAAAGATGGCCGACTTTGCCCGCCGTTCCATACTTGCTTTGCGGCAAAACCTGTCGTCGCGCATCATGGAACTTGAGAAAGGCAACATCTACGCCAAATACAAAGACCGTATCGGAGAAATCGTTACCGGAGAAGTATATCAGATATGGAAACGCGAAATGCTGGTTCTCGACGACGACGGCAACGAACTCATCATGCCCAAAACCGAACAGATTCCGTCGGATCATTACCGCAAAGGCGACACCATACGCGCCATCGTGTTGCGTGTGGAAATGAAAAACAATAACCCGCTGATCGTTCTGTCGCGTACTTCGCCCATATTCCTCGAACGCCTGTTTGAACTCGAAGTACCCGAAATCTTCGACGGATTGATCACCATCAAGAAAGTGGTTCGTCTTCCGGGCGAAAAAGCAAAGATGGCCGTTGAATCGTACGACGACCGTATCGATCCCGTAGGCGCCTGCGTGGGGATAAAAGGATCGCGCATTCACGGTATTGTACGCGAATTGCGCAACGAGAACATCGACGTTATCAACTTCACTACCAATGTGCAGTTGTTCATCACACGTGCATTAAGTCCCGCCAAGGTGATTTCCATCAAGGTCAATGAAGACGAAAAACATGTGGAAGTATTCCTGAAAGCGAGCGAAGTATCGTTAGCCATCGGCAAAGGCGGTTCAAATATCAAATTGGCCAGCCAGCTTACCGGTTACGAGATAGATGTTTACCGCGAAGCCGAACAAGTGGAAGAAGAAGACGTCGATCTGGACGAATTTTCCGACGAAATAGAGGCATGGGTCATTCAGGAACTGAAGAACATCGGATGCGACACCGCCAAGAGCGTATTGGAACTGTCGACGGAAGACCTCGTGAAACGTACCGACCTCGAAGAAGAAACGATTCAGGAAGTGATGCGGATATTGAAGGCCGAATTCGAGTAATATTTAATTATTTGTGTGTATGTCAGAAGCGAAAGCAACCAGATTAAGTAAGATAGCAAGCGAGTTCAACGTGGGAATTTCCACCATTGTGGAATTTCTCAGGAAGAAGGGGCATGAAATTGATGCAAACCCCAATAGCAAAGTTGCGCCCGAACTGTATGCGTTGCTTTCCAAAGAATACAGTTCCGATGTTTCGGCAAAAAAAGACGCCGAACGCGTGAATCTCCGAACACTCCGCGAAAAAAAGGAAACCGTTGATATTTCGGGATACGATCATACACGGGTTGATGATGAAGAGGAGGAGGAACAGGAGCCCCAGATATTGATTAAGGATACCAGTCTGGGAAAAAAGACGCCTTTGTTCAGCGAACCGGCGAGAAGTCTGGAATTTAAGGTAGTCGGGAAAATTGATCTGGGTGAAAAATCTAAAAAACCGGAACCCAAACCACAGCCAAAGCCACAACAAAAATCACAATCCAAACCGCAACCACAGCCAAAGCCAAAGCCGCAACAGCCCTCTCCCGTACAGGAAAAACCAGTAAAAAAAGAGCCTGAGCCACAACCGGAAAAAGAAATCGTAGCGCCGGTTGTTGAAGTGAAGCCTCCGGAACCGGTTGAAGAAAAAATCGTGGAAAAACAACCTGACGTGGCAGAGGTTCCCGCAGAAAAAACGCCGGAAGCGGAAATACCTGAAGAAACGACGAAAGACAAAACCCATGAAGTGGAACGTCTGGTAGAAGCCGACACGCTTGACGACCTGAAAGTGATCGGAAAAATCGACCTTACTGCAATTAACCAAAGAACAAGGCCGCAGAAAAAATCGAAAAAACAATTAGAAAAGGAACGCAAAGCGCGTGTTCAGCAGCAAAAAACCGCTGCCGCCGAAAAAGTCAAAGCCAAAGCCGCCGTACAGCCTAAGAAAGAAGACCAGCCTCCGGCGAAGAAAAGCGACAAACCGAAAGTGGATATTGCGCGTCCCAAAATCAAACTGTCGGGGCCTACGGTAGTCGGCAAGATAGATTTACCCGGCGAAAAAGGTTTGGACGACGACTCGAAGAAGAAACGCAAACGTATTCATAAGGATAAGGAAAGAATTGTTGTCAGCGACAAGGCTAACCAGAAGAAATTTGATCAGGGACAGGGTAAGACAAAGAAGAAACAGACGCTTCGCGCGGAAGTGAACGAGGAAGATGTACAGAAACAAATCAAGGAAACCCTCTCGCGCCTGACTTCTAAAAGCGCCAAGTCTAAAAGCGCCAAGTACCGGCGCGACAAACGCGATGCCGTCAGTCAGCGGATGCTTGAAGAAGAGGAAATGCAGCAAAGCCGGAAAAATATCCTGAAAGTCACCGAATTTGTTTCGGTTAATGAATTGGCTTCGATGATGGATGTTCCTGTGACGCAAGTTATTGCTACCTGTATGAACATGGGGTTGTTTGTATCAATCAACCAGCGGTTGGACGCCGAAACGATGGTGCTGGTAGCCGACGAATTTAATTACAAGGTAGAATTTATCAGCGCCGATTCGCATGACCTTCTTGTGGAAGAAGAAGACGACGAGGACGATCTGCTGCCGCGTCCGCCGATTGTCACGGTCATGGGACATGTCGACCACGGGAAAACAAAACTGCTCGACTATGTGCGCAACGCCAACGTGATTGCCGGTGAAGCCGGAGGCATCACGCAGCACATCGGCGCCTACAGCGTCGATCTGGACGACGACCGCCACATCACATTCCTCGATACGCCGGGTCACGAAGCATTTACCGCCATGCGTGCACGCGGCGCGAAAATTACCGACGTGGCCATCATCGTCGTAGCCGCCGACGACGGCGTAAAACAGCAATCCGTTGAAGCTATCAACCACGCATCGGCTGCCGGCGTACCCATCGTGTTCGCCATCAATAAAATCGACAAGCCCGAAGCCAATCCTGACAAGGTAAAGGAAGAACTGGCGCAGATGAATTACCTGGTCGAAGACTGGGGAGGAAAGTATCAGTCGCAGGAAATATCTGCAAAAGCGGGAATCAATGTCGATCTGTTGCTCGAAAAGGTATTGCTCGAAGCGGAATTGCTCGAACTGAAAGCCAATCCCGACCGCAGGGCGATGGGTTCGGTCATCGAATCGTCGTTGGACAAGGGACGGGGTTATGTGGCTACCGTGCTGGTACAGAACGGTACGCTGTATACGGGCGACGTGGTGCTGGCCGGAAGTTACACGGGACACGTAAAAGCCATGTACAACGAGCGCAATCAAAAAGTGGATGTAGCAGGCCCGTCCATGCCTGTATTGATACTCGGATTGGACGGCGCTCCGCAGGCCGGCGATTCGTTTGTCGTGATGGAAGATTTCCGCGAAGCCCGCGAAATTGCTGCCAAACGCAGCCAGTTGCAACGCGAACAGGGTATGCGTACCCGGAAACACATCACCCTCGACGAAATAGGCCGCCGTATCGCCATTGGCAACTTCCAGGAATTGAACGTCATCGTGAAAGGCGACGTGGACGGTTCGGTTGAAGCGTTGTCCGACTCGCTCATCAAACTGTCGACGCCAGAAATTCAGGTGAATGTTATCCATAAAGCCGTCGGCCAGATATCCGAATCGGACATCACCTTAGCGGCGGCGTCCAATGCGGTGATTGTCGGCTTCCAGGTACGGCCTTCGCAGGGCGCGCGCAAATTAGCCGAGCAGGAACAGATCGACATCCGTATCTATTCCATCATTTACGACGCTATTGAGGAAATCAAATCGGCTATGGAAGGAATGCTCTCGCCCGAAATCAAGGAAGAAATCACCGCAACGCTCGAAGTACGCGAAGTATTCAAAATCAGCAAGGTGGGAACGGTGGCCGGCTGTATCGTCCGCGAAGGCAAGATTCTACGTACCGCGAAGATACGTATCATCCGCGATGGTATTGTCATCCACACCGGCGAATTAGGATCGCTCAAGCGTTTCAAGGACGATGTGAAGGAAGTGCCTGCCGGTTACGAATGCGGTCTTGACGTGGCGGGTTTCAACAACATCGAAACCGGCGACATCATCGAAGGCTATCAGGAAATAGAAATTAAGAAAAAGTTATAACGTATCTGTATCTCATCTCTGCATGTACGTCATGTGTTCCGGTTCTGTCAAATATTTTTTTGGAAAACTCCCGAAAATATGGTTGTATACGATATGGTTGGGAACGTTGGCAGTAATGGTTTCATCGTGCGGCGGGTCGAAAAAGTCTCCGGGCATACGGCAAATGGAAAAACAGTCGAAAAACTGGTCGATTGATGCAAACGGTAATCCCGTAGATATGCGGAGTAAGAAGGTGCGGGAAACGTTAGCCAAACAGGAAAAACAAAAAGAGGCTGCCGCTAAGGAAGCCGAAAAAAACCGGCAGGACGGCATCACGCGGCATCGTGCATTTCAGACGCAGGAAACGCGCGACCGTATGGATCAAAATCTGAAAGAATCAGAAAAAAGATACAGCGCAAAAAAGGATTTTTTTTTAGTACGCTGGTTTCGTCCCAAGGACAGTGTCGAAAAGATTGAAAAACGGCGGGCTAAGGAGGTAAAAAAACGTATGGCCGCTACCCGCAAGCAAGCCGAGAAAAACAACAAGGAACGTAATACATCAGGTTTCAAGACGAGTGAACGCAAAAAACCTCCGAAACCCGACCCGAACGCCGTACAACATGGCGGCGGCGGGTCGTACAACGAAGGAAAATCTAAAAACAGAGTGAATCCTTCAGATATTCAGCAAGGCGGCGGCGGGTCGTATAACGAAGGAAAATCTAAAAGCAAGGCGAAACCTTCAGATACACAGCAAGGCGGCGGAGGGTCGTACCAGAAAGTGAAACCGAATAAAAAGTGAAATCTACACGGAAAATACAGGGCAAACGCATCAAAATAGTATTATCAAAATTGGACAAAACGACTGTCGTGACAAAAGCGAAAATTCCCGAAGGGAAGAAATGATTATAGAAATGTATGTACGGGAATTACAGCCTCAATGCGTCGCCTGACAGAACACGTTTAAAACAACTGAACCAGCAGATACGTAACCACTGAACCTGCGGTTAATACAATACCTGTGATCGTTTCGTAGGGGATAAGTCGGAGACGGTTGCTAAAGTTCATATTGACAGAACCTCCCGTTGCGTGGAAGAACGAACCGTGCGGCAGATGATCCAGAACAGTTGCGCCGGCATTGGTCATTGCCGCACCCCATACGGCGCTGACGCCGGCGGCAATGATGAGCTCGGCAAACGAGGAAGAAGCGACCGTTGCTCCGGCGGTAGTGGAGGCTGTGGCTGCCGACAACAAGGCTCCGGAAACGGGAGCAATCAGTATTTCTCCTAAATGCGTATGAGCAAGCGCATTGAGTAAAACGTCCTTTATGGATGACGCTTTAATAATTCCGGCAATCGTACCGGTGCCAATGAGGAGTATCGCCACAAACGACATTTTTTCCAAACCGTATCCAACAGATTCTTTTATCTGGTTCCACTTTCGCATCACTAAAATCCCGGCCAATCCTCCGGCAGGCAATGCGATCAGCGGATCAATCACTATTCCGAAAAGCGGGCGCAACGACAGCAGTACGATGGTAACGACAGGCGCCGTCATGCTGGCCGCAAACGAAGGAAGACGGCCTTCCCGCTCGCTGACGTCGTCGTCCGTCACCGCTGTTCCATGTTTGGGCAGAAGGCGAACCAGCAGATACGAGACAAACAGCAATCCGATAACGGCAGCCGCCAGATTGACGTACATGACCGAAGTCAGGTCGGCGTGAAAATTTTCGGCAGCCGCTATTGTATTCGGGTTCGGCGAAATAATATTGCCGCATTTTCCTCCTCCGATCATCACTAACAGGATGCTTTCCTTAGAAATGGACAACCGCCGTGCGAGACTCAGGGCTACAGGCGCTACGGTGATCACGGCCACGTCGATAAATACGCCGATAGCCGTCAGCAACATGGTGGCGAAGGCGAGCGCCAGAAAGGCATGACGTTCGTTGAGCGTGCGGACGATGGCGTTCGATATGGAAATTGCCGCGCCGGTTTTCACCAACACTCCTGACAATACTCCGGCGGCCAATATGCGCATGACTGCAGGCGTAATATCCTTTACGCCGTCGAGCATAAGCGTAACGGTTTGCGGAAGCGTAAAGCCGCCTGTCAGTCCCCCGACGACGGCTCCCAGCATGAGGCTGTATACCGGAGGAATTTTCTTAATAATCAGCAGAATGGACAATGTCAGTCCAATGATGGCTCCCCACGCGCTCATATTCGTAACCGTATGATTTGTTCGACCGTCCGTTCAATTTGCCTGTATGCAAACGACGGTTCCATCGCCTGTTCCGGCGATACCGGCCCCGGCTGTATGGACAGGACAGCCAGAAACCCCTGTTGTAAAAGCGCGTCGCTATCTTCTACGGCTCCTCCGATGGCTATCACGGGTATTTGTTGTCGCTTCGCGGCTTCGAGAACGCCCGCCGGCGTTTTGCCCATTCCGGTTTGCCGGTCTAATTTCCCTTCACCTGTGATGATGAGATCGGCGTCTTGTATGCGGGTATCAAAATCCAGCGCTTCCAGCGCTATTTGTATGCCGGGTTTCAGGGTTGCACGCAAAAAGGCGAGAAATCCTCCGCCCAACCCTCCCGCCGCGCCGGCTCCGGCAATGGCGTCAATATCTTTTCCCGTCGAGGCGCGAATGACTGCTGCAAACTGTTTGAGGCCCTTGTCCAACTGACGAATCATCGCGTCATCCGCTCCTTTTTGGCGGGCATAAACGAATGCCGCTCCGTTTTCCCCTGAAAAAGGATTGCCGACGTCGCAGGCAACGGTGAAAACGGCTTCCTGTAAAAGTGGCAGGACGTTCTCAGAATCAATGCTTTCAATCTGCTCCAGAATCTGTCCGCCTTTTCCAAGTTCATTTCCATTTCCGTCCAAGAAACGGTATCCGAGCGCCTGCAACATTCCTGCGCCGGCGTCGTTGGTGGCGCTTCCGCCTATTCCGACGAGAAAACGGCGGCAACCTCTCTGCAAGGCGTCCCTGATCAATTCGCCTGTGCCAAAGGTGGTGGTCAGCATGGGGTTTCGCTTTTCGGGCGGCGCTAAGGTCAGTCCGCTGGCCGAAGCCATTTCAATCACGGCGGTATGCCCGTCGCCAAGAATACCGTATTCCGCCCGTATGAGGTTCATCAGCGGATCGTGTACATCGCACGAAACGAAACGTCCGTTCATAGCGGTCACCAACGCCTGAGTGGTTCCTTCGCCGCCGTCGGCAACCGGAATACCGACCACCTCGCAATCGCGAATGACTTTCCGTATCCCCTCTTCGGCAGCGCGGGCAACTTCGGCAGAAGACAGACATCCCTTAAAAGAATCGGAAGCAATAACAATTTTCTTCATACATTAATTTTCCTTCTAATCACAGATATACGGCCCGTGTATGGCTTTGATCCTGAATGTTTCAGCCGAATCGTCCAAAATATAAATCATGTAATCGTCCCCGCCCGGGCTAACCCGGACAACGATGTGTCCTTGCTGACTTTTTAACCGTTTCAGCGCATCTCCGATAACAACTTTTGTTTCTTCCATCACATTGGTCGCAAAAATATCACGCGCTCCGGGATAAATCCGTCCCGACTGCATCCGTCCTAAAGCGCTGTTATCGGGCTGGCTGGGCGCCCATACCGGTACAATAATCACTTTCGGACGAACGGCGCTCAAAAAAGGCGCACCCATCACATCGCTATTGGCATGATGATTGGCCACACAAACATCCACAGGCCCTGTAACCATTCCCGCAGGAGTTTCAATATCCCGCCACTCACCCGGAGAATTTGCGTTTGTGATGTCGCCGCCATTGAAATAGTCAAATTTTCCATACGACAGCCGGAAAGCGCTACTGCATTGGTTTTCGCCGGGGATATCCGCTTTATCAATACTTTCCAAAGGCGGAAAATGATTGCGGACATTATCGCCTACCCCTGTCCATACATGTCCGTTGGATGCAATATTCCTGATTTCAAAATTGGGATACCGTTCAGGATGACGTACAAGCGTAAACTGATCGCGGGCGCCTACCCTGAAATGTTCCGCAACGACGTTGTTATGAATGGTTTTCCATTTGACAAACCTGATATAGTTTTGAACATAACCCTGTGTCAAAGGCGTCGGCCAGTTGTAGTCAGGCCAGTTCCTGTCCACGATTTTACTGAAAGGAATGTTTTCGCCTACTTCGGTGATTCCGCTCAGAACAAAATCGCCTTGTGGATGTTTTTTTGAATCCGGAAAAATCGCGCCGATATGATCGTCGTGAAAATGGGTCAGCATGACGTAATCTAACTTCTTTTCAGGATATTGACGCATCATCTGCAAAATGTAGCGCGTAATCCATTCGCCGGAGGTCCGGCTGTTGTCGGGTTTGGCCGGAGTAATTCTTTCAATACGGTTGGAAGCCCCGGCGTCCACCAGGCGAAAATGATAGAGTGGAACTCCAACGGATTAAGACAACCGGGATACCCGCTGCCGTTTCAGTCAAAGGTTTCCGTGGAAGTCCCAAAGATCGGTTACAGCAGCGTGCCGGTGGCGTCAGACGTCGACGACGATTTCATTATAAAAAGAGGAGAAGCCCCGCCACCGATCGCGGCGAGGTCTCCGAAACTTGCGGAGTTTCTGAAATTCAAAGGAAGCCTTCCCGGGCAGACGATACCGCGCTGCAAGGTACACGACGCGATATTGAATGACCATACCGAGTGGTGGGGAATGCAGATACATCCAAACCGCCAGCTTATGCACCCTGGGAAAGAACTGCTCTCCACCGCGCGTTATCAATTCCGCAAGATCGAATTCCCACGTCCCGGCCTCCCCCGCATCAGGATGATATGGAGCGACTCGCCGTGTAACGTCACTTGCTGGAATGACGGGAACCGCTATATACGCGCAATGCAAAGCTCCGAGATCGAGTGCATAGTCACCCAGCAGCCGTGGCTTGAGAACGATTGCTATTTCGGAGACCTCGTATTGCCTGTGAGCACAAAGCATGAAATGGTCGATTTTTGCGACGACCCGAGCAGCGGCGTCCATTGTTCCGTCTATCTTGAAGACAAAAGCTGCGAGCCGGTGGGAGATTCAATGACGGATTTCCGCATCTGCGCTATGGTGGCAAAAGAGCTTGGCCCGGATATATATGAGCAGTATGCCGGAGACATGAGCGACGAGGAAATGGTGCGAGAGTTTTACAGGGCTTCCGGCGCGGAGGAACTTATGTCGTGGGAAGAGATCACAGAAAAGAAAGTATGCGTGCTCCCCGTCGACGAAAAAGTTCAGGAGCGCCCGGCGGGTATGTATGGTTTTTATACGGACCCGGAGAACCACCCGCTTACTACGCCTACGGGTCTGCTGGAATTCTGCTCGACCGAGATAGAAAAATAAATGCCCGGCGACGCGGAGCGCCCGCCGGTCCCGCACTGGATCGAAAACGGGCCGGCTCACAACGAGCGGCTCTCGAGTGAAAGAGCAAAAACATACCCGTTATTATGCATGTCCAATCATGGCCGCTGGCGCATGCACGCGCAACTGGATGATGTGATTTGGATGCGCGAAGTGGAAACTATGAAAATCCGCGCGAAAGACGGCTATCAGTATGAGCCGCTTT
>Ga0082212_10010801_pt1 | contig 11643 bp, 7 predicted proteins | sample TergutNt197P3_FD_71548 | JGI IMG/M metagenome (GOLD analysis project Ga0082212, IMG submission 71548) | Neocapritermes taracua P3 segment gut microbial communities from Petit-Saut dam, French Guiana - Nt197 P3 | ecosystem: Host-associated > Arthropoda: Insects > Digestive system > Gut ... | reverse complement strand
GGAACCGGATTTCGACTTTTGCTACATGGCGTGCTCCGCCGGTTTCGGGATTTCTATCGGTTCTGCTGTCTATCCTACGTCTTCGGTGGTGAATGGGGATGGGCTGGCTGTTGCAAGCGGTTGGAAGAACGGGGCGCATGCCACTGCTCTGGTCGCCGCGTGTAAGGGGAAGTCCGGCAAGCGGTATGTTTATCTTGAGAATAGTCATGGCGCGCGGTATGCGGCTTCTCTCCCCGGCGCAACCGAAAGATGCAACAACCGCCATCGGACCGGCAAGAACGAACGACCTCGGCGATTGGAATAAACAAATGCGGATGGCTATCGCTAATCATCGTCGAGACCCTGCCTCTATGCAGACAATCGGCTTTCCGGTAGACTATCAGGTGCTTGGCGGCGAGGGCAAAGAACTCGTCCCGGGTGAGTTGCTCATCCAGGGGGAAGACATGCAGCTCAATGCAATGGAAATCCCGCCGCAATTTTATCGGGGTGATTTGAATTTACAGACGGCACCGATGGCGGCAAGGCTTTTCGAATCGCACTGGCAGCACGTAGTCGATGCCGCGAATACATTTTTGCGATGGATCGTCGGCAAAGTCTCCGATGAACTCGGCTGGAAACCGCTCGGTGTCCGGCTCTCGAAACCGAGAATTGCCGACAATATGGATCAGTTGATGCTTCTGCTGCAACTGCTGCCGACCGGTAAAATTTCGGACACGTCGGTTCTGGAACAATTGGGCAGAAACGCTTCCGAAGAATTGCGGCGTAAGAAAGATGACGAGATTCGGTACATTAAAAACGATCTCGAAATCCAACAGGAGGCGGATAAACTTGTTGCCGGTACGTCGGCGATGCAGCAGGCGGTCGAGCAACAACGGGCGATGATGCAACAGTCCGCCGCACCCGGAGGACAACCCGCCGGTCCGCCGCCCGCCGATCCCGTCGCGGAAGTCATGGCGAGAATCGAAACATTCGGCAATCCGAATACACCGGTGCCCATCACCGAACAACATCAGGTCGCCCAGGAAGCCGCTGCCCTCTTCGCCAATCTGCCGGAAATTCAGAAAAGACAAAAATTGCGGGAGGTCGATCATATCAATCCGATCATTGCCGGTTTGATACGCTCCGAGATGAAAAAAGTGCATGAACAACAAAACAAGGATTTTATCGCCCAGGGACAAGCCGCGATGCAGCAGGGCGGCGGGCAGATGTAATGAGGGATCTTCGCGCTGCGCTAATCGCTAATAAAAACGGTAGATGTGGTTCCATTCCATATAATGTTCCATTTCGACATTATGTCACGTCCAATAAGAATTCCCATATTTTGTGGTCTTGGTAAGTTCACATTGTCCTCCAAAGTAAAACCAAGTTTACATGAACTAACTCGTAAATTATAAAATGGAGATAGCTTTGTATTGAGAAAACCAATGTCAATAGCGAAATTCGGCATAGTTTGTTTTCCCGCCGCAGTAAAAATTTCCGATTGACCTGTTGCATGTAAATTTAAGTGTTTTGCAAGGTCTATGTCTATCGCTGTAGAACTCGCTCCCGTATCAAAATGGGCTGTCACTGCAATCGAAAAAAGAGGGGCGCTTAATGGCGGGTTTCGGAACACAGTTGCGGTAGAAATCTCTACCGGCAAATTTAATCCAAACTCTTGCAGTGGAATCGGAGAGAAGTGTACCGCCAATTCCGTACCCTGCGGCGGTGGCGGGTTCATTGCAAAGTCAAACGCGTGCTGATGAAATATTGCCATTTCTATACCAATGCCAAAGCGGGCGAGAGAAAATTGACTGTTCCATTTCGAGGTAAAACCTGTTGAATGACGTATTCTCCAGTACCACAAGCACTCGCCGCAAAGGTTAAGGCAGTCTCAAACGAATCATAGATGCCCTTTACGTCTTTATGGGAAATGATGACAAATTTCCGGTGGTACAGCGGATCAGCACACCATTTTTCAGTGTTTTCGTTGAAAAACACTATGTCCTGTTTTTGTGTTTCTGTCCAAAACTCATCCATACTACACCTCTCTTTCAACACATGTCTGCATTATCGACTATTTTGCCGGAAAAATCAAGCAATTTTATCGCAGAATCAACATTGATGAGTACCTCGCTTCTTATCTTGACACCGTAAGTCTACCGTCAATGAAGCGGGCTGTAAATAGGGGTTTGCTAGATTCTCCGGCGCGGTACCGTAATTCGCAGCCTCGGCAGCGGCGGAATATACTTCGGATTTCACCTTGGTTTCGATAGTTGCATGGCAGCAAAAAAGGTCGTTGTGATTTTTTCCAAATACGAGGCTACCGAGAAAACACTCTGCGCCCTCTATCTCGCGGATCATATTCTGTGCCGTTACAAGTACGCTATTTGGGTTGTGCCCGAAGACGTTAAACTCAACGGCAGGTACGCCGGTTTCTCGCACAAATGGGATAAGGAGGTCATCTCGCTCGCTTCCAACATCGACAAGGTGAAAGCACTGTTGGCAAAATGCGAGATGTGTATTTTTCTCGATGATAGCGAAACGCTCTTTTCGTTGCTGCCGCCGAAAGCGAAAACAGCTTGCTTTTTGGATCCACACACGTGGCATTACGAGCAATCGCGGCAGTTCGCAAAGAAATGCGATTACGTACTTTCGACCAGTCACTACATCACGAAAAAACTCGTCCGGGCGAACCTCTTCACGCACGACATTTTCTGTCCCTTCACACCGACGATTCAACTGATACCGAGAGTCTGGATTGACTCCGGCGAAGTCGCCACCATTTTCTACCCGGCATACGGTATGTCCTTCGCCGAAAAACAATGCTTGCGGCAGATCGCGGAGATTGTAAAAATGTGCTGCCCCAAAACGAAAAGTGTAATCGGCACATACAATACCAGGGAGAAATCAGAAATCGGCATGGATACACGAGCTTATGATTGGAAGATGCTGGATTACGTCAAGCAGTCCGATTGGATTATTGACCTGAACCCACGACCGCTGTTCGGTCTCTTTGCCTCGCTTGCAGGTTCCGCAGGGATACAATGGTCATGTTTCGATATTCCGCCGCACAACGACGACTACAACGCTGCCCGGCGGCACCTCATCGACTATCCCGACGGCGGTCTGACAATGGAAAATGCGGATGGAATCGCCGAGAACATCGTTAGACAACTGTCGGAGCCGCTGGGCGACGAGGCAACGCGGATGCAGGGAGCCGGGGCTTACGCCAAGCGATTGAAGGAATACAGCGTCGCCATGAATCGGTTGTTCGGTAAAAAGAACCGGTGATTTGTTCGTTGATCCGTCCGCGACCGTGAGTTTGCAAATCAATCGCACCGTCACCCGATCTTCTTCGCCACTTCCGCTGCTTTCTCGAAGGAAACTTTGGCGTAAATTTCCGAGGTACTGGCGTTGGAGTGTCCAAGTATCGCTTGACAGTAATCGAGTCCAAACTTATCCCGCACTTCCGTTCCGCCCGCATGGCGTAATTGATTCGGTGTCCATTTGGGAACGCCCGCTTTTTTGCAGGCTGATTCGATAGCGACGGCGTAGCTCTGACCGGCTTTACAGACATTGTTCTGCTGGAAAATAAATTGATCGGCGACGTTTTTATACTTATCGAGATAGGGAAGGAGTATTTTCTGTGCCCTCGGTCCGATAGGAAGTATCCGAATCTTACCCCGGCTTTTTGTCTTGTGCGTGACCGGTGTGTATTTCCATATTTCGCCGGATCGGTCAATATCGCAAACCCGCATATTGAGTACGTCCTGCGGTCTGCCGCAAATCAGGCGTTGCAGCCTAACCATGTCCTGTTTTTCTTGCGAGAGATAAGGAAGTGTTTTCTCAACGATAGCGTCGTCCACCGGTTGAATTTCGGCGTACTCGACGGCTGTCGTCTTTCCCGGTTTTAGGGCGGGCACGGTACGGATGGCGGCAACAACCTCCGGAGGTACAATTTCTCTTTCGTCGCTTCCCCAATGAAAAACTTGCTTCAAGACAAAGACATACGCGTTGATGGTTTCTCGTGAAAGTCCGCTTTCCAGAAATTGCCGCCTCATTGTTTTCAACGACATTGCATTAAAGGAGGAAACAGGTTGCTTGCCGTATAAGTCATTGAGCGATCGGAGGACTCTCCGTAATCTACTCTCGGCGGTCACACTATAACTTCGTTCGTTAACGACATAATCTAAAAACTGAATAATGAGTTGCTCGATGAGGACTTCACCTGCCTTGTGCAGTGGCTGCCGTCCATTGGCGATGAACTCGGCGATGATCCGGTCGTATTCTCGGCGGCTAGCTTCGGAGCCGTATTTGCCGAGGTAAAACATTTTCCCGTCAATTCGCACAAAAGCGCGTCCGGTGGGCTTGTGTTGGCAGTATTTTGGCAGTTGTTTCTTTGTGTAGGTCATAGGAAGTTTACGTAAAAAAGTGTCATTGACACTATTTTATTTTGCCGCCTAGACCGTCGCAAATAAACAAAACCGTTTTAACCAGTTAGAATATAACGGGTTACGCTTACACGAAAAAACGACGTTCTGACATAATAAAATCGCTCGTCTGGATTCCCGCGGGAATGACGGGATTTTGGCAATCTTGCACATCTATTGGGGATGCCGCTCGTGCGTTTGTGCATGCCTTTTTTTCGGATATAATGCGACATCTGGAGTCTCGGCACACTCAATGAAAAATTTTTTTGAACTCGATTCTGCCCAACTGGCAAAACTATTTTACCATTGGGAATTACCCGGCTATCGGATCAGTCAAGTACGTAGATGGATTTTCGCCCGAAAAACAACCGACTTCGAGCAAATGACCGATCTGCCGAAAAACGTCCGCACGTTCCTTGCCGAACAATTCGGCACGATTCTTCGCGGAAAAGAACTCACTCGATTGCAAGCCGATGATTCTTCGCAAAAACTACTCCTCGAATTGGAAGACGGCGAACGAATCGAATGCGTGTTGCTCCAAAATGATAGGCATCATCGTACCGCCTGTATCAGCACCCAAGTCGGCTGTGCGATGAAATGCGCTTTCTGTGCCAGCGGAATGGACGGATTCATTCGCAACCTGACTCGAAGCGAAATCCTCGAACAGTTGCTCCGGCTTAACGCTCTTTTGCCTGACACGGAACGGCTGACTCATATCGTCGTGATGGGAATCGGCGAACCAATGTTGAATCTCGATGCGTTGCTCTCCGCTCTTGACGAAGCGACGAGTGCCGACGGTCTCGATTTGAGCGTTCGCCGGGTAACGATTTCGACCGTGGGTATTCCCGCCGGAATTCGGAAACTTGCCAACTCAGTCGTGCAAGGCGGCAAGGGATATAAACTGGCTGTGTCGCTGCACGCTCCGAATGATGAGTTGCGTTCACAGATCATTCCGCAAAATCAACATTCGGGTATCGCTCCCATTTTATCGGCAACGGACGAGTATTTTCAAAAGACGGGGCGGCGAGTTACGTTTGAATACACATTGATCGAAGGACTGAACGACCAATCGGAACACGCCAAGCAACTTGCCGATCTGCTTCGGGACCGGACGGCAATCGTGAACGTGATTCCGTTGAATCCGGTATCGGAATTAGGTTTTCGTTCTCCATCGAGCAAAACGGTACAACGTTTCTGCGAGCAGTTGGAGCGTTGCGGCATTCAGGTGAAGATTCGATTTCGTAAAGGAGACAAAATTGCCGCCGCTTGCGGTCAACTTCGTCGGAGTCGCCATCGGAAAGTTGCGGCACAGTGTTAACTTCGGTAGCGCATCACTCCACGCCGATCACCCGTGTTTCGCCGAATTGTATCGGCAATTTCAATTCGAGTCCGCTTCCTAGTTTTTCGCCTGTCAAAACATCCTTCCACGAAACATCCTTCGACCAACGCAACGTAATTGTCCCTTCCTTCGTTCCGTGAACAACGATGAAATTTTCATGCGAATACAATACAACATTATCTTCGCAAATGATCGGCACGCCCGCCCGCTTGGCAGTGTCCCGAAGCAATTCTGGGGTCAATCGCGGCAAACGACAAACAACATCTTCTGCCGGAATGCCGTCGATAAGATGTTCCGTACCCGGCGGATAACACCAAATTCGTTTCTTTCCCGCTGTTTTTTCGAGCAACGTTTTCCGCTGCTCCGGCGTGAGCATCCACGCATTCAAAAAGACGTAAACCTTTGCGTGGACAACTTTACCGGCAAGAACGTCATCCAGCAAATACTGTCCGAACGGCGCACCGCATCGTGCAAACGGTGCCCGACCTTCGTAAACCAGTGGTCGTCCGACACGGTTGCCGTTGTGAGCGACGTACATTGCCGAAGTTTCGTCCATCACGGCAGCGATTTCCGGTCGAAACGGCACCGGTTTTTTGAGTAGTGGCAAGTCGATGGCTTCGAGCCGCTTCATTTCTGCCCACATGGCGGGATCATCGAACCAACCGGCGGAGCCGAGATCCATCCACCAACCGGCAAAGTTTCGGCAGGCTTCTTCGGCAGTATTCCGCAAGAGCATTTGATTGCTCTCCCAAGAATTTTTCGCCCGCTCCATCGAGCCGGGAAAGTTGCCCGCACTGATATGCGTTGCCGTATCGTCTTCGTAAAGCCAGAGTTTACCGGCAAGCATCACGCTTTCGGCGGCGGTCATTGCCGGTGCGCTGCCGCCCAGTTGCCGGTCAAAATAGGAAATCGGCGAACAGAGAATATCAATATCCGAACTATCCAACACTCGGCGCAGAGCGTAATGCCCCGATGCTGCCGGTGCGCGATTCAACGCAAAAAACTCGAACGAATATCCGTAAAACAATACGGACAATTTTTTGCCGTGCGTCTTTTCCCGAACGACCTTTGCCATTGCGAGCATTCCGTCAACCATGATGTCCTGCAAGGCGCAATTATGGTCGATGATGTCTTGATCGGTCTTCGGATCGAGCAAAACCCCTTTTTCCCCGGCACTTCGCCGCCGCGCTGGACTCGGCGGTTCGGCAGTTGTCAAACGAACGTCGGTGCGTTTCCACGCTTTTTGCAATGCTTCGTCGGTTGCGTATTTTTTCGCAAGCCAATCACGAAATGCCGCCGCAGGAACCGGTGCGTTGCCGTGATACCGGTCGTCCCAACTGTCCATATAAAACCACTCGGCGGTGTTTTGTCCCGTCGGATGATACCCCGCCATTGAGTCGCCGAATTTTTCTTCGAGTTTTTCGATAAGGATTCCAAGTCGCTCGGCGGCTTCGGCACGCCACTTCGGCGACGCAACTTCGAAGCAGGGTTTTCCCCCTTCGGTTTCGTAGAGCATCATGTGTTCAGGATTTGCCTTTGCCCACCAATCCGGCGGATAAGTGCCGATGCGAGGAACCAAAAGTGCCTTCGGATTGACATCCAGCACCGCTTGGCACTGTGTGAAAGCGAATTCGAATTCCGGTGCGTCGTTCTTGCCCGGCTCTGTCCAGGGAAGATGCACCGGAAAACTCACGAAGTCGATACCGACCGATGCCGCCAGCCGAATTTGCGACTCGAACACGCCGTCGATTCTCGCCGCTTTGGCGAAGTGCGCAGACGGTTTGTAAACACCGACGTAAAGTCCGCCCGGCTCGGCAGATCGCGCCCAAAGCGTAACCTTGTAGCGGTGCCCCTTTCTCAGCGTCAATCGAGGATGATGATAGATATGAAAGTCCGTCCAGTTTCCGTCCGGTGGCGTTTTGAGCGTAATCTGCAACTTACCCGATTGAACGTCGATGGTTCCGGTCGTGTTTTGCCTGCCGGTGGGCCAAAATGTCCAGTCTTTGGTGAAGGAATCCATTCCGTTTTCAAAGTCGCATCGAGGAACAACCGTTTCGCCGGTTTCGATGTCCGTAATTTCAATGTCGTCGAGCCAATAGGTATTCGGCTTGGCATCGAACCGAAAGTGAATCGTGAGGTCGTCGGTGTCGTCGAGCATGCCAGTCATCTCGAATTGGTGGACGACGGCATCGGGAGCGACTTTGAGTACGGCTTGCCCGGGCGCACCCCAGAACCAGCGACCTCGTTGGGGAATGCCGTTGTGTTCGATCTGCGGCACGCCGTTGTTGACACGGACGCGCACATCTTGTGCCGCCGCCGTGGAAATCGTAAGAAGAAGGATTATCAAGAAACGCATAGTTGCTATTATACTCGAAACGGCATGAAAATGTATCCTTTTTGTTTCTCTATGATTCTTCGAAAAAGAGTTTGGTTTTCATGATGTGTCCACGTCAAGCGTCTGGGTAAAAACGAAGGCAACTTTACGCTCTTCGATACCCGTTTTGCGGTTTACTAGGCGGTGCCATCCGCAAAACTTTTGCGGAGTCCGCTCCCAAAAAGTCCGTAATCCGACGATACAAATCCAGTGTCACGCCCAGCGTCGTTTTGCCGCCGCGAAATGTTGCCGTCGCTCCATTCTTCAAACGCAACAACAACTCCAATACGTTATTGCCGGGTGATTCCCGAAGAATTTTTAACAAGGTCTCTACCGCATCACCGGTATGACGTTGCTCATCTAACGTAATTGCCAATCCTCGGCAAAGTTTTTTCGGTGCCTCTTCCACTGAAAAAACTTCGTCCACGATAAAATTGCCATCCGGTGAATCGTTACTCACGCATCGGTTACGATCCATCCGTCCCCGCATGAAAACAATGGAATCATTCTTGATGAAATCCATATATTCTTCGTAAGCGTCCGACCACATAATCGACCGTGCCGATCCTGATGCGTCTTCGAGCGTGAACATCGCATATCTGTTCGGTTTACCCGGCTTGGAATTTTTGGTCGTCCCGATTTTAATATCGGTAACAGTTCCCGCCAGCACCACCTGCGTATTGTTCGGTGCGACGACCGCTTCGGAACATTCGTGCGTCCGCAGCATTGCAAACACGTCGGCAAATTCTTTCAAGGGATGCGTCGAAAGATAAAAACCGAGAACCTCTTTTTCGTAATTCGACTTTTCTTTGTCCGTCCATTCGGCAATTTTCGGAAGTCCTTGCATTGCCGCCGGTTGCGCTGTCGGCTCGTCATCGCCGCCGAACAGGTTTCCCTGTCCTTTGGCGGCATCTTCGGCGGCACCTTGTCCCGCCTTGACTGCTGACTCGACCATCTGCATCAACTGCGAACGTTTTTGTCCCAGCGAGTCAAACGCACCGGCTTTGATCAACGTTTCAATCGTTGCGCGGTTACACGCTCTGCTGTCCACCCGTTCGCAAAAATCGAACAAAGTTTTGAATTGTCCCTCTTTCTCCCTTGCCAGCACGATTTTATCGGCAGCCCAATCGCCGCACGACTTGATCGCCGTCAACGCAAATCGGATTTTCCCGTCCACGACCGAATAAAGTTGCTTCGAGGCGTTGACATCCGGCGGAAGAATTTCGATTCCCATGCGTTCACAATCTTCTTTGTGTTCCACCGTCGAATCTTTGGACGTAAAATTGCGTTTGGAAATATCGCCGCAGAGCAACGCCGCCATGAACTCGACCGGATAGTGCGCCTTCAAATACGCCGTGATGTACGCCACCATGGCGTATGCCGTCGAGTGGGATTTGTTGAAACCGTATTCGGCAAATTTTTCGATCAACCCGAAGATATCTTCTGCTTTCTTTTGTGCCAATCCATTTGCTTTTGCTCCGGCAACAAAACCATCTCGATATTTATCTAAATCCTTTTTCTTACTGATCGCCTTAATACTTGCGTACGAACCCGCCAGCGGAATATTGCCGAGCCGATTCATAATCCGCATGATCTGTTCTTGATAGATCAAAACCCCGTTGGTTTCGGCAAGCACATCTTCCAAAACAGGGTGTTCGTATTCTGCTTTCGCTTTGCCGTGCTTGACATTAACGAATTGATCGACCAGGCCTCCCCCCAGCGGACCTGGTCGATACAACGCAATCGTTGCAATGATGTCCCGAAATCGGTCGGGCTTCATCCGTTGCAGAAGTTCCCGCATGCCCCCTCCTTCGAGTTGGAAAATCCCTTTGGTTTCTCCTCGGCAGAGCAATTCAAATGTTTCTTTATCATCCAGCGGCAGCCGGTAAGGATCAATCGTTGTGCCAGTTGTTTCCTTTACCAGATCAATGGTGTGTGCCAAAATCGTCAGGTTCCGCAAACCGAGCAAGTCCATTTTGAGGAGACCCGCCTTTTCGACATCGATTCCCTGCCACTGCGTAACGATTCCCTCCTTTTTATCGAGTTGCAGCGGTACATATTCGGTCAGCGGTTTGTCCGCAATAATCACGCCGCAAGCATGCACGCCGGTATTTCGTGCCAAGCCTTCGATTTTTTTGGCAAAGTCGATCAATTCTGTGATTTCAGGTTCATTCTCGTATCGCTTGTTGAGTTCTGCGCTCTCCTTCAACGCTTTTTCAATCGTCATCTTCGGCGCATCGGGAACGAGTTTCGTAACATCGCCGACAAAGGGAATCGACAAATCCAGCGCACGTCCGACATCTTTGATAGAATTTTTCGCCGCCATCGTACCGAACGTACCGAGTTGAGCAACGTTTTCTTTGCCGTAATGTTCCGTAATGTATTCAAGAATTTCCCCTCGCCGGTCTTGGTCGAAATCAATGTCAATATCGGGTGCCTCGACACGATTTTCGTCAAGAAACCGCTCGAAGAGCAGATCGAACTCCAGCGGACAGACGTGCGACATGTTCAGTGCATAGCAAACCAGCGCACCGACACCGCTTCCTCTTGCCGTCCGGTGAATTCCCCGCTCTTCGGCGACGCGCACCAAGTCCCAGACGATCAAAAAGTAATTCGCAAAACCCAATTTTGCAATCACGGAAAGTTCCCGGTCGAGTCGGGCTAACACTTCGTCGGAAAGTTGACCGTTGCTGTACCGTTTCGGATTGTCGGCGTACCTTTTTTTGAGACCTTTGAGACAAAGTTGCCGAAGATAATCATCGGAATAAAGTTCTCCCGGCGGAGTAAAGACGGGAAAAAAACGTTGTTTCAGATCGAGTTCAATGTTCACGCGTTCTGCAATTTCAACGGTTCGGGCAATCGCATCTTCGTGTCCCGGCAATGCCTGCTTCATTTCGTTGCCGCTTCGGAAAAAGAATTGGTCGGAGTCAGCGCGTTGCCGTTTGGAATCGTTAAATAATTCGCTTCTGCCAACGCATTTCAGCATATCCTGCGTTTTGTCATCCGCCTTGTAAACGTAGTGGACATCATTGGTCGCGACCATCGGGATTTTGAGTTCGTCGGAAAGTTTGACCGTTCCTTCGAGGATCGTTTTTTGGATGGCGAGTCCGTGATCTTGGATTTCCAGATAATATCGGTCGCCGAAAAGTTCCCGATACCACTGGGCGATTTCCTTTGCTTTTTGGTAATCTTCGGGTGTTCCATTTCGCATGAGTTTGGCAATTTCGCTGGAAGCGCAACCACTCAAACAGATGAGTCCCTCGTTGTGTTGTTCTAAAACTTCTCGGTCAATTCTCGGTTTGTAATACTTACCTTCGAGATAGGCAATCGAAGAAAGTTTGAGCAGGTTCTTGTAACCGGCGTGATTGAGGGCGAGCAGAGTTAGATGGGAGTAGGCTTTTTTTTGACTTTCCGCACTTTTTTCAGTTCGGCTTCCATGGGCGATGTAGGCTTCGTAACCGATGATTGGTTTAATGCCTTCGTCTTTGGCGGTGCGATAGAATTCGAGGGCACCGAAGAGG
>Ga0082212_10010800_pt1 | contig 11643 bp, 6 predicted proteins | sample TergutNt197P3_FD_71548 | JGI IMG/M metagenome (GOLD analysis project Ga0082212, IMG submission 71548) | Neocapritermes taracua P3 segment gut microbial communities from Petit-Saut dam, French Guiana - Nt197 P3 | ecosystem: Host-associated > Arthropoda: Insects > Digestive system > Gut ... | reverse complement strand
AGGTAAAGCTGTCTGCGGCGGGAATCAGCTCGCTGTTATAAACATCATTATTACCGTAAACGATTTTATAAAATCCGGCGTTCGCGCTTATATCAAAATTTAACGTGATTTTTGAAGTGTTTACTGTACCGGTTACGTTTGTGCTGACGGTGTAAGTCCCTACTTTCTTTTCAAGGGTTTTATCCCCGTCGGCTTTTTCCGCTTTCGGAACAGGCAGTATGTCACGGGGCGTCGTGGTGTCAATTACCGCTTCCGCAATGAACTCATCTTCATCGAATAAACGCACGGTTAAATAATCGCTGTCCCCGTTTACAAGGGTAAGATGTCTTATGCGTTTGTCGGCTTCGGTGCGTTCGCCGATTTGCCTATTTTCATACCATAATTCATAATGCGTAATTTCCGGCTCGAACTCATCAGGTACGTCTATTCCGAATACAAAGGTTAAGTCGGCTACGTCGTTATAAATATAATAATACAGGTCTTCCCCCGGTAGGCTTAAACCGCCGCCGCCGGCGTTAGTGTCAAGCCCCTTGCCTTTTAAAAGGATTGTCACCGCGCCGCAGGTCAGCCGGTCAAAGTTGGTTAAAAGTGTGTTATAAGACGCCATCGCGTCTATCGCGTCTATCTGCACAGCCTGATAATCGTCCTGCTTTTCCTTTACTTCTTCGTATTCCGCTTTGCCTGTTTTATTAAGGCTGATGACTCTTTCAAGCTGAACGCGGGTGTCCTCCTTCGTTCTGAGCATTGAAAAAGCGACGTTTTTAGCGGTAACAAGTGCTTCAAACTCAGATTTTACCTGATTCCGCAGTTCCTTTTCGGCGGCTTCGCGTTCTTTTCGGGCGGCGGAGTATTCCATACAGGCGGTATAAACTGCATACATTTCATCTTCTATATAGCGTGTTCCGCTGATTTGCCCTTTTAAAAATTCTTTTGTGAATTTGAAAAATATAATTTTTATACTGCCGTCCCAAGGTTTATCAAAGGTTTTCAGCATTTCATTATATTGCAGCTGAAACGCGGCAAAATCCAAATCTAACCCGCTTCTTACAGCATTAATGAAGGAATTTATTCTATCCATTTTAGAACCGTATTGAGCGCGCATGAGCCTTTCATACTGGTCTAAATTCATCAGCTCTATGGATTCCGCAATTCTCGCTTCATAAACGGTTTGGTCGTTGTTCAGCGTATACTCAATGATTTCCTCTAACTTTTCGCGGCTGATTTCCGCAGTCTGCAAGGGCGGCGCGAACCTGTAATTTGTAGTAACGTCTAATTTCACAATATCGCCGAGTTCTTCCTTAGCGATCTGGAAGCTTCTTTTTAACTGCGCTACCTCTTCCGTCAGCTTTTCTACCGACTTCTGCATGATGTCAATATCGCTCTGCTTTGCCATACCGACCGCTAAACGGGCAAGATTCCTGTCAAGTTCAGTTTTGGAAATTTCTAAAATTTCTTCTTTAAATCTTGATTTTTCCTGTAAAACATATACTTCAAAAAACGCTTTGCTGACCTTACTTAAAACCGCGAATCTTTTATCGTTCATATCGTGCTGTAAATTTACGATTTCCGCGGTCAGTGCAATCGGCTTCATCACTAATTCAAAGTCTTCAATCAGATTTAACTTTTCGGGCAGTTTAAAGGATAAAAGCGGCGACCATCTTAAAGTTTTCTTATTTTTAGCTTTTGCCTGAATTCCTTTTACCGCTTCGGTGTATTTCATTTTTTTAAGGATAATTTGATTATAGATTTTTTTAATTTCGGGGCTGTTTGACAGCGCAATCGTCTGCGCCTGCGTCAGTGAAAAGGTTTGAACGGGAGCGGGCGAAATACTGTATGATATTAATGTCATAAAAGAGAAAGCGAAGTGTACGCATAAAATTAAAGAAATTAAACGCTTTATTTGTTTTTTCATAATCCCGCTAACCTCCCTTTTGGTTTTAATCCGAAGTAATTGCGTACATGAAGAAGTTCTGCGCGCTTGAACCTGTGCAGTAAAACGTATACAGCAAGCCGTCTATTCTGTAAGCAAATATATACACACCGAAATCCATATCATAATCATTTACGTTGAAAACGTTGTCAAAAACGGCGGTTTTATCCATTTCCACAGTCCCTGTAATACTTTTATTGTCAATTAAATTAATCGTGACTGCTTCGGCTAAATTTACCCAGGTTTCACCGTAATAATCCGGTGTACCTAAATATTCCGTAAGCTGGTTGATTTGGTTCAGGCTTTTATTTCCCATGTAAACAGAATCTTCTAAAACCAAGACGTTTTTAATTACCCAGTCCGCCTCTAATGTGTCCTGTCCGCCGTCAACCGCGTAAACCGCGTTAATTTCGCGCATTTCTACGCAATAATCATTTTCAAAGGAATAAACGTTCTGAAGCCCTGTATACATATCCGCCACGGCGGAGGTGTTTTTCCCGATTAACTCACTGTACAGGATATGCCCTGTTTGAAAGACGCCTTCATAAATCTGCGCGCCCGAAGCGTTGTAAAGCATACCCCTGCCGTTGCGTTCCCCATATAAAAATTCGCCGTCGTATTCAAGCGAACCTGCCGCTCTGTACTGTTTACCTAAGCCCTGATAAATATTATCGGCGAAACCGCCTTCATATTTCAAGCCGCCTGTATCGTAATAAAGCCGCCCTGTACCGTTGTACATGTTTTTATCAAAATCGCCCTCATAAATCAAGTTGCCGTCCTTGCCGTAAAGCTTCCCCTGCCCTTTAACCTGCCCTTTCTCAACTTTACCTATATAAGCAATATAACCGCTTCCCGCCTTTATGCGGACGTCGCCTTTAGCGAATTTTAAAGGAATCGAATTGTATTTGTATGCCGGTAGATTTCCCCCGTCCGGTCCCGCGCCCTTTAACGCAAGCGGCGAAAACGCTAAAATATAATAAACGCTGAGAACGCCTACAATGATTGTTACAGCGAATGCAAGCTTTTTGCTGACCATCCAGCCGAGTATTGTATAGTAATCCTTTTTGTTGCGCGGTTTAACATTAAATAGTTTAGCGAAAAACGTCCTGAGCGTGTTAAAGCCTTTTGTTCTCCACCATAAAGGGCTGGTCAGTAAACGCAGTTTAGCCCATATGGATATAAACCGTACCGTTATCGCGCTGAACATTGATTTTAACAACTGGTTCAATTAACGCCGCCCTCCTGTTTTTCATCAATACCGAACAGATTATAGGTCACTTTGGATAAATCACTGCTGTTGAAGAAATGTTCACAGGCGAAAATATACCATCTTGCAACACCGTCGTCTGGATTAGAGCGCAGAATAGACGAAAATTCGCTCCTTGCCAAATAAAAATCGTTTTTCAGGAATAAGCGGATTGCCTTTTGAAACTTATCGTCATAACGAAGGCGCATAATACGCTCGCTGTCTGGATAGCAATTCAGCAATTCATATAGTTTATAACTATACCGCCCGTCCTTTGACGAAATAAAACCTATGAAGCGCACGGAAAAATTCAATCCTTCGCGGGTTTCCTTCAAGCAGTTATAATACTGCTCAGTCATAACCACCCGCGTTTGTAACGAACGGAGCTGACGCGAATATGAATTTAAAAAGTTCATTTCATAAGAAGACAGAAACGGAAATGCTTTTTCTTCAGTACCCGCTATGCCGTACAGAAATTTTGCGTTGTGCAGAATCATAAAGAAATCGGGTTCTGTTCCGCCGTCATTTTTTTGCTCACCCGAAACACCGATTAAATCCAAACCGAACCGCAAACCGGACGAAGCACCCGATTCGGCAGGGAACAATATAGGTAAAGCCGATAAATTAAAATCGCCGGAAAGCAGCATACCGTTTTGCTTTTGCACCTGCTCGTGAACCTTTAAAAAACAATCGTTCACAAAGTTCATAAATCCGCTGTCACCCGCAATCGACTGCGCTTCCTCCCTGTTTTCTACCGATAATACGCAGATGTTATCGGTTACGGAAACCGCGTCGCCGCTGTTGATTTCGGTAATTCCCGAACGGTTCAGAAGTTTTTGTATGCCGCGCGGTACAAAACGGTAAAATGAATTAACCATCGTTTTGGTTTCATATTCGTTGATTGCAAGCGATACACCTATTTCCGACATGGCGCGTTCAATCGCACCCGCGTCCCCGTAGGACTTTGACTTGTTGTCGGTTGAGAAGTTGCCGTCGGCATATCTGCCCATACGTTTCAATATTTTCCTTAAAGGCTTAGTAAGTCTGCGGTTGAGCAGAAACATCACCGTAACCGCCGAAAGCACAAGAATTAACCCTTTAAAAATATAATCACGGCGCGCTTCGGTTTCAAACTCTTTTATATCGCCCGCCCAAACATACGTAATAATTAAAGCAGATACTCTTCCGCCGTAATAACAAGGCACAATTCCGACCGCGTAACCGCGATGAATCACTTTTTCGGAGCTTCGGTTTTTTACGGCGTTTTCTACGGCTTCGATTACAACGCCCGAATAAACATTCCGCGCCGGTAATCCGTAAGCAAATCCGTTCGTAACAGCGGTAACGGGTATATCCTTTGCGGTTACAAAAAGCAGCTCGCTTTGGCTTGTTTTTTCGTTTTGGTTATAAACAGTCCTGAAATAATTCGGCAGAACTTGATATTCTTCTGAGTTATAAAACTCCGGTTCTTTTAAATCGGGATAAACATACCCGTCAAGACAGTCACGGATAGTTCCGCCTTTCATAACCGCCTGTTCCAAACGGCTTTCAAACATGGCTTCAGATAAATTATGCGTTTGAACCGCCGCCATAATCATAAGCAAAAGCGACAGCGCAAAAGCAAATCCCGAAGTAGTGCGGACGGCAACCTTTTGCGAAAACAGCAGGAACCCCGCTGAAATAATAAGGATTACATATAAAATTAATTCCGGCAGTAATACCGAAAGCGGCGGAAATTCAAATAAACTCAGCCATATTTTTACAGGCAGTTTTATTTTATAAATCCCGTTTTCCGGCGTTTTTGAATTAAAAAGAAAGGTCTTTCCATTTTCGTCCGCCGCTAAAATAATCCTGCCGTCTTTAACGGGAATTATTGTATAAACGCTTTTTATATTTTCCGGCAGTTCTTCCGTAACAAATCCGTCTTTTTCAAACCGCAGAAGATTTTCTGTGCCGTCATAAAAGCAAACGCCATGCTTGTTTGCGGATAAAGCGCAGTTTATTCCTGTTTGTGAAATATAACTCGTTTCGGTGCGTTTCACCTGTGTTACCCTACCGCTTTTCAGCAGTATATAAAGGCTGTTTTCCTCTCCTGCCGCCGATATAATATAATCGTTATCGGGCGCGTCTGCGGCAATCCCTATTGAGGGGTAATTAAGTTCAGGTTCTGAAGAGAACTCCTTCCATTCAATCGTATAAGCGTACAGATTATCAGCGGAAACGCCTGCCATAAGCAATTTTTCTCCGGCTGACGAAAGCGAAGTTATCCGATGAAGCAAAGCGTAATCGCCGGTATAAACCTCCCGCGCTTCCGATAAATCCGCCGATATTTCAATAAGCGTCCATTCGCCGCTTTTTGAAACGTTTTCGCGCAGGTAATAAACCTTTTCGTTGTGGGTTTCAATCAATGTAATCCATCCGGTATCTTTGTATAAAGCGGTTATGACGCCTTTTGCATTGATTCTGTATATAATTGAATTTTCGCCGCGTATTTCGGTTAAATATATGTCGTGTTCTTTGTCGGATTCCGATACGGCTAAGATATATTCGGCATTGCTTAAAAGAAAGGGTTCAACCCCGTTAAATGTAATTGCGGCGTTAAGCATTACGGCAATCACAATTATAACAAATAATATTTTTTTCAAAGCGCCGCAATTCCTTTCTTTTTTCTTTTATTTTATATTCATCTGCTCTGTGCCTATTTTGTCAATAGAGCCGCCGAAAAGCCTGAATAGCAGGAAATCACCGAAAATCAAATAACTTGCAAGCATAATAACGGCTAAAACCAAAGCAATTATACTTAAAACTAAGATGATTCTGAAGAGAAAATCTTTGTTGCGTTCCCAAAAAGCGCGGATTCTTTTAAACATTTTCGGCTTTTTTTCAGGGAGCGCGGATATTTTTATATCGCGGTAAAGCTCGGTAAAATGCCGGCATGAACGGCTGTCGATTTTCTTTCTTAACAATTCGTAGCTTTTAAGCGAGGCGCGGGACGAACGCCCGCCCGCGTTTTTCTTCTGTAAAATATCCAACAGAAGCCGTACACACTCAATCGTGCAATGGGTTTCGGTTTTTTTAGGGTCAAGCCTCCGCAAATCAAAATAAGGCGTAAAATATATTGTATTGTCTTTTTCAATATGAAGCTGTCTTTGCTCTAAAAGCAGAAACAGCAAAGGGAAGGGGAGCGGCGACGAAAGGCAGGAAAGCACGATGTTAATGCAGATTCTTTCCCGGATTACCTGAGAGGTGATTTGCCCCTCACAGAAAGCGTCTAAATTCCTTTCCTCGTTATATTCAAACAAATAGCATAATTGTTCTTTATGCGAGAAGCATTTTATAAAAGCCGGAGAACGGCTTTCGTCGGGTTCAAACGCATCGCGGGGCTGGCTTTCAAATATCGAGAGCAGGGTTTTTGCCGTATCGCGGTCTTTCACCGCTACCAAGGTATAATAAGGGCGGGCGGGCGAATCTTGGTCTTGGCAGATTACTACGTCATTTACTTCGTTTTTAAGTATACTGCGAACGCTGTGCAGCGTCATATCTCCGGTATGATAGACCAAGCGTTTACACCTCCGATGACAATAGAAATTTTTTCTGCTTACTAATCAGGTTCTAAGCCTTTCTTTTTAACCACCGCGTAGGCGTAGGTTTTAATCATAGGCATATCGGTGCAGGAAATAAAAATTTCATAAACGCCCTCTTTATTGGGCGCGGTGTAAACCCCGTCCGCTGTTATAGTCCCCGAATCGCTTTCGGTCAGCATATAGTTAAGCGTAACCGGCTCCATATTCTTGAAATGAACATTGAAGAAGTGGCTTTCTCGCGTTCCGAGAACCACCGTGGACTGAACAGGGGAAATGCTCTTGTCCGTCATATGCTTCATCATCGTCTGCTCTTCGCCCGACGGCAGTTTAACCGCAACCCAGCGCATTACAATAACAACATAATTGGTATCTTTGGTCAGTTTTGCCGCAACAGCGAAGCTCCCCCTGTCGTTCATTACCTTAACCGCCGTATTGGCGTAAGCAATGGGAAGCTCCTTGCCGTTGAAAAGAGCAGGGTCGCCGTAAATCGTGTTCTTTGCAGTGTTTTGCAGTTTCTTGTCTTCCGCTAAATACTCAAAGCCGACGCTTACATGAACATTGCCTTTCCCAAGCCCGTGCATAATCTCATCGGAATACACAGTCGCGCCCTTGCGGCGGTTCTCTCCCAAGGCGATTTCGCATATACCCGTTGCGTAGATGGGTTCGGGTGCGGCGAATGTTCCTGCGTATTTATACGGTTCGCCCGCCTGAAACCGAGCTGTGTTTTCTTCTTTGCGGTCAAACCAGCCCGAATATTCGCGCCTGAGATTTTCCGCCGCGGCTGAGCATATATACCGCTTTGCGGCATACTCGTCAATATTATCAATGATATACGCGCTTTTGGTGCGTTGAATGTTGATGTCCGCAAGCCAGATATAATCGTCCGCGCTTTGGATTGAGCGGGCTTCAAGGCTGACCTTTGCGATTTCCCGTTCGATGATTTCCTGCGTGGACGCGCCTGATAATACCGCTTTTAAAATAAAGTTATCGGCAAGGCGCATTGTAACACTGCCTATGTAAATTTTAGCAAAATTGGATTTAACAATAATCATCGTGTCGGATGCTTCAAAATCCTGCGCTTTAAGCCAGTAAGACAGCGTTACGGGCTGATTCTGCGCCGGTAAAAGCTCGTCTGCCTTAACGACAAGCTCATGCTCGCCGTAGGAGTTCGTGAACGCCGGAGTCTGCAAAACGCAGTTCATGGAAAAAGCTTTCGCCGTATCTGAGGTTTTCGTAATTCTAACAGTCAAACGCGAAAGTGAGCCGCACGAAACAGTCGCGGGCATAGAAATGACTACCGTGTAATCATCATCGGAATAAAGACAAGCCGTATTTAAAAATTCGGATTCTAAAATCTGCGTTTTGTTTAATTTATTCTTATCCGTAAGAAACAAAACGGAATTTTCACGAATCCGATTAGGTTCATAATCGCTTTCGTTCCCTGAAGCGGACGCGCCTATTGAGTAAACCGTTTGGGTTTCCTCTTCGCCGTATCGCAGACAAAGGCTGATTTGGTCGGTTTCAAGCGTTTCAAAACCCTCCAAAGCCGATAATTTCTTAACGGCGGAATTTTCTAAAACAACTTCGCGCCCCAGTCCGTCAATCGCCACGCCCGATTCAACCATAACCGAAAGGTCGTCAAGGTTGTAGACGTTCAGTCCGCAGACGATTCCCGTCCCGAACAAAAGCGAGTTGGTGAAACGCCGCTTGTTATTAAAATAAGTCTGCTCCGCTAAAAAATCCGCCGACGTCAGCAGTTTTCCCGAATAATACCTGTTGCGCTCAAAGGGCAGAAGTTGCGCGTTTTCCATACCAAATCCCCCAAATAACGATTATATAATCACATTACCGCCATTATATCATATAACGGCGGCAAAGTGACTTAAGGTTTATTTAAAATTTTCTAAAGATTTATTAAAGAAAAACTGTGACGTTTATGTTATAGCTTTTCGGGCAGGCAAATATAAATCCCCATACCCTTATCCCGTCCGCTTTTCGCAAAGATTTTGCCTTTGTGCGCCTCAACCGACAGCTTTGCTAAATGAAGCCCCAACCCGAACCCCGAAGTCATGTTGCTCCCCTGATAATTCATATCGAAAATATGCTCTAATTCTTCTTCTGCCAAGCCTTTTCCGTCGTCTTTAAAAACAATCAGCACCTGCCCGTCGGAGCGCGAAACGGTGATGTTGATTTCACCGGGACGACCCATATACTTCATGGAGTTTTCTAAAATATTATAAAACCCTTTCGTGAGCTGTGTTTCGTCGGCTTCTATTATAATAGGCGTGCCGTCTTCGGCACCGTTTACTTTTATATTAATTCCTTTTTGCGCGGCGGCAAGGGCAATATCGCTTGCTGTGCGCTGTATTAACGCCGTTATATCTGCCGGCGCAGTGATAATTTCATATAACTGCGTGTCAGAGCGTGCGTCTGCTAAAAGCTGATTCAGCAAGCTGTTCATATAGGTTACGCGGTCACAGATTTTTAGCAGGTATTCCCGCCGCACGGCTTCTTCCGTAACCAAATCCCCGCGGAGCAAATCAGCATAGCCGAGAATGATTGAAATAGGAATTCGCATCGCGTGAGAAACCGCACTGTGAAAATGAATTAAATCGCTGTCACTGTCTTTGCGAAGCATTTCACACTCTACGCTTTTCAGCTTCAATTCTTCCTGCGTTTTTTGCAGTTCTTCCTGCAAACGGCGATTTTTTCCGGAAAATAAACCCATAGTAAACCTCATAATTAATTAAATTTAAATAAATTTGTGAATTTTTTGTGAACTTTTGGGAATAACTGTAATTATTTTCGACAATTTATGATATAATGATTAACGGACAGGCATATAATATTTATGCGGGGGGATTGTAAAATGGCGCACCTTCTGATTGTGGAAGACGATTACGATTTGGCGGAAATTACAAAAATTAACCTCATGCACGCCGGATACACCAGCGATAACGCTTACACCGGCAACCAAGCCGAAAAAATGCTGGAAGAAAACCGGTATGACTGCATATTAATGGATATAATGCTTCCCGACAACACCGGCGATATTTTATGCAGTTCTATCAGGGAACGCTTTTCCTGCCCTGTTATTTTTATCAGCTGTCTTGACAACAGCAGTAACATTGTTACCGCGCTTAACTGCGGCGGGGATGATTATGTGGTTAAGCCGGTAAATTATGATATTCTCTGCGCCCGTATTGATGCGAATATACGCCGTTTTAAGTCGCAGACTCCCGATTTTAAGGACGGTCCGCTCCGCAGGTTTAAAAGCCTTATTATAGATACCCTGCGCCGCCGCGTTATTCAGAACGGAAAGGAAATTAACCTTTCCTCTATTGAGTATTCTCTGCTTTTATATATGTCGGAACGCCCCGACACTCTGCTTTTATACAACGACCTCTACAATCATGTATGGGAGCGCGACAGCTACGGTGATATACGCACGGTTATGGTGCATATATCTAATTTAAGGAAAAAAATAGACGCAGAACATACGGGTATTATTGAAACCGTGCGGGGCGCGGGTTACATATTCTGCGACGTTTAATAACAGGAGTTGATTTTATGAATTTATCAGAGCAATTTTCGGCGAACGCCGACAAGCCTTTTTCCGGTTATGAGCAATACATGACATTTTTATTCGCCTGCGTGGACAGCAGGCTTCGTTTATATTTGGAAGATATGATGGGGGTTTTCGCTTCCGAAAAAGGCGGTTATAAAAACGTGCTTTATCCGGATTTGGAAGTCGCTCACGGCTTATGTCAAAAGCATTTGTCTGATTTCAGCTTCAAAAGCGCGGGAAAAACCGAATCGGTTAAAACCGCTAAAAATTCCAAAAAAGCAAAACCCGAAGTACCGGAAGAAGAAGACATATTCGCGGAATTTGCTGCGGAGAATCAACCGCCACAAGAAACACAGGAAACCAATCTTTCCATAGAAGAAATGCTCGGATATATCGCTAAACGCGCCGCCTTAACCAAACCTTGCGATATGCCTTTTTATATGCTTTGCGAAAAGCTTAAATTCAGCAATTTTACGGTTTTTTGCTTTGCCTGCGCGGTGCTTTCGTCAACGCAGACGAGTTATGCGTCTGTGTTTCAAGTCGTAAACCAAAACGGTCAATTATCCGCGCCGAGTTTTGAATCAGCCGCCCGCGTTTTTTACGGAAACGATTTTTCAATTACCTCCGCTTACAGTGAAATGTCGCATACTTTAGAGCAGTTACAACCGCTGTTTGATTTGAAAATAAATCCCGCTATGCCTTTTTCAACCCTTATTTCTCCCGATAAAAGGCTGATTGACTTTCTGTTCGGCAAAAACCCGAAAGAAATAGACGAGAATTACCGCCGCTTTTTTAGTCTTTTAACTGACGGAAAAGCCCTTGACCCCTTTATCGCAAATAAAGAACAGCTTGACGCACTGACTATATCTTATAACGACGGCACACGTGTTTTTGCACTATACGGCGATGAGGGCGGCGGACGAAAATTTACGATTAAGCATTTCTGTCTTGAAAAAAACCTTTCCTGTATCAGCATAGACGGCGGAAAATTATTTGCTTACGACTTTAGTTTTGTTGATAAAGCAATTTGGTCGGTTATTCGTGAGTGCATACTTTTAAACGCTTGCTGCTGTTTAGATAATTTATCTTACAGGGAGGACGGTAAAGAAAAATTCTTCGGTTATATGGATTTGGCTTTTAATAAACTTACGGCAAAGGAAATCACTGTTTTCACCGTCAGCCGCGATAAACTACCCATGCGCGAAATGACAACTCTTGACCATACGGCTTTAGAAATGCCCACGCCTAACAACCGCGAGCGTGAGGAGCTTTGGAAATTCTACTCTGAAGGTTATGATTTGGATAATGACGTTGA
>Ga0082212_10000610_pt1 | contig 11643 bp, 5 predicted proteins | sample TergutNt197P3_FD_71548 | JGI IMG/M metagenome (GOLD analysis project Ga0082212, IMG submission 71548) | Neocapritermes taracua P3 segment gut microbial communities from Petit-Saut dam, French Guiana - Nt197 P3 | ecosystem: Host-associated > Arthropoda: Insects > Digestive system > Gut ... | reverse complement strand
CATGGACAAATTTTACAGGATGGGTAAGGAAGGATTGGCATACGCGGGGATGGACGATGAAGGTGGATTGTCGGCATGGTATGTGCTCAATGCCATCGGATTGTATACCTTCTCGCCTGCCGACCCGGAATATATCATTACGGTTCCACTGTTCGACAGGGTAGTTTTTTCGATGGGCAACAACCCGTTCACAATAATCAAAAGAGGATTTGGAAGAAAAATAGCAAATATCACCTACGGCGATCAAAAAATTGACGGTTATTTTATCTCCCATGATGACTTGAAAAAAGGCAAAGAATTAATCATTACAACCGAATAAATATAAACGATTATGAAAAAATTAGCAACTTCAGTATTATGCATTTTCGTTGTGCTGTCTGTTTCTTTTGCGCAGACTGTGCAACGCGTGAAAATCTATGAGGGGCAGGAAACGATTCCAACTTACAAGATGGGAGCGGACGAGACAAGCCCGGTGTTTTATACCGGTCGCGGTGTACAGGGAGCGGCAGGACATATCTATCCCTATCCCGAACAAATCAGTTTGGGCGAGCAATTGACCGACGAGACATACAATATGGTATATCTTGAAAATGAATATCTTAAAGTCACTGTGCTACCGGCCTTCGGCGGAAAACTGTTCTCGGCTATCGACAAGACCAACGGACATGAGTTGTTCCACCGTAACAGTAACGTCAAACCCGACCTGATAGGAACGCTCGGCGCATGGATATCGGGAGGCATAGAATGGTGTTTCCCGCACCACCACAGGCCAACCACCCTCCTACCCTCCGATTACAGGTTAGTTGAAAATGCCGACGGCAGCGCTACCATCTGGGTTGGTGAAACCGAACGCGGTTTGGGACTGCGGGGTGTGATCGGCCTTACGTTGCATCCCGGAAAAGCCTATATCGAAGCCAACTACTTCCTCAGTAACGGACAGAGTGTCACACGTAATTTTCTGTTTTGGGCGAATGTAGCGGTGACGGCCAACAAAGATTTCAGGACATTCTGGCCTCCACAACAGGAGATTGGCGTTTTTCACAGCAATACCGATTTTATCCAATGGCCGATAGCAAACGGATCATACCGCGGCGTGGATTACGGTGCAAACGGGGGCACCGACCTGACATGGTGGAAAAACCATCCAAGCCCTGTTTCGTTCTTTTTCTGGCAGGGTGAGACCGGTTTTGTCGGCGGATATGATTATGCGCAAAAAGCAGGAACAGTGCACGTTGCCGACGTATATCACAACCGCACATCTAAATTATGGCAATTCGGACCGGGATTAGAAGGACAAAATGCCCGGCGCAAGCTGACCGACGACGGTAAGGCATACGTGGAGTTGATGACAGGTACATATTCCAATAACCAACCCGATTACAGTTGGTTTTCGCCTCATTCAGTGAAGGAAGCGACCAATTTCTGGTACCCAGTCCGCGACCTCGAAATTGTCAAAAACGCAAATACGGAAGCATCTGTTACACTTCAGATGCGCGATAAAAAGACAGTGTATTATGGTTTCAACACTACGCAACTTTATCGCGGTGTTAAAGCTATCCTAAAGTATAACGATGAGATAATTGCATCGCAAACAATTGATATTGACCCATCCAAACCGTTTACATCCACCTACAAAAGCAAAAATGAAATAGACGAATATCAACTTTATACTGAACTTCAGGACGCCAACGGAAAAGTATTAATCGCATACACCCCTTACAAGCTCCGGCATCCGGATTTGCCGGAAACGCAAAAAGAAGTCAGATCGCCGCGGGAAATCGAATCGGTAGAAGATTTATACCTTACCGGGCGTTTTGTGGAACAGTTCTCGCGTCCGAACCTCAATGCCGACGATTACTATTTAGAAGCGTTGAAAAAGTCGCCCAATGATTATCGCGTGAACATGGCGCTGGGTATTCGTCGTGTCGGCGAATGGCGGTACGAGGAAGCTGAAAAATACCTGATGACAGCTTACAATAAATTGCAAGTGCCTTATTTCCAACCCAAAGAAGGAGAACTGTTCTATTATCTGGCGCTGGCACAGCAAGGACAGGGCAAAACGGAAGAGGCAATCCGTAATTTCTTTCAGGCGACATGGTATTATGAATGGTTTTCGGCGGCATACTACCAACTTGCGTTGATAGAAAGCAGTTGCGGTAATTATGCCCAAGCTCTTGCAATGGCACAGGAAGCCTATTCGACAAATAACTACGACGGCCCGATCGTGGTACTTAACAGCGCCCTGATGCGCCGCGTTGGTCAAAACAGGCAAACCGTTGCACTTATCAACAAATTGCTTGATAAAGATCCGATCTACTTTCCTGCCATCTATGAAAAGGAATTGCTCGAATCTAATGGCGATATGGCAAAATGGCAAAAAAACATGCAAGATGTTGATAATAACTACATTGACATGGCGCTAACGTATGTAAACGCCGGTTTGTACGACGACGGTCTGCGTCTGCTCTCATCCCTGCAAAATCCGAAAAACCCGCTTGTATATTACTACCTTGCATGGCTTTACGGCAAAGACGGTCAACAGGCGAAAGCCAAAGAGATGTTGACGGCGGCAACCCGCCAATCGTATGACTATTGCTTTCCGTTCCGCGAGGAAACACAAAGCGTACTGGCTTATGCCATCGAAAATGACCCGCAGAACGCCGAAGCATTTTATCTGCTTGGTAACTTACTGTACGACAAACGTCCGGAAGCAGCCATGCAATCATGGCAAAAAGCGGTCGCCCTCAAAAACAACTTTCCAATGGTCTGGCGCAATCTTGCCTTCGGGGAGTTTTTCCAAAACAAAAACTTGGATAAAGCCATTGAATATCAGCAGAAAGCTATCGCGGCTGACGCAAACCATCCACGCTGGTACTCCGAACTCGAAAGTTATTTTGATCTGTCAGGACGCAGCTACAAAGAATGTTTAGCCATCCTCGAAAAAAACAAGGAAATCGTCAAACGCGATGTCACAGCGCCACAAAAACTTGTGAAACTCCTTAACCTGAATGGCGAATACGACAAAGCGATAGACCTCCTCAAGACGCATCACTTCCGTACGTGGGAAGGCGGTACAGAAATCCACAATCACTATGTTGACGCTCTGACAATGAAAGGCTTGGAATTGACTAAAAGCGGTCAATACAAAGAAGCGATTACCCTCTTCAATGACGCTATGCTGTATCCCGAAAACCTCGAAGTAGGGAAACCGCTGAACGATGGCCGCGCTGCCATGCTCTGGTATTTCATGGGTCAGGCATATTCCAAATCGGGTCAGCAGTCCAAAGCGAAAGACGCTTATACGAAGAGCACCAAAGCTGTAAACGGCCGTTCACAGGATTTGGATTATTATAAAGCAAAATCGTATGAAGCGCTTGGCCAGTCGGACAAGGCAAAAGAACTTTTTAGCGACCTGATCAGACGTGGCGATAATATCCTTGTACGAGGCGCTTCCCGTACAGGAATCGGCGTAGAAGAAGCGGCTGTCGAAAACACCTCCTATTCGCAAGCCTACCTGCTGCAGGCGCTCGGTAATAGCGGTCTCGGTAATGCTGACAAAGCAAAAGAATTGTTCGGACAGTCACTCAAACGATACAGCAACAACCTTTGGGCAAAATATTACATGGAGTAATTGAGTTTTTTATTCACAAAATAAATAAAGTCAAATATTGGCTTGAAATATTTTATTATCGTGGATTTACGTCAATTGTTTTTGGGGTTATTGGTGGTTTGGATACTTCCTTTCGCGCTATCCGGCCAGCGGTATATCAGCGGCCACATTACAGATGCGGAAAGTGGTGAGCCTGTTTCCGGAGCTTCAGTTTTTATGGCCGGCACAAATGTTGGCGCCGCTTCTGACGTTGATGGGTTCTACCGGCTCACAATACCCGTAGAAGGCAGTTACCGGTTAGTTATTTCACATGTAGGATATCAACCGGTTATCAATGATATTGAATCCGGAGATACATCCGTAGTTTTTGATGCGACATTGAATGCGAATGAACTGGATGAGGTCTCTGTGTCTGCGCGGGTCAGATTCCGGTCCAGGGATATTAATCTTTTCTGGAGCACTATATTGGGAAAGCGTCCATCAAAAAAAACAATTTATGCCGTGAATCCCGAAACAGTATATTATTATTATAATGCAGAAACCCGGATATTGAAAGTTACATGCCGTAAGCCTCTGGAAATCATCAATAATGAAACAGGCTATCGTGTGCAGGTAGTGCTCGAAAATTTCACTCATAATTACCACACCAATATCAGTTCGTGGAAAACACAGACCATGTTTTCCGAACTCGAACCGGAAAATGACAGACAAAAAACTGTCTGGGAAAACAACAGAAAAAAAGTGTATAATGTTTCTTTGGCAAATTTTATCATAGCATTATATCATAATACATGGATGGAAAAAGGTTATTTGCTGACTTATCTAACAAAAAAAGATTTACCCGACAGTTTGACAAAAAACAATTATCTGAATCCTGATGTTTTTTTATCTACTCCATCACATGACGGAGGCAAAATGTTATCCATACCGTCTTTTTTGGAAAATCTCATACTTGTTTGCTTTGGCAGACCGATCACTAAAAATGATTTGGATGATGTAGATTGGGCACAAAACGGACTGATGGACTGGACAAAAATGGGTTTGTTACAAAATATGTTCCAAACTTCGGATACAATTCGCATTTTTCCGAATGGAACTTACAAGGGGCAACTGAAATTTAATGCTTTGCTCTCTAATTCGCTTGTGGGAGTTAGTATGAACCTTCCTACGGGATATACCCCTCAAATAGATTCTGAAGTGATGCCTTTGGCTACTGCAACGGATTCCATTGCAGAAGACCTGCTTACCGATCGTTTCGTACGACAATTGAGCCTTTTCCCACAAGAAAAAATATTCTTGCATACCGACAAGCCTTATTATATTTCGGGCGAGAAGATATGGTTTCGGGCACATTTGGTTGATGCGGCAACCCATATTCCTGTTGCTGTAAGCCGGTATGTTTATGTGGAGCTAATCAACCCGCTTGATTCTGTCGTTACACGCTTGAAAATACGCGAGACGGAGGGTGCATATCATGGCCATCTGACTATTCCGGAAGAAGTACCCGAAGGCGATTACACGCTACGTGCCTATACTACTTTTATGTGCAGCCAGGACGAAAATTACTTTTTCACAAAAACCATCCGTATCGGCGACCCGCAATCCCGCGAAATACATGCTGAAACACAGTTTGCTTTCTCACCGGGCAATAGAGTGGATGCTGTGTTCCGGTTTACGCATGCTGTTTCTTCTGCGCCCCTTGTGCCTCAATCCGCTGCTGTAAGCGTAAACGGCGGGAGAATGATGAACCTGAGAATAGATGACGACGACACAGCAAGTTTTAATTTCAATACCTCTCCTATTTCCTCTAAAGGTGAGGGTTTATACTCCCCCATTGGTGGAGTTAGAGGGGGCGTTATCCTGATGGAAACTTCAGCTTCCAACAGCCTCTATCGTAAATATATCCGGATTCCCACGCCCGATGACGATTTCGATGTCGCTTTTTACCCCGAAGGCGGCTACCTTGTGCAGGATGCTTTCTGTAAAATAGCCTTCAAGGCAATGAAATCCAATGGACAGGCGGCACATATATCGGGGACGGTGTATGATCCATCCGGCGTTGAAATCACAAAATTGAAGTCGGAGCATCTTGGCATGGGTAATTTCCTGCTATTTGCCGATCAGGGCAAAACATGGTATGCTGTTTGTGAAAACGAAAAGGGACAAACTAAACGTTTCGATCTGCCGGCGGCAGTCGCTCATGGTTACGCGCTTTCCATCAACCGGACAAGAGACAGAATTCATGTGTCGGTGCTGAAACCTGCCAGAGTTACACCAAACGAAGAACTGTACCTGCTTGCCCATACACGTGGCATGGTACAGTATGTTGATCGCTGGGATCACAAACAAAATTTGCTTACCTTTCGGGAAGAGCAGTTCCCTTCAGGAGTGTTGCATTTTATCCTGTTAGACACAAGCATGACTCCGTTGAGCGAACGGCTGATATTTATCAACAGTCCGGATCAGGCGCAGGTACAATTGCAGTCAGACAGAGAGGCGTTTCTTCGCCGTTCGCCGGTAAAAAACCGTGTGACACTGACAGACGGCGACGGCGAACCGTTGGCAGGCAATTTTTCGGTGTCGGTAACCTCAGACAGGGAAATACAGACCGATTCCACCTCCAATATCCTTACCCAACTATTGCTTACTTCCGATTTGCGGGGGCATATTGAAAATCCGGCATTTTATTTTCAAAACACCTTGGCTGCTGAAAATGCTTTGGATTTGCTAATGCGCACGCAGGGCTGGCGTCGATACGACATTACCGGACTGGCGCAGGGACGTTATACCCATCCGTCGATGCCGCTTGAATTAAGTGCGGAGATAACGGGAACCGTCAAGAGTGTATTGACGGGGAGGGCTGCCGGTAATGTAAAGGTAAGCCTGATGGCACAGGTGGATGACGGCTATGTGGATGAAACGGTTACAGACAGCGACGGGCGCTTCTCTTTTGCATACGATTTGCCCGACAGCACAATGCTTATTGTGTCGGCTGTGCAGAACAGAGGTTTGACGCGCATGAATCTGCTCATCGACGAAGAGACATTTCCGATAAGGGAACTGTCAGCCGTTCCATCTGCTGAAATTGACGGAAGACAGTTTGCCATATATGCCGGTAAGGCAGAGCAACAATTCAGGAGTGAAGGCGGCATCCGGATGTATGACCTGCCGGAAATCACCGTTACAGCTGCAAGAATACCGCCAAGGCAATCGGCTTATTATAGTATGGCTTCAGTTCGTTCTATTACTGAGGAAGAATTAGAAAAAGAACCGCCAATAGATATTGTCAATCTATTGCAGCGTATCCCCGGTGTGATTGTTTATCGTGATCCAACAAATAAGCTTGTTGTAACTATCGGCCGTGAGGTAATTACGATACTTCTTGAAAATGAACCATTACTTATGATTGACAATGTAATCTTTCCTTTTGACTTTCTTGAAGATATTAATGTATACGAAATAGCGCAAATTGATGTCTTGAATCGCAGCAACGCAGTTGTTTTTGGCTCACAGGGGGCTAATGGCGCTATTGTTATCTACACTAAAAAAGGAGAAAACAGCAAAATAGAAATACCGCCTTTCCATATCAAAAACATATTTCCATTAGGATACCAGCAGCCTGTTGAATTTTATACACCCAAATACGATACCCCTGAAAAACGCAACGCACCTACTCCCGACTTGCGTACTACCATTCACTGGCAACCCGTAGTGCGGACGGACAGTGAGGGAGTGGCATCGTTTGAGTTCTACACTGCCGACGATCAAACTAACTATACAGTGGTTATTGAAGGCTTGGCCAATGACGGAAGTATTATCCGGAAAGAAGAAAAACTGTTTGTTAATGATTAATCATCCCTGTCTTCCAAAAACAGATATTGTATTTTTTTTCCAAGCATTTTTTGTATTATCCCATTTCTATAGCTTGCTGCTTCCAAAACCATGATATTCGTATCAAAGTATCTTAGTAATGATTGAACAGATAATATCAAGTTTTCCAATCGCACGACTGAGTCAAGGCGAACGGGTATCATAAATGTCATATCTCTTAGATCCTTCTTTATTTATACTGTATTATTATTCAGTTATTCAACCTTTATGGTCTCCACTTGCCTGACGATTTTTCCATCATTCGTTAATCCTTCGATAACAACGGAATACGTTGTTGGGAAATCGGAAGTATAAAATTCAAAAACTGCATCGCCTGTATCTTCGGAAATAATAACATCCGGTTTCCAGAAGATGGTCGTCCGGTAATCAGGGATGGATAGATATTTGGCTTCCAACGTTTCATAGTTGGGCGAATAAAACTCAACCGGCTTTTGATAGCCTAAGGGAGTGTAGACTGTATAATTAAAGTCTTGGCTGATGTTTTCTGTTCCTTTTTTAGTTGTGATACTGATGGCCCCTCCTCCTCCGCGTGCGCCAAATATAGCAGATTGTTGTAATGGTATAACATCAATGCTTTCCACATCACGAATATTTATTATATCCAAAGGAGAATATGAACTGCCCCATGTATATTCATTTCCGTCAATATATACAAGTGGAAGTCCTAGTGCATTTGGTAATTTTATGAAAGTTGTGAATCCATCAACATTAGTTGAAATTTCCACTCCCGGAACAGTTCTAATCAGCACATCAGTAATATTACGTGGCTTAACTCTTTCAATAGCTTCTTTTCGAATGGTTTGTGTTGCACTTCCATTCATCCAATACCGTAACCGCTGTTCGTCTTTATGTTCAATTCTTCGTGCCGTTACTTCCACCTCGTCTAACAGAATCAACCGCATATCTTCATCGTACCTTGAACGTTGCGCTGCTTTTTCAATAAAAATATCAGCTTCAGGTTCATTTTTTGTTTCTTCCTTGATGCCCCCCTCTCCTTTGGAGAGGGTTGGGGTGAGGTAAGGACTTTGTATGGCATGTATAAGTTTAGGAAAAGATATGCTGTCCAATATTAGTTCAACCCGATTACTTCCTTGCTTGTTTAGCGCCTGCATATAGAAGGAAATACTATCGGGAAAATCGCAATCTTCAAACCTGAATAATCCTTTCTCATCTGTTGAGGTAATTCCAAAATCGCCGTCATGCGACAAAATGGTAACCTCACTTTCGCTTACAGAACCAAAAAATGTCATACTTTTAACCTGACCGGTTATTTCCTGACTCGTCTGAAACGGAATTTGAGGATATTCCGGATTCCCTATGACGACTTCCGGAACATTATTTCTACGCCACCCATGCGTCATCATCAGATAATCCAGGGCAGTAACCGAATGAATGTTGTCCTGAAGATACCATGCAGGATTTTCGATATATCCTTTTAGCTCGGATGAAAGCAGCAGTGTGGACAGGATAGTCGTAGTCGAATCAACCGCTATGTCTTTGTCGTCAGTTACAGCAACAGAGAAATGCGACCTCACCCCGTCCCTCTCCGAAAGAGAGGGTAAAAAGGAGAGGGTTGCAACGATTTTGTCGCGGATGGTATAGACGGATTTGTCGGTTTGAAATTCAATTTGCCCCATATTTTCATCATAGTTTTTGTTAAATGCCAGTCGTTCGCTTAACGGATGCATCTGTTCATCGAATAATACAAACTGTATAATGCCCGAAGGCAATTCTTCTTCCGAAAAAGAGATATATTTATTTTTCTGACTCCATGCTGCGAAATATAATACTGTCCCTCTGCAATGCGCAAGGAGATAAAAGGGGATTTCGGGTGTATTTGCAGATTGAAGGTTGCCAACAAAAATGCGTTTATTGTACTGTGAAACTGTTAATGTGTATGCACGAGGGGCGGATTGAGGAAGTACAAACTGTTTTTCGATGCCGTTTCCATTCCGGCATTGCAGAAAGTATTTTTTCCCTGATTCCGGCATAAATGTAAAAACGCCCATGCCGGCATAATAAGTCTCTACAGTGGCTATTTCAATGCCATTTTCATTAATCAGCCTGCCTGATATTTTTTCGGGATGGCCATTTGCGTTCAATGCCTTAAAGGCTATTTTATTCACAACGCCATCTACCAAATTGCCGCCTTCGGGGAAAAAGGAGACATCAAAGTCATAATCGAGATTTTTAGGATTATCAAGATTCTCCTTCTCTATCTCTCTTCTCTTTTGGAGAGGGGTCAGGGGTGAGGGTCGGAGAGAGGTGATCCGTATATTTTTCTTAAAGAAATATTCATCTCCTAAGTTCTCCATATACCGTGTATAGGCACGAAGTGTGTAGTTGCCTTCCGGAATGATGTCTGTAATGGGAATATATCCGTAGAACATGTCGTTTACCGGGCGTATCATCACGCGGCTGATAAGTGAATCATTCGGGCTAATCAATTCAATGAATACATACTGGCTAAGCGTCTGATACAGATGCGTATGTGCATCCAAAAGATATGTCTTAAACCAAATTTTTTCGCCAGGCACATATAAATCTCGATCGGTATGTAAATGAATCTTTTCCTGAGGATATACTTCCAACTGTTCGTCAAACGCATGAAGTAAACTATAGGCAATTTGCGAGGGGTTGTCGGTGTTTGATGCCTGTTCGTTTTCAGCAAAATCATTTTCATTGACCGAATACATTGCCTCTGTGTCAGTATCCGGATTATAATTGGATGGCAGCATCATGTTAAGACCTGCCAGTGAACCGGATAAAAAAGGAGACAATTTGAACTGATCATTGCTGGTTCCATCGGGATAAATACAAACCGGACCGCTTGGTGTTTCGATGATATTACGGAATAAACCGATTTTGGGCCATTGATATTCCGGATTTTGTCTACCCCTGAACCACGCGCTTTCTGTACTTTTCTGATACGCTTTTGCCTGGGTGTCCTGGGCACGATTTACATTTTCAAGCAAGGAGGGTGTGACAGGTTCGCCAAAACAAATAAGTATCAGATCTTTCTTATCAGGCGGAATGTAAAACGTTTTACAATTGACATTCGAATCGTCAGATAAAAAAAAATCCTGATTTTCATAAGTATTGTGCAAGTTTCCATAAGTATATGATCTTTGAGGGTATGTCAATAAATACCCATTTTCCATCAAAGTGTTGCTATACAATGATTTGATGAAATTTGTCATTGAAACATGATACACATTCTTCCTGTTCCTGTCCCAAGCTGTTTTCTGTTTGTTATTTTCCGGAATTAATTCGGTAAATTTGGGTTCAAATTTCCATGAAGTCAACTCTGTGTTATAGTCGTGTGTAAAATGATCAAGTACCAATTGAATATGGAATCCCGTTTCGCTGTTGATGATCTGTATCGGCTCTCGGCAGGTAACATTCAATATTTTGGTTTCAGCATTATAGTAATAATAAACAGCTTCCGGATTTATGGCCCGGATTGTTCTTTTGGAGGGAGGTATTCCCAGTAAAGTCTTCCAGAAAAGTGTAATATCTCTTTGACGCACACGGACTTTCATGTTCACTGTCACATCATCTATTTCATTGATATTCAATGAAACATCATATATAATTAATGCTTTTCCAGGCTCTATATCAATAAATAGCGGTTGATACCCTACATGCGAAACCGTCAATTGGTAACTGCCTTCTCCCGGTATGCTGAGGCGATAATAACCCTCTAAATCCGCAACAGTACCTACCGTTGTACCGGCAATGAAAACCGTAGCAACAGGAACAGGTTCACCATCTGTAGCGTCCGTGATGCGTCCGCTGATATAGCGTGTTTGCTGCGCTAAAGCAATATTCTTTGTAGCTGTAAGCAACAAAGAGATAATAAACAATGCAATGAGAACGTTATTTTTCATACAATAGGTACATATAAAATTTGATGTTTAATTTTGAGCTTTAACCTGAATTGTTCATAAAAAAAGAAGAAAAAGTTCTTAGTTAGTTGAAAATCAACTAAATAATAGTTATCTTTGCAAAATCAAAATAAACTAAACAAAAGAACTTTTTCCATGGGCAAAAATAGTAAAAAAGATAATACGGGCAATGGTTGTGGCGAACTTTTTTCGCTATCTCCTCTACTGAGCAGAAAAATTGAAGTAAGATTTTCA
>Ga0082212_10010799_pt1 | contig 11645 bp, 9 predicted proteins | sample TergutNt197P3_FD_71548 | JGI IMG/M metagenome (GOLD analysis project Ga0082212, IMG submission 71548) | Neocapritermes taracua P3 segment gut microbial communities from Petit-Saut dam, French Guiana - Nt197 P3 | ecosystem: Host-associated > Arthropoda: Insects > Digestive system > Gut ... | reverse complement strand
TCTCTTGAAAAACTTACAAACGAAGAAGTCCGCGTGAGGGTCATACATTCCGGCGTCGGGGCAATCAGTGAATCCGACGTCATGCTTGCCTCAACAAGCGGCGCGATCATAGTCGGGTTCAATGTCCGCCCGGATAACTCCGCGCGGGACAGCGCTATGCGCAGCAATGTAGATATGCGCATGTACCGCGTTATCTACGATTGCATAAACGAGATAGAGTCCGCGATGAAAGGGATGCTCGCCCCAAAATTCGAGGAGGTCGTTTATGGTCACGCGGAAGTCCGCCAGCTTTACAAAGCGTCCAGCGTCGGCACAATTTGCGGTTGCTTTGTCCAGAGCGGAAAAATCATCAGAAACAGTTTCGCGCGCGTCGTCAGGGACGGTATCGTCGTTCATGAAGGCGCTCTCGCATCGCTGCGGCGCTTTAAAGACGACGTTAAAGAGGTCGCTTCAAATTACGAATGCGGTATCTCGCTCGAGAAGTTCAACGATATAAAAGAAGGCGACATTATAGAGTGCTTCGCCATGGAGCAGATTCAGGCATAAGGTACGCACACCCGGGCGTCCCGCGGCCCCGTTGATATGGAGAAAATACTAATGCAAACAAAAAAACTTCAGCGCACAAATGAGGATATCCAGCGCGTGCTGGCCTCCCTGCTGCGCAACATAAAGGATCCGCGAGTGAACCAGGGGATGATCAGCGTAACGGCAGTCGATACGACGACAGACCTGCGCTATGCCAGAGTGTTCCTAAGCGTTTTCGGGCTAAAATCGGAGAAAGACTTTTTAAAGGGGCTGAAGTCGGCGTCCGGTTATCTGCGCCATGAGCTTGGGCAAACTCTAAGCTTACGCTACACTCCGGAACTTCAATTTGAACTTGATAAGTCCATCGAACATGGCGCAAGGATAAACACGATGTTGAATGATCTCGATATCCCGGAGGACGAGTGAATTATGGTTCAAAATAGCAAAATAACACTGACCCAAACCGCGGCATGGCTGAAGCAACGCGATGATTTCCTCATAATAACGCACCGCCGCCCGGACGGAGACACTATCGGCTGCGCCGGCGCGCTGGCGCAAGCGCTGCGTGAGCAAGGAAAAACCGCGTATGTGCTGTTCAACCCCGAAGCGACTCCGAGATACCTGCGGTTCGTTGAAGAGTATTGGGCGCCGGACGGTTTTGAGACAGAAAACATCATAACTCTCGATACCGCCTCGACAGAGTTATTTCCGAAGAACGGCTCCGATTATATCGGCGCCGTGTCGCTTTGCATCGATCATCACCCATCAAACACCCTGTACGCTCAACTCACACACCTTGACGAGTCAAACGCGTCCTGCGGCGAGATAATATATGACATGCTCATTGAAATGTACGGCGGAATAAGCGCAAAAACGGCCGAATGCCTGTATACGGCTCTGTCTACGGACACAGGCTGCTTCGCGTTCGCAAACACTACCGCAAAAACGCTGCGAGTCGCGTCGCTGTTGATAGAAGCCGGCGCGCCGCACAGAGAACTGAACAGGCTGCTCTTCAGGACCCGCACGCGCGGACGGATCAAAATCGAGGGATACATATACTCCGGGATCGAGTTCCATTTCGACGGCGCGGTCGCCATATCGGCTATTACCAAGGAAATGATGGACAGAGCCGGCGCGGACGAAGACGACGTCGACGACATAGCGTCGATACCCGGTTCTATCGAAGGAGTGTTGGCTGGGATAACCATACGCGAACTCACCTCGCCTCGCGACTGTAAGGTGTCGGTAAGGACGTCACCTTCGGTCAACGCGCACGCTATATGCGCGCGGTTCGGCGGCGGGGGGCATCCGATGGCAGCGGGATTCTCTCTGGAGAAGTCAATAAGCGAGATTAAAGAAGAGCTGTTGGCGTCGTTGGGCGAGTTCCTCCCGTAAAAGCTATGAATGGTATTGTGATAGTCGACAAGCCGGCCGGTTGGACGTCGCATGACGTCGTTGCAAAGCTGCGCGGCGCGCTGCGCGGCGCGCCATACAACGCGGATAAGAAAACGCGCGTCGGCCACGGCGGCACTCTCGACCCTATGGCGACGGGCGTTCTTCCTGTGTTCATAGGGCGCGCGACCCGCGCTTCCGCGTTCTGTGAAAACGCTGAGAAAGAATATATCGCGGGGCTTAGGCTCGGAATAGTCACAGATACACAGGATATTACGGGCAACACGCTCTATACTAATGACGCCTCTAAATCCGCCGCTGAAATTTCCTCCGCTGAATTATCCGCCGTTTTACCGGCCTTTATAGGAGCGCAAAAACAGACCCCGCCAATGTACTCCGCAATCAAAATCAATGGCCGGAAACTGTACGAACTTGCGCGGAGCGGCGCGGACGTCCCGCGACAGGCGAGGGACGTGTTTATTTCTGAGATAGAGATCCTCGGCAACGATAACTACGATTACCTGCTCCGCATAGTATGCTCCAAGGGGACATACATACGCACGCTCTGCCATGACGTCGGCGCTGCTCTGGGCTGCGGCGGAACCATGTGTTCGCTCCGTCGGACAAGAGCCGGCGCCTTTACGATAGATATGGCGCATTCTCTCGACGAAGTGCTGAATGCTTTATCATCAGGCGCGATCGAGACGGTCATCAAACCTATCGACACGATTTTCCCGGAGTATCCGGCTGCGAAACTCGATGAGGCAACGTATCACAAATGCAAAAACGGCGCGCCGTGTAACGCAGGTCAGATCGCTGACGGTAAATATAGATTCTACGGACCTGATAATAGGTTTGCTTTTCTCGGTGAAGTCGAGTCCGGCGGCATTAAAATTCTAAAAAGCTTTTTTGAGGCAGGTTGATTTAAAAATGGCAGAAAAAAAGCGCGTCATCGCGCTGGGTTTCTTTGACGGGATCCATATAGGGCATTCCGCGCTAATGCGAAAGGTCCTTGAAAGAGGAAAGAATAAGAACCTTATTCCTTCTGTGATCACATTTGACACGCACCCGCTAAGTCTCATCAGCGGCAAGTCCGTACCTTTAATAAATTCTCCCGAAGACAGAGCCGGGTTGATCCACAGGATCTTCGGGATCGATGATATGATCTTCCTGCATTTCGACCGGCAGACTGCCAATATGCCTTGGGACAGCTTTATCGACCATCTCGTCGACGAGTTCGGCGCCCGGCATCTTGTCGCCGGTCATGACTTCAGATTCGGCAAAGGAGGCGCGGGCAACAGCGCGCTTCTGAGCGAAAAGTGCCGGGAAACTCACATAGGCTGCGATATAGTTTCCGAAGTAAAATATGACAACATGATCTGCAGTTCGACGTATATCCGCAGACTGTTGCAAGACGGCGATATAGAGCGCGCCAACGCGTTTCTCGGCCATCCCCATGTCCTGACCGACGTCGTACGTTACGGGTATCGCCTGGGAAGAACGCTCGGTACGCCAACCATAAACATGTGTTTTTCGGAGGGCACGCTGATCCCGGCGTTCGGAGTCTACGCTACAAGGGTCTTTCTGGACAATGACGCAAGACATACAGGCGTCACAAACATTGGCGTCCGCCCGACTGTCGACGACTCCGGCTTAACGACGGCGGAAACGCATATTCTTGATTTCCAAGCCAACCTTTACGGACGGCAAGTGCGCGTCGAGTTTTACTCCCGCCTGCGCCCCGAGATAAAATTCAACGGGGTTGAAGACCTGAAAGCGCAAATCCAGAAAGACTGTATCGCGGCGCGCAGCTATTTCGGAGAAAACGCTACGTATCTGTAGTTACCCGGTTTTTCCCGCCTTGCTTGCTTTGATACATATACTCGTCCGCTCTCTTGATAACAGAGTCTATCGTGTCCTCTTCGCGCGCTACGGCAGCCCCGATCGAAACCGTTATCGAAAGAGATAAGTCCCCATGCTTGATTTGAGTATCCTCAACCAATGCCCGTATCTTCTCGCTTATCAGCAAGGCGTCGCTGTCATTCTTGATCGTGTATATCCCGACAAACTCTTCCCCGCCCCAACGGCCGAACAAATCAGAGTTTCGGGTCATGCTCGTAATAGTCTTTGAAGCGGTCCTAAGGATAGCGTCTCCGGCGTCATGGCCATGAATATTATTGAAATCCCGGAAGTTATCTATATCAAGAAAAACCACGCATATCTTGATCTTATACATCGCCATCTCTCTCAAGCGCAGGTCGATGAAGCTCTCAAGCCTTCTCCTGTTCGGGATACCCGTGAGTTTGTCATTCATAGCCGAATTTGCCAGTTGCGTGATCAGCTCATCATCATAAATAACAAGGGAACTCGGTGTGAAAATCTCGATCGCGCCGATTATTTTTTCGTTCCTTATTACCGGAAAAGTGTTTACCGTAACAGTGATCCGATGCCCTTCCTTGTGCCTCAGGAAGACGTCGTGTTTCCTCTTCTTCCCGTCGCTGAGCGACTGATGGAGCGGGCAGCCTGAAAAGCAAATCATGTTACCGTCGCAATCAATATGGTGAAGCAACGTGCCTTGACACTGCTCTCCCACTATTTCCTCTCTTCTGTACCCCGTTATATTCTCAGCGGCCTTATTCCAAAACTGTATACGTCTTTCCTGATCGGTAAAGTAAGCTCCTTCGCGCATGTTTTCTAAGATGTCTATGTAAATATCTTCAATGTTCATAAGGAGTTTCCCCTAACTTATTATAAGAGCTTACAGCGATGCGCAATTGCTTATCACTTATGCAAATCTTATGCAAGCCCTGTAAATCCTGTAAATCCTATTGATTTGTAGTTTTTATGAAGTGACTTGCATCACTCCTGCATATCGGGCAATTAAAGTCTTCGGGCAAATTGTCGCTTGCGTGGAAGTAGCCGCAAACATCGCAGCGATAACCGCTTGAGAAATCACTTTCACCGCTCTTGCGTGACGCAGAGACTTCTTCATATACCTCGTCGTCGCTTTCATCAAACGGAGAAGGGACTGTGCGAAGCGAGTATTTTGCCATTACGTCGTCGATGTCTTTGACGATTTTTTCATCTATGAAACCTTTTGACGCCATGTCGTAGAGGATCGGCATTGTTTCATCATGAGATCTGGCGCCATGATATGGACGCGGCTCGCAAACAGCCTGATAAATATCGATACACGCCATCAACCGCGAGTTGAAGTCCAGCCCGGTCTCCGCTATACCCCGCGAGTATCCATACCCGTCCAACTTTTCGTGATGGTTGGCCGCCCATCCTTTAATGTCCTCAAAATCAGGCATCTCACCGAGCCAGTCAAGAGTATTCCTAACATGCCCTTTTATCGTGTTGAACTCTTCGTCATCCAGCTTGCCCGGTTTTTCCAGTATCTCGGTAGGCACGCCTATTTTCCCAAGGTCATGCAGTGCCGCCGCGAGAAACAACTCGTTACGCTCCGCCGTCCCATATCCGTAGTGCAATGCCATGATCCACGCCCTGTTGGCGATCTGGCTTGTGTGCATATGGGTGAACTCTGATTTATAGTCGATAACGCATGAGATAAACTCGCCTACGCGGATGATCTTCGGGTCTTCAATATCCACTTTCCATGGTGGCAGTTCGCGCTCAAGTACCTGCATCACGTTATCGTCGCGCAGTTTTTCAAGCAAGTCTTCATCCAGCACTTTGAGCAAAATCTCGATCGCGGCGCGTGTAGAGAACGTCTCGGCGCGGGCCTCTACTTTATCGCGAAGCGCCGGCAGATCGGCGGGCTTTACGCGTTGCAGATGGTATGTCGCATCTATCGCGTCCGCAGCGGCTATAATCGCGGCGTCCATCGGGATCTCTCCGTCTTTTTTGCCGAACGGGCCCTTTCCGTCTCCACGCTCGTGATGATATAGCACGAGTTTATCAATGTCTGCGTTAAAAGGAAGCCATGATACGTTTTCCTGCCCCTTTTTGCAGTGAAGGAGCATGTTTCGCTCTTGCAGCTCTCCCTCTTGCTGCGAAAGATGATATTCAGTCAATGCGCTGTCATGGAACATCGCGCAAATCGTAATTGCCGATATGGTATCGTCATCATATCCCAACAGTCTTCCCATTGTGATGCACATGACGGCAACCCTTAAGCCATGGTTCTCGCTTGCGCCCAACTGCTCTTTTTCAATAAGGTCAAACGCACGGGAGAAAACCATGCAAAGTTTATCCATAGCGATTTTCATAAAACACCTCTTACGAAACAATAGTCAGCAATGTTTTTCACTCCAATGATGAAAATTATACTCTATGAATAAACTTTATGTCAATGGGGTGATAGTTTACTGTGGAAAACAGTATACAAAAATCAATGTTCGTGGTAGAATTATGTATAATTTCAAAATAGAAGAGTGGTATTACTTATGAAACTGAAATGGAAAATTGCACTGCCTGTGTTGGCGCTCTTGCTTTTATCGACGTTAATAACGACGTTGGTGAACTACTTTGTGACGCGAAACTCGGTCAGCAATATTATCGATACCATCATCGAGTCCAGTCTTGATACGCTGGTCAACCAGGTGGAGCGCGCCGCGACGATCGAGCAAGTTATGACTGACGATATGAACAGCAAAAATATCGCATTGACCCGGGCCTTTGCGGAGATAGTCCGTTTGAACGCGCTAAACGGCAATCTTGACGTGCAGGACGACGTCGCTTTTCAGCGAATAGCCGACATGCTCGACGTCTCTGAGGTACACATCATGGACGACGAAGGCGTCTTGATCGGTGGCAATATGCCAGGTTACTATGGTTTTGATTTCAAGACTACCGAACAGACGCTGCCCTTTTTACGCATACTGGACGACCCTACATTTGAGCTTGCTCAGGAACCGCAGCCAAACGGGGCCGGGCAAATCCCGTTTCAGTATATCGGTACGGCCCGTACTGACGAAAAAGGCATCGTCCAGGTGGGGCATGATGCTGAAATAGTCCAAATATTCCAAGACCTTCTGGATACCGCGAACACCGCAAAAGGAATGCACATCGGTTCAACCGGGCGCGCCTCGATCATAAAATCAGGCATTATCGCTTACAGTCAGAAGACTGCGGAGATCGGTCAGGACTGCAGCGCGAAAGCATGGTATCAAGGCGTTTCTGCCGGCCGTGGAAAGCTCTGGACAGATATTGACGGTGAATCCTTTTACGCGGGGTACGCCAACATTGGGGACATGACCCTGCTGGTATTGTTTCCGAAGGCAGAGTATAACGGATACCTGTCTCCTGCTATCATGAGCAGCATCGTTGGAATAGTCGTTGCTCTGATCGTCACTGTTATCATATATGCTTTAGTTTCCCGGTCGCTGAAACCTCTGGCTTTTCTCGCTTCTTTCATGAGAAAAGCGGGTTCCACCGGCGACGTCGTGCTCCGCGCCGAAGACGCCGATGAAATCAGGAGACTTTCGAAAGTCAGAGATGAGATCGGGCAAACTGTCGACGGTTGCTCTGAACTGTTTTCTCATATTACGAAGATCGCTTCAGATTTGGAAAGCGTCGCCGGCGGGGATCTGACCGTCAACATCGATCAGCTCTCGGAAGCTGATACTATGGGCAAGTCCCTGAACCACATGGTTGACACACTGGACAACATGTTTGTTGGGATCAACGATTCCGCAGTGCAGGTGTTTTCGGGTTCCCGACAGTCCGCTGACGGTGCGCAGGCTCTTGCGCAAAGTTCAACGCAGCAAGCCGCCTCGGTGGAGGAACTGTCCGCTTCCGTCAACGAGATCGCCAGCAAAATAAAAGAAAACGCGATAACCGCGACAAAAACCTCAAAGCTTTCAGAGGCGATAAAAGCAAACGCGGAAAAGGGTAACCGGCAGATGGACGAGATGATCACAGCAGTCACAGAGATCAACCAGGCCAGCCAATCTATCGGCGTGATCATAAAAACGATAGACGATATCGCGTTTCAGACTAATATCCTCGCGCTTAACGCAGCGGTAGAAGCCGCGAGAGCAGGACAGCATGGTAAAGGGTTTGCCGTCGTTGCCGAGGAAGTGCGCAACCTTGCCGCAAAGTCCGCCAACGCGGCGAAGGATACGGAAAACCTTATCGCCAACTCAATGGAAAAAGCTGAACTGGGTTCCCGTATAGCTGCTGAAACCGCCGCTAGCCTTCTGGAAATCGTATCGGGTATCAATGAAAGCACTAAGCTCATAAATGAAATAGCCGAGTCGCTGGACAGCGAGTCGACAAGCGTTTCACATATAAATATAGGCATCGATCAAGTCGCGAGCGCCGTTCAGCAAAACAGCGCGACGGCGGAAGAGAGCGCCGCGGCGTCTGAGGAAATGAGCTCGCAGTCCGCAATACTGCAAGACTTGGTATCGCAGTTCAAGTTAAGGAACTCCGGAGGCAGACGAAGCATCCCGTCTACTGCGCAGTACGGGCGCTGACCGCGCGCGTAAGCCGTATCTGTCATGCTTCTGTCATGTTACTGTTCACACTATATTCGATATTAGTATTAAGAAGCTTCGTCATTGCGGGCTTGACCCGCAATCCCCTTATGAAAACGCATTACTCAGGGGATTGCGGCTCCCCGGGTCGAGCCCGGGGCAAGCTTGGCCGCAATGACGGGTTAGGGTGTGAACAGTAACTCTGTCATAGGAGGACTGCTCGCATCAAAAGCAACATACTGTCAAAAGCAACACACTTGACATCATAAAAGCCTTGTGTTACACTGGCTTTCAGTTGCACGTCGGGGTGTGGCGCAGTTGGTAGCGTGCTTGAATGGGGTTCAAGAGGCCGCGAGTTCGAGTCTCGCCACTCCGACCATAAAACCAGTAATTGCAAAAGCTTTTACTGGTTTTTTTGTTGCCCATTTTTATTGCCCATTATTATGCTGGCTCTATTTTCGCTGCTTCCAGTCTTGCCGCTTCTAATTATACTGAGCCTGAGTATATTGCCTCTCGTTATATCTATGAAAGCGCTACTCGTGCGCGTACGCTTGCGCGATGTTCAGCATATGGTCTCCTATGCGCTCAAAGTCTGTTAGCATTTCAGAGTACAATATGCTTGCCTCTGCGGCGCAAGTCCCCTCCTTCATCCTTTCGAGCTGGTGTTTACGGAACAAATCTGTTATATCGTCTATAAGCTGCTCCGCTGTCTCTATCTCCGCAAGCATCTCACGCGGCTCACCCTGCAACACGCTTGAACCCTCAGGCACGCTTATTTTGTCTGAAATGATGTTCAAAGCGTCGATGCAGACCTCCTCCATTCTGCTCACTTCTTCCAGCGCGATATCGGACAACGAGATACCGTATGATATCAAGTTCCTCGCGGAGTCCGCAAAGTTCACCGCGTGATCGCCGATCCTCTCTATGTTGCTTGAGACAGTAAGCATGGCGCTTATAGTCTCGGCGTCGTTGCGCGGCATCTCGGACGCTATCACATGCGAAATAAAAACCGCTATTTCCTTGTTCAGAAAGTCAATAGTCTCTTCGTTTTTGTCTATCTCCTCCATGTATTTCTCGGTTCTTTCCTCAATCGACCTGAATCCCAGGGCCACGTTTGCCCTCGCAAACTCAAACATCCGGTGGATCTCCTTCAAGAGCTGCGTGACGATAATGGCGGTCGACCCTACTTTATGATCCTTTACTCCCCGGTAATTAATGTATGCGAGGCGCATATCGTCCGCCTCGTCCGCTTTTTCCGGAAGGATCTTGCCTGCGAATCTGACCAGCGACAATCCAAAAGGCAAAAGCAGCGCAGTCATAACAACACTGCAGATGGTATGCATATTGGCTATCTGCGCCGCGGGGTTCAGCGGCGTCAGCCCTGATACAAAAGCTACGATCCCGGTCGTTTTGAATAGGATCGCAAACAGAATCGCTTCTATTATATTAAATGTATAGTGGATCACCGCGACGCGTTTTGCGTTGCGGTTTGTTCCAATTGATGCAAGCGCCGCGGTGACGCAAGTACCTATTTTCATTCCCAGCATAATGAACACCGCGCCTTGCAGTTCGATGAGCCCGGTCATAGCCAGCGTTTGGAGGATACCTATCGACGCCGACGAAGATTGGATTATCGAAGTAAAGACAACGCCTACAAGTATTCCGAGCAGCGGGTTCTGAATCGTCGTCATCAGGCTGATAAAGAACTCGGATTGCCTGAGCGGAGATAAAGCTGAACTCATTATTGACATTCCGATAAACAATATCCCAAGACCGGCAAAAATAATGCCGGTCTTGCTGATTCCCCTCTTTTTCAGGAAAACCACCATTACGACTCCGGCAAAAGCTATTAGCGGCGCGATCGTACTTATGTCCAGGGCTATGAGCTGCGCGGTCACGGTCGTACCAATGTTAGAACCCATTATGACCCAGACAGCTTGATTCAGCGACATAAGGCCTGAGTTGACGAACCCGACCAGCATGGCTGTCGTCGCCGATGACGACTGGATCACCGCTGTTATCGCCATTCCTACAATGACGCCAAAAAATCTGTTGGTCGTCAGCCTTTCGAGTATACGCTTCATCCTGTTGCCGGCGATCGCCTCAAGCCCGTCACCCATCATTTTCATTCCGTACAGGAACATTGCAAGCCCGCCGACAAGATTTAAAGCGTCAGACACCCTCATTATAGTTCACACTACCTCATATATTAATACTGCAGCACCACGATGGATTATACAGCAGACAGCCTGCAAAAACAAGCCGCTAATGCGGCTTTTATTTTTGCATATCCTTACGAAACAGGGCTGAAAGCCGGTGCAAGCTTAAAGCAGCTATAAGGTTTTCCGGTGTTATTTTGGTGATTTTTCAACATTTTCACATGGAAAAATCACGGAAAATAAAGATCTTTTACGAAAAAACCCTGTGTTTTCAACGGTAAAAAAAATATTTCAAAAGTTTGAAAGAAAGTTCTAAAAAGCCTATTGACTTGAAAGCCGCTTCATCCTTTAGACTTCTAAACATGAAGAGGCAAACTCGAATAATTATTAAGGAGGTTGAAAACAATGACGGATACATCAACACAGACGACCAGGGATCTCGTATTTGAGAAGCAGGAAAACGGGTACAACAAGACGCAGGTGGATATATACATCTCAAGCCTTACCAATGCGTACCAGACGGCGTACAACGAGTATACAACATTATGCGATAAGTATAACGGCTTGTTGGTGGAGTACAAGGATCTGAAGGAAAAGGCTCAGAGCACCCCAAACGCCGGCATCATCGCGAAAGCGCTCGTAGACGCGGAGCTGTTTGCTCAAAAAATCATCTCGGACTCCAACATTGAAGCCGCGCGGATTACAACCAACGCCCTCGCGGACGCAAAGAAGATCAAAGACGAGTCGTTAAGCGGAAGAGCCGCGCTGGAAGCGCAGGCGGAAGGACTCATCGACAAAGCGCATTCTGAAGCCCATCGAATCATAACTCAGGCGGATAAAAACCGTGAAAGGGCTGAGGATGCAATCAAAAGAGTAATCGAAGAACTCAGCGGCTTATTGATTCCCGTCGCGAACGGGACCTGCGTACCGCAGTTGCAGGAACCGCCTGTTTTGATCACCGCGGAAATCTTTCAGCCCGAGGAGTTGTGCGTATAGCACGCCCGGCGCAGAAAGGAGTGACGCAACATGGCGCTAAAGACATTAGACGAGTTGAATCAAGACTTTCTAGTCTCATTGGGAACGCGTCGGCAGGATCCGGAACCGGAACCAATCACACCTTTTATGA